>JAEIGA010001689.1_pt1 | contig 34880 bp, 36 predicted proteins | sample 9270691 | NCBI WGS metagenome assembly JAEIGA01 (sample SAMN17057246, study PRJNA624740) | gut metagenome | biome: biome; isolation source: fecal sample | host: Bos grunniens | place: China: Xizang | collected 2019
TACCTGCAAATCGCCTGTGTCGACCTCTCCCGCGCCTCGCACCCGGCTCTCTGGTTCATTACCTGGGATCCGACTCAGCCCATCGCCACGCGCCCGCTGGCCATCCAGAAGGACGGCACCTGGTACACCTACGGCTGGGATTTAACGAAAAACATCTGCGAAGTCTACGGCCCGAACGGCAACATCCGTATACTTTAAATGATTCTTATTACTGATTACAATATAGGTACACCAAGCTATTTGTAAATCTTTTTGTTAATCAATATGTGATATATTCAATGTCAATAGCTGGTAAAATGCATAAAAATAACATACAAACAGCAGAATAAAGTCGCGTCGCGATATTTTTCTGAGAATTAATTGTAGAAAATGGAATATAACTGCCCCAGCCATACAGTATAGAAGCAGAGGCAGTTTGACTGTACGAATCCAGATATCTTCTGATTCCGGTGCCCGCATGCCGCGCATCAGTGCAAGCAAGAGGCCATTATCACTTAAAATGATATTATATAGAACAAAGCAAGTGCATAATAAAACAGCATATCGGGAAAATGCGTTGCAATGGTCTGGAGGAACAGTTGGTAATTCTTCTGATGGGCGTGCGTCCTTCATGATTATTCGAAATATACTTCTCGACTATCAGGGACTGTACAAGGAGCTTCGTGAACATAGTATTCTGTACAGAAAAATTGCACAGTAAAAAACGAAGTAAGCGCCAAACTACATGCCTCTACAATAAATAGTCCTGCTGAAAGAATTTGTTTTTGATGCAATATTGAAATGTAGACAAAATGTATTAAAAACAAAAGATTTATAGAAATAATCAACCCCTCCTGCCAAACTGAACCGAGATTGTATAATCTGAAAATCATGCCGGTTGAGCAGCTTAACACCATAAGGGAAAGAGTTAACGGTATGGAACAGTTCTTTCTCACCATTTGATTTAATGCTTCTGAATCCAGACGAGAAGCAGGGCGATATCTGCCGGGGTGATGCCGGGGATGCGGGCAGCCTGGCCGATGGTGCCGGGGCGCACACGGTTGAGGCGCTGGCGGGCTTCGGTCTTCATGGCGGGGATGGCATCATAGTCCACCCAGGCAGGGATTTTCTTATCCTCCTGGCGCTGGAGGCGCTCGGCAGAGGTACGCATGCGGTTGATATGGCCGGCGTAGGCAATTTCGGTGGCGATGGGCTCCCAGAGCTCATCCGGGTACTGGGAACGGAGAGGTTCGGGGAGGTTGCGCCAGTCATTATCCGGGCGACGCAGCCAGATTTCGAGGCTCGTTCCCTCCACGCGCTGGGAGCGTGCGCGCGCCATGCCCTGCTCAATATCGGCCAGGCGTTTTTCTGCAGCCGCGCCCTGCTCTTCTGAGACGAGGCCAAGCCTGGCAGCCAGGGGGGTGAGGCGCAAATCGGCATTATCCTGGCGGAGCAGCAGGCGCATTTCCGCGCGGCTGGTGAACATGCGGTAGGGTTCATCGGTGCCGCGGGTCACGAGGTCATCCACCATAACCCCCAGGTAGGCCTGGTCGCGGCGGAGGATGAGCGGGTCTTCCCCGCGCAAGGCGAGCATGGCATTGGCACCTGCCAGCAGGCCCTGCCCGGCGGCTTCCTCATATCCGCTGGTGCCGTTAATCTGCCCGGCGAAGTAGAGGCCGCGCACGCGCTTGGTCTCCAGGGTTGGGTTGAGCTCAGTGGGGGGCACAAAATCGTATTCCACAGCGTAAGCGGGGCGGATGAGCTGGGCGCGCTCCAGCCCGGGGATGGAGTGCACGATATCCAGCTGCACAAAGAAGGGCAGGCTGCTGGAAAGGCCGTTGAGATAGTATTCATCGGTACTGCGGCCCTCGGGCTCAATGAATATCTGGTGGCGGTCCTTATCAGCAAAGCGCACCACCTTGTCCTCGATACTGGGGCAGTAGCGCGGGCCGGTGCCTTCAATCACGCCGCCGAAAAGCGGGCTGTGCTGCAGGTTCGCGCGGATGATATCGTGCGTGCCCTGGTGGGTGTAGGTGATGGCGCAGGGGAGCTGCTGCAGCTCAAAATCGGCATCGGCAAAGTGGTTGAGGGTGCAGTGCGGCTCCGTTTCACGGTGCAGCAGCTGGGTGGAGCGATAGCTGAACAACGGCGGCGGCGTGTCGCCTGGCTGCATGTCCAGAGCTTCAAAATCAATACTGCTGCCCAGGATGCGCGGCGATGTGCCGGTCTTGAAGCGCTGGAGCGGGAAACCGAGTTTTTCCAGGCTGGCGGAGATGCCGCTGGGTGCACCACCCAGGCGCCCGCCCGGCAGGTGGTCCATACCCACATGCAGCAGGCCGCGCATGAAGGTGCCGCTGCAGAGCACGACTGCCTTTGCCGCAAAGCGCTGCCCCCAGGTAGTGGTGACACCAGCCACGCGACCCTGTTCGACGATGATTTCATCCACATCGCCCTGGAAGAGCTGGAGGCCGGGGGTGGTTTCGAGCACCCATTTCATGCGGGCGCGGTAGGCGCTCTTGTCGCACTGGGCGCGGGGGGCGCGCACACTGGGGCCCTTGGAAGCGTTGAGCATGCGGAACTGCAGGGCTGTGGCATCGGTATTGAGCCCCATGGCGCCGCCCAGGGCATCAATCTCGCGCACCATGTGTCCCTTGGCCAGGCCGCCGATGGCGGGGTTGCAGCTCATCTGCCCCACGGTGTCGAGGTCATGCGTGAGCAGCGCCACCGTACCGCCCATGCGGGTGGCGGCCAGGGCGGCTTCAATGCCGGCGTGACCACCACCGATGACGAGCACATCAAAAACTGTGGGGATAAGCGAGCTCATGCAGTAGTGAGGGTGACAATGAGTTTATGCAGGATATCGCGTGCATCCAGTCCGCTGGAAACCAGCGCTTTATCTGCCGCAGCACAGGCCTGCAGGTCGCGCCGGGCTTTGCGCAATGTCAGCTTGCCCACCGTGCGGGCAGCGTTGAACAGGCCGTAGGTGTTCGGTGTGCCGTCTTTTTTGAGCGGCAGCAGTTTGCGCCCCTCTGCGGGCAGGCGGTTGAGCGCGGCATCGAACGCGCGGTAATTGCCGGTATCGGGCTTGTAGGTATCGATAAGCAGGCGGGCGCAGAAGCGCTGGCGCACCGTGGGCACAATGGCTGCACGCATGATGGAAACCCCCTGCTCGCCGTGCTCCAGCTGCTCGTTGACCAGGCGCACCGCCAGGCGGGAGTTGCCGTTCTCTATGGCGCGGGAAATCTCAAACACCACACTGTTGCGCGACACTGCCACCATGAGCTCCACATCATCCGCAGTCACAGTGCGGCGCTCCGGACCCAGGTATACATCCAGCTTGGCAAGCTCATTGGAAATCTGGCGCGTGCTCTCATTCACACGGTGGATAAACAAATCCAGCGCGGCATTGTCAAACCCCAGCCCCAGCGGCTTGGCCATGCGCAGCGTAAGGGCAGAAAGCTCGCCCTCCCAGCCCGGCTTGGTGGTATCTATCTTGGAAAATTCCTTTACCTCGGCCGCAGAGCCCATCTTCTTGAAGAAGGAGCGGCGCTTATCCACCTCTGCCGCGGAAAGCACAAAGAACGTTTCCTCCGGCAGGTTAGCCATGGTATCCACCAGCTCTTCCAGCGCCTGCTGCACAGCTTCACTGCGGGCACCCTGCGGAGTATCAGCCAGGAAATTCGCCCCTTTGAGCCAGATGACCTTGCGCCCGCCGAACATGTTCATCATCTGCAAGCCGGAAATCGTGCGCCCCACTATTTCCACCGCTTCATCCACCGTGGCGGCAGCGCCGTCTATCGTTTCGTTGCCCCAGCCATCGCTCCCTTCTGCCAGGCGGGCATATGCGGCGGCGGCGGCAGTGGCAGCAGCGCCTTCATCGCTGCCGAAAAACACAAAACTGGCTATCTCTGCGGGCACGCGCCCATTAGACCAGAAAAATGCCTCTAAGTCAATCTGATTCCGTGCCGTGTATTTTGAGACGGTGGCTATTTTCGGCTTGATTTGAGCTACCGGGCTTGGTAGTATACATGGCAGTATTACCAACCGTATCTTGAACATGAAATTTTTGTCATTTCTTCTCTGCGTAGCCGCTATGATGCTGATGCCCCTGCAAGGGCAGACCAAACGAGCAGCCAGCACAGGTGAACCCGCAAGCGGGGTTCGTTTTGTGGTGTGTTCACCAGCGGGTATTGAATTTCCCTCCCGCCTTTTTGTGCGTAGAGCGCAGGAGTTTGTTCCCATCAACATTGGTAGCCGCACGCCTAGCGAGCGCGTCGCCCCCGTGGGTGGAAAAGTGGAGTTCTGGAAGCAGAACCCGAACCCTGCAGCTGGCACAAAAGACAAAAAAGCCAAAAATGTTAAAATTCCCAAGGCTGATTTCAGCGTCTCTGTACCTGGCAGCGCTGACGATAAGAAAATCTGCATTCTCACGCCTAAGTCAGATATCAACAAGACCAGCACCATTTTCTTCTCAGAAAGCGATTTCCCGCGCAAGGGTATGCATCTGATTAATCTTTCCAGTTATCCTTTGCAGATTATCACCTCAACTGATATTTCCTTCAAGGAAAGTACAAAGGATGATATCAATCCGTACCGTTCGGATGCGGGTATCAAGAAATCCTGTTGGAGCTTCAAAGGTAATAAAGGTCAACAAGTCGCATTCATCCTCAAATACGGGGAACCCGGTACAAAACCCAGCAAGCAGTTCAAAACTTCCAACTTTGTGCTTTCTGACCGCCAATCCATCATTAACCTGGTGGTGAAAGACCCGAAAACAAAAAAACCCAAGCTTTTCACAATTCAGGTTACGCAGAACAAAGGTTAACAGCACCTGCGTCACATTCTCTCACACCAACCTTTTACTTCCATGCCTGAAAAACTCACAGAGGGTCCCTTGGCCGAACGTATTGCCAGAATCGGTGACCACTTTGCTGTAAGCGGTGAATTCCTGTACGGGGAAGAGCTGCGCAACGGCCATATCAACACCACCTACCGCGCCTGCTACCGCTCGGAAGATGGCCAGGAAGACCGCTACATTCTCCAGCGCATCAACGACTACGTGTTCAAAGACCCGGCACAGGTCATGCGCAATGTGGAAAAAGTAACCCGCCACATCACATGGAAACTACTGCGCCGCCGCAAAAATGCCGCCGGTCAGACCCTCAACCTCTTCCCCGCACGTGGCGGCCGCAACTACATTGTGCTGCCGGAGGAAGGCGGCATGTGGCGCTGCTACAACAATATCGAAGGTACGCATACCTACGATGTAGTGGAAAATATCCGCCAGGCATACCAGGCAGGCTACGCCTTCGGTTCTTTCCAGGACCTTATCTGTGATATGAACCCGGAGGACATCCGCGAATCCATTCCGGATTTCCACAACACACCCAAGCGCTATGCCGACCTGCTGAAGAGCGTTGAGGCCGATGTGAAAGGCCGCGTCGCCAACTGCCTGCCTGAGCTGGAACTGCTCAAGAGCTGGGAAAGCCGCTACTCCCGCATCACCGATATGCTGGCCAGCGGCGAACTGCCAACCCGCATCACCCACAACGATACCAAGATTAACAACGTGATGCTGGATGAGGAAACCGATGACGCCGTATGCGTGATTGACCTTGATACCGTGATGCCCGGCACCGTGCTCTACGATTTCGGCGATATGGTGCGCACGGCCACCTGCATGGCTAAAGAAGACGAGGAAGACCTCAGCAAAGTCCACATGGAAATGCCATTCTTCGAATCTCTGGCAGAAGGGTATCTGGATGCCGCCCACGGGTTCCTCACCCAGAAGGAAGTGGAATTCATGCCTTTCTCCGGCTGGCTCATCACCGCTGAAATCGGCATCCGCTTCCTGACGGACTATCTGGACGGTGACCTGTACTTCCGCACCTCCAAGCCGGACCATAACCTCATCCGCGCCCGCAACCAGTTCAAGCTGGCACAGAGCATCGACAACCAGGTTATCTCCATGGGTAAATATGTGCGCCGACTCATGAAGTCGTATTCCAAATAAAATGAGAAAAGTCTGGTACATTCTCACGCTTGCTCTGGCAAGCATCCTCCTGTGCAGCGCCCCCGCTGCAGCGCAGGAAGCAGCAACCATCAGCACGCTTAAGGACCAGTTTTCCAGCGTCAATGCCGTGGCCAACCACCTGTGCGTTGTCACAGATAACTGGCAACTTGCCTTTATATCGCATGATAAAGAGCATGTAGGTGCTGTTTTCATCACAGAAACGGAATTGGGAGTTGAGCATGACCATGACTTAAATGAAACCGCTGTGCGCGTTGCCGAACTCATCGGCATGTCTTCACCTGTTATCCAGGAAATGGAACGCGCAGAACGCACTACTGCCATCATGATTGATACCGATGTGATGGAAGGTCTGGCCGATGAAGCCGAACATATCTTCTGGGGTACCCCGCTGGAAGGTATGGCTTTCCTCCTCCAGGATGGTTATTTCTACATCGACAGTATCAACCCCGACGGCTGGCTGCTCTGGAAAACGGTGAAGAAGAGTAATGTGGAAATCCTCATGCCCATGGCTCCCACCAAACTGACTGCCATCGAAGTAGATGGCCGCCAGAAAATGAACAAGCACGCCGCCGAGGTGCTGGCCCGCAAACTCGGGCTGGGCAGCAACACCGCCAGCGACAGCACGCGCAACGCCGTGCGCCGGCAGTTACATTTCTCGGATGTTTCCTACATGAACACCAAGAGCAATATAGTGGGCGCCTACAGCGGCAAACGCTACTCCATGGGCAAGCGTAACTCGGTGTCCAACATGTTAGCCAACCGATACGGTGGTACACTGCTTTACCCCTCCATCCCCACGGACTGGCCCGGTGAGGAAACCGAGGAGGAAGCCGAAGAGGAAGTAAAGGAATCGCGCCCGCTCACCCCACGTGAAGCCCGCGATGCCTACATGGAATACCTCCGCTCACTCTCCTCCCGATCGTAACATCAGAAATTAAGGAACGCAGTCCTGAAAAGACTGCGTTCCTTTTTGTCAGGTCTGAACCATTGTATCAGATTTCACCGCGTTCCACTGCCGGCAGGATATTCTGCTCATAGTGGAGCACAGAGCTCTTCAGCCTGGGAGCCAGGCGGGAATCCGGGGCTGCCTCGAGGGCATTCTTATACGCCTCATAAACCTCCTTGTAGCGGCGCTGGAAGGCATAGGTATCACCCAGGGCACGCCAGGCCATCTGGGCCAGCTCAGGCTCCAGGTCGGGGGTCTGCAGGAATTTCTCGAGCATGGCGATATTGCCGGGCAGGGCCTCTGCCTGGCGGTTGTTCCGCAGGTGGTCAAAAATGGCCTTCAGCTCGGCATCCTGCTTGCGGTAGTTATCGAAACGGGTCAGCACGCGGGCATAGCCCAGGGTGTTCTGGGGGTCGAGAGCGTTGATTTCGTTGACAACATCCACGTATTTATCGCGGCAGTTCTCAGGTATGGCATTCAGGCCCTCTACCAGCGCCTTGGCGCGGTCCATACCCTGCAGGCCGGCAGCGCGGGCAAAGGCGGCATCGCGGGTAGCGCGCACAGCAGCGGCGGCCTCCAGCTCCTTCAGGTACTCTGCCGTGGTGCGGCGGGCACCGGCTACCTGGGCATAAGGCTGACCCTTCTCATCCAGCAGCAGCACCGTGGGCAGACCGGTCTCGATACGGTGATGCACCAGCAGTTTTTCGTTAGCATTGCGCTGTTCCTCGGGAATGGCAGCCACCGCTGCCGGCAAACGCGGGAAAACCACCTCCACCAGCACGTACTTATCCCCCACAGCCTGCTCAAACTCCGCCGTCTCCAGAATCTTCGTCCGCAAATGAATGCAAGGCGGGCACCATTCCTTGCCAGTAAACTCCAGCATAATATCACGCCCCTGCTCCTTGGCAATCGGCAGGGCGGCTTCCACACTGGCTGCCTGTGGCAACGCCCAGGCAGTGCCGGCCAGCAATCCCATCATTACACATGTTGCTATCTTATTCATAGAACTATTTCCTTCTACACTGGTAGAATATACAGTTTTTGTTCACAATACAAGCACTATTTTTTATCGAAGCGCAAAAAATTATTTTACCTTCCAGCGTGGCGCTCAACTGCGAGATAAGCAGCTTCTGCACGACAAAAAGTTTCTCGCACATGTTTTCTCGAATATTTGAGATAAAAAGCTTGTATCAGTTGTGCTTATTGGAAAAAAGTTGCTTAAGCAATTGCCCGACGTACAGAAACAGGGTGTACTACCACATATATCATGAACTGTAATTTATCCCGGTTAGCCCCCTTGTTGTACCCTATTTTCATCATGAAATCCTAGATGCCATGAATCTCTTCATAATCATTCTATTGTGAAATAATAGTGATAAGGATTGAATGCAACTTTCTTTTTAGTCTTAAAATTATCGAACTTAAATTTGTTATGGGGATTTATTGTGCATTCTGACGAATCTGTCTTGTATCTAAACAGAAAACATGTGTAATAATCAAACATATCACAACTTCCACAGTAGGCTATAAAGTTTTCTGAATCTGTCAATGCTATGTGTACTAACTCATCTTTTGATATATGTTTTACATCAAAAATGAGTAAGATTAAACACGCGCTCATTGAAAGCAATGATACGCAAAATATTGCTTTTCTTTTCAATTTATCTGATTTCATATTTACAAAACAATCTCATAAAATGATATTTATGGAATTGTTAACATATATAAAGATTTTATAACATCGGCATCGGGAATACTATTCCCGATTTTCAGGAAACAGGCTGTTCTATTATCCAATTGAAAAGGGGGAGCAGAAGCTCCCCCTCTCCACAGAGTATCATCTGAGTGATTGACACCTCAGCCCTTCATGCCGGTGATGTTGCCGGCGGCATCTACCTTGATGTCACAGGCAGAAGGCACTTTGGGCAGACCGGGCATGCGCATGATATCGCCGCAGAGAGCAACCAGGAAACCAGCGCCATTGGCAATCTCGAAATCGCGCACCGTCACGGTGAAACCGGTGGGGCGGCCGAGCAGGCCAGCGTTGTCGGAAAGCGAATTCTGCGTCTTAGCCATGCAGATGGGCAGGTCGGTAAGGCCATTCTTAGCCATGAGGGCCAGCTTCTTCTGCGCAGCCTTGGTGAGCACCACGCCATTGGCACCGTAAATCTTGCGGGCGATGGTGGCCATGCGTTCCTCGACGCTCAAATCGAGGCTGTAGAGGCATTCGAAAGGCTCGTATTCCGGCTGCATGCTGGCGAGCACGGTTTCAGCCAGCTCGGTAGCGCCGGCGCCACCCTTGCCGAATACATCTGCCACGGCGCAGCCCACACCCATAGCGGCACACATTTCCTTGACGGCGGCGATTTCCTCCTCCGTATCAGTAGCGGCAAAGAGGTTGATGGCCACGGTCACCGGGCGCTTGTAGAGGCGGGCGCTTTCAATGTGGGCAGCCAGGTTATCCAGACCACGGCGCACGGCATCGGCATTCGGGGTTTCCAGATCGGTCTTGGCCACGCCGCCGTGCATCTTCAGCGCGCGGATGGTGGCCACAATCACGATGGCATCCGGGGAAAGACCGCTCTGGCGGCACTTGATGTCCAGGAACTTCTCTGCGCCCAGGTCAAAGGCGAAGCCAGCCTCGGTCACGGCGTAATCGGCGCAGGAAAGCGCCATCTTCGTGGCGATGACAGAGTTGCAGCCGTGGGCAATGTTTGCGAAAGGACCACCATGCACAAAGGCAGGCACGCCCTCCAGACTCTGCACCAGGTTCGGATTCACCGCTTCCTTCAGAATGGCCAGCAGGGCATCAGTCACGCCCAGTTCGCGGGCATACACGGCCTCATCGTCAGCGGTGAAGACAATCACAATGTTGTCGATACGGCGGCGCAGGTCGTCGCGGTCCTCAGCCAGGCAGAAGCAGGCCATGATTTCAGAAGCCGGGGTAATGTTGAAGCCATCCTCGCGGGGCACACCGTTCTTGTTGAGACCAATCACAATCTGACGCAGCGCGCGGTCGTTCATGTCCATCACGCGCTTCCAGGTCACCTTGTTCTGGTCCAGGCGCGTAGTCTTGTAGAAGAGGGCATTATCAATCACCGCGGCCAGCAGGTTGTTGGCGGCAGTAATGGCAGGGAAGTCGCCCGTAAAGCCCAGGTTGATGCTCTCCCCGGGGGTGATGCTGGAGGCACCGCCACCCGTGGCGCCACCCTTGCGGCCGAACACCGGACCCATGGAGGGCTCACGCAGCGCCAGACACACCTTCTGCCCCACAGCCTGCAAGCCCTGAGCCAGACCAATGGAAACCGTGGTCTTACCCTCGCCGGCGGGCGTGGGAGTCAGTGCGCTCACCAGAATCAGGCGCCCCTGTTTGCGGTCCTGCTTCAGAACCTCCAGGCTCACCTTGGCCTTATCATAGCCATAGGGAATCACATATTTCTCATCCAGCCCGAGTTTGGCTGCCATCTGTGCAGTAAAAGACGTATCTGCCATGCGGCGATTATAACATACTCACACCCACATAGCAAGCGCAGATTCTCCATACACCCGATGTATCAATCAGCAAAGCACGCGCCGCACCACAGGAAGCAGCAGCAGCGCAATCTGCGCCGCAATCAGGATAACCACAATCCAGCAGTATATCTGTTTCCTGCTCATCCCCGGGCTTTTTGGAGAGCCTCATTGAAATCGCGGGTCACAAAATAGATACCGCGGCTGATGCGTTCATGGCGGTGGGGGCCGTCCTCCCAATCTTCAAAAAGATAGGTAGAGAGGCCGTCGCTGTAATCAATGCGGCGGGCTTTGGCTACCACTTCCAGCGGCCATTGGCGCACACGGTTGGTGAAGATGCGCGCCTTAATCACGCGCCGGTTGGTGATGATATAGCGGGTGTGGCGCAGCATGTAGGAACGCAGGGGAGGCACAACAAGCAGCAGTGCCGCCAGAAGCCACACTACTTCCTTGGGGAAAGCCTCGGTCAGAAACATGGCCCAATCCGGCAGCGGAATGCCGGGTGCACCATAATGAAACCATGTAGCCAGACCAAAAAGCGCCAACCCCGGCAGCACACGCGTGAAAAACAATCCGCGCATGAACACAAGCTTCGGGCTGCCCGCCCACACTATTTCCTCGCCCGCCTGTTTGTTCTGCTCCACCCAGCTGCGTAATCCGGCCTTATCCATACCCTGAATTTAACACAGCCGGCAGTAAAGACAAGGCTTTTCTGCCGGCTGCGGCTGATTAACATTGTTTTGCAGGTTTACTGCTGCTTTTTCTTACGGAAAAGAACGATGATCGCCCCCGCCAGAATGATGCCCAGCAACCCGGCAAGCAGCTGAATAGCAAAAACACCACCCTCTACTTCCGTGACACGAAGACGAATAGCCGGGCTGTTATATCGCCATGCAGCATTGTGTATATTAGCCTTGATGGCGCCGTCTTCAACCTGCCCCCCTTCATCCAGCTTAAATGATACGCCGTGAATTTCACCAGGAGCTTCAGGTCCATCGTAATATTTCAGATAAACATATTCACCCGGGGTGTTGCTGGTCAGGGTCACCTCCAGTACGTCTTCCGGAGAGAATGTAAACCCTTCCTCTTCTCCAGATTTCTTCTGACGAACAGTTACAATGTTGCTCTGAGACTCAGGAATGGAACTCTTCCATGTCTCATCACCCGCCTTAACAATGACTACGCGACTGCCACCTGTATGCCGACCATCACGGTGACCCTGCCACGATATGGAATCCAGCCTGTACCGACTGCCGGAATCCAGCTTTTCAGCACCATACAACTTCTGGGCATCCACGTAGAACGTAATCTTTTCACTGCGTACGAAATCTTCATTGATGCCACCCCATATGCTGGGCGATACCCCGGATTGATCTTTATACAATGATGATTCTGTACCATCAGAGGTTACGATTTTCGTTTCCAGACTCATTCTTTCAGCACCTGTGGCAATGGCCCCCAGGAACAACAACGGTAATATCAGCCAGTTTTTCATACTCTCTCAGTATAACAGTCACACACCGGCATTGCAATCATTTTTATCAATTCCAATGATTGCATGACTTGCTTATACGCCCGCGGATTAGGGAAATAAACAATTCAGCGCAATAACTCTGGGACACATGTACTCATAAGCTGCCACTTTTCACGCCAGCAGGCGGGTAAAAGATTGCCAAGAACCTAATTCTCTGCTAAACTTCTCGCAGCAAGGGTTTTTCTATATATTCGCAAATCAGTTATCTCCCATGGGTCTTCCATTTTTCAGCAAACTGCGCAACAAGAAAGCCTACATGCAAATCGTTGAAACCGAATTGCAGAAGGTGCGCGATACCATCGATGCACAGACCGGGCATTTTTCGCCTTACATGCGCGACTACATGCGCCAGGTATGCAAAGGCAAGGGCAAAATGATTCGTCCGGGTCTGGTGCTGCTTACCGCAGCCGCCACCGGCGGTATCAAGGAGGAACACACCACCTTTGCCGCCATGCTGGAAATGCTGCACATGGCCTCGCTGGTGCATGATGATGTGCTGGATAAAGCCGAAACCCGCCGCGACCAACCCACGCCGAATGCCCTGTGGGGCAATGAACTGGCCGTGCTGCTGGGCGATTCCATGCTGGCACAGGCTATGGTGATGGGGGCGGAGATAGGCGATTCCCGCTTCATCCGCCGCATGGCACTGGGCGTGCGCGACCTCTGCGAGGGCGAGGTAGAGCAGTCCACCCGCCTGTGGGATATGGAAATGAGCCGGGCGGATTACTACGAGCTCATCCGCAAGAAGACCGCCACCCTCTTTGCCATGGCCATGGCGGGTGCTGCCTTCCTGCAGGGGCTGGATGATGAGATGATTGAGCAGCTCAACCGCATGGGTACCCTGCTGGGTATCTCGTACCAGATTTATGATGACTGTCTGGACCTGACCGGCAGTGATGACACCGCTGGTAAAACCCTGGGCACGGATAACGAGAAGGGCAAACTCACCCTGCCGGTGTTCTTCCTCATGGAATCCAGCAGTGAGGATGTGGCCATCTACGCCCGCAATTGCGTGGAAAACCACGAGGAGATAGACTACTCCCGCCTGCGCCACACGGAGGCTTTTGCCGAAGCCATACGCCTCTCGGTGGAAGAAGGGCTCATGCGCAATGAAGAAGCCCGCGAGGTACTCTGGATGTTGCCGGAATCTCCCGCCCGTGAAGCACTGGCAGAAATGACCTACCGCCTGGATGAAATGCTGCGCGACTGCTGCGTGGACTGATTGTTTATGATACGCCCGGAAAAGATGGTGCCGCAGGAGCCGGAACTTGCCAGAAACATCTGGCAGGATATCTATGCCGCTGCCGAACAGGCTGCCGAGCAGGAACCCAAGCTCACCGGCCTGCTGGACGATGTCATTCTGAGCCGCAACAAACTGGCTACGGCGGTTTCCGTGCGTCTGGCGCGCAAGCTTTCCCGCCGCGATATCGGGCGGGATGACCTGGAACCCCTCATCCGCTCCCTGCTCAAGAACGACCCGCTGGCCGTGGACATGATGGCTGCTGATTTAAAAGCCGTGGTGGACCGCGATGCCGCCTGCCATAATGCACTGGAACCACTCATGTTCTTCAAGGGTTTCCACGCGCTGGCCACCTATCGCCTGGCTCACATTCTGTGGAAACAGGAGCGCTACATGCTCGCCCTGCTCTTCCAGAGCGTGGGCAGTGAGGTATTCGGCATCGATATTCACCCTGCCGCCCGTATTGGCTGCGGGGTGCTGCTGGACCACGGCACCGGCTTCGTGGTGGGTGAAACCGCCATTATTGAGAACGATGTCTCGCTCTTCCACGAGGTGACCCTGGGCGGCACCGGCAAGGAAACCGGCGACCGCCACCCGATTGTCCGCAGCGGCGTGCTCATCGGTGCCGGTGCCAAGGTGCTGGGCCGCGTGGAAGTGGGCGAATGCGCCAAGGTGGCGGCCTCTTCCGTGGTGCTGGACAATGTGCGCCCGCACACCACCGTGGCGGGCATTCCGGCCGTGGAAGTGGGCGATGCCGTGGGCGAGCCTGCCCTGTTCATGCAACACCGCCTGAGCTGATTCGAACCGATATGATAACTGAACTGGACATCCACCTGCCCCTGGCCCGCGCTCTGCGCGAGGATGCCCGCCGCAAGGCTGCCGCCCAGAAACTCCAGATTTCCCCGCACCGCATCAAAGGCATGCGGCTCGTCAAAGAAAGCATCGATGCCCGCCGACGCCCCATCTGCAAACAGCTGCGCCTGCTCGTGGGTGTGGATGAGGAACTCCCCCCGGCCTCCCTGCCGGAGCGCCATTACACCCCTGTGGCAGACGGGGCAAAGCGCATCATCATCGTGGGCAGCGGTCCCGGCGGCCTGTTTGCCGCTCTGCGCTGCCTGGAGCTGGGCATGCGCCCCGTGGTGCTCGAGCGCGGCAAGGATGTCTCTGCCCGCCGCTTTGACCTGCAGCCCATCAACTGCCAGGGGTACGTGGTGGAAGACTCCAATTATTGCTTCGGCGAGGGCGGTGCCGGCACATTCTCCGATGGCAAACTCTTCACCCGCGCCACCAAACGCGGCCCGGTCATGGAGATTTATGAAACCTTCGTGGCACACGGCGCTGCTCCGGAAATCCTGACCGATGCCCACCCGCACATCGGTTCCAACCGCCTGCCCAACATCATCAAGGCCATGCGCGGCAGCATCCTCGCTGCCGGCGGTGAGGTGCACTTCCAGACCCGCGTGTGCGGGTTGCTGAAGAGTGCCGATGGCAAACGCCTGCTCGGCGTGCGCACCGCAGACGGGCGCGAATTCACCGGCGATGCCGTCATCCTGGCCACCGGCCACAGCGCACGCGACGTGTACCGCATGCTGCATGACGAGGGCGTAAAGCTCGAGCGCAAGCCCTTTGCTGTGGGAGTGCGCATCGAGCATCCGCAGAGCCTCATCGATGCCGCGCAATACCACTTGCGCCCCGGACAGGAACGCCCGGAAGGCCTGCCTGCCGCCCGCTATACCCTGGCCACCAAGATTCAGGACCGCGGGGTACATTCTTTCTGTATGTGCCCGGGCGGCTTCATTGTGCCCAGCGCCACTGAGAATGACGAAGTGGTAGTGAACGGCATGTCTCTTTCCCGCCGCAATTCTCCCTTTGCCAACAGTGGCTTTGTGGTCACGGTGGAGCCCGAGGATACCGATGCCTACCTGGCAGAACACGGCGTACTCTCCGGCCTGGCGTACCAGAAAGCGCTCGAAATTGCCACCAGTCAGGCCGGCGGCGGCATGCAGAAAGCCCCTGCCCAGCGCGTGGTGGATTTCCTGGCTGGCCGTGTCTCCCAGACCCTGCCGAAAACAACCTACCACCCCGGTATCACCAGCTGGGATTTGAATGCCCTGCTCCCGCAGAGTGTGTGCTGGCGCATGCGAGAGGGGCTGCAATTCTTCAACCGCAAACTGCGTGGCTTCGCCGGCGAGGAAGCCCTGCTCATCGGCTGCGAGACCCGCACCAGCTCCCCCGTGCGCATTCCCCGCGCAGATGAAACCCTCCAGCACCCGGATTTAGAGGCCCTCTTCCCCTGCGGTGAAGGTGCAGGCTATGCCGGCGGCATCGTCTCCGCCGCCCTCGATGGCCGCCGCTGCGCCGAGGCTGCCGCCTCCTATGTCCACGCCTGAAAGGCGTGGATATCGTCGCCCGCTGGGCGATATCATCCTGCCTCCGGCAGGATTTCGTCCGGCGAAGCCGGATATCGTTCCCTATCTGCTCTTCTCTACAGAGCCTCATCCCGTTGGAAAATCCTAAAGTATTGACACCACCAGCTCTGCATGGTAAAATCCCCCGAACACTATGATGAAATCGGGAATCCTCACAACTCTTTCAGCACTGGTAATGGCAGCCACCATGCTGCCCATGGACTGCGCAGCTCAGGTGAAGATGCTGGAGAAGCCCGACGAAGTATTCCTGAAAAAGAACGCCGGCAAGCGCGGGGTAGCCGCCAAAATTCTCAAGAAGGGCGGGCTGATGGGTGGCAAGATTGATGCCACGGCGGATTATTACCTCATCTGTTCCTTCATCATCGGCGATAACAACCCCGAGTGGGTGGAACTCTTTGAGCGGGAGGCAGAGCTGCGCGAGAAAGGTATCCAGATTGTCCTGTCTTGCAATGAGGACGGCCACACCGCCAATGCCGCCAAGCGGGCCAAGGCCTATCTCAAGAAGCGCAATGTGAAAGCTCCCTGCGTGTTCCGCTCCAAAATCGAAGCCCAGCATGCCGCCGGCAAAGCCTCCCCGACCTTCTGGGATTTCAATACCTACCGCTACAAGGCTATCCGCTACGATGGTGCCCAGGCCGGCGGCGGTTCCGGCATGGATTCCAGCTTCAAGCCTGTGCTCGAGAAGATTGAAAAAGACCGGGCTCAAAATCCTTGATTATCAAGCCACAGTCTGAACCATCGCGCAAGATTTTCACTTTTCACCCCGCAGGATTCCTGATTTTCATTCCGCAAGGTTTTTGGGATTGAGAAAATTCCGGGGATATGGTAAAACTGTGGGCATGGAACGCCAGGATAATCGCAGGGTGGATGAAATGCGCCCTCTAGAGTTTGTGTTGGGCGTGGCACCGCATGCCACGGCTTCAGTTCTTTCGTGCTTTGGCAACACGCGCGTGATTTGCGCGGTGACCATTGAGGAGGATGTGCCGCGGTGGATGAAGCTGCAGCATGTGCCGGGTGGCTGGCTCACGGCAGAGTATGCCATGCTTCCCTACTCTACCCTGGACCGCAAGAAGCGCGATTCCGGCGGCAAGGTGGATGGCCGCTCGGTGGAAATTCAGCGCCTCATCGGCCGCAGTCTGCGCGCCGTGGTGGATTTAGAGGCTCTGGGTGCCCGCACCATCTGCGTGGATTGCGACGTACTGCAGGCCGATGGCGGTACCCGCACCGCCAGTATCACCGGCGCTGCGGTGGCACTGCAGATTGCGCTCAACAAGCTGGTGGCCAGCGGTGCGCTGGAGAAGAACCCCATGAAGCAGCTCGTCTCCGCCATTTCGGTGGGCAAGCTGCAGGGCACCCCTCTGCTCGACCTCTGCTATGTGGAAGACCGCGATGCCGAGGTGGACATGAATGTGGTCATGACCGAACGCGGCGAATATGTGGAAGTACAGGGCAGTGGCGAGGAAGCTGTGTTCACGGCCGAAGAAATGGCCCAGATGCTCGCTCTGGCTGCCAAGGGTGCAGCCCACATTACGGCAGCACAGAAGGCAGCCATCGCCCGCGCAGATGAACCCAGCGCCAGTGATTTTAACTCCCTGAAAGATTTTTTTGCAAAAAAATAAAGTTTTTTTGTAGATTCTGAAAAAAAGCACCGTTCCTCATAGCGAGGAGCGGTGCTTTCTGCGCCAGACCCTCCTGAAAATCTAAACCATAGAAAACACATCACCATGAAGAAATCCCTGTTGATTGCTCTGTTCGCCGCCATGCCCATCATGGCTCAGGATTGCCCTCAGAAGCCTGAGTGCGCCCCCCAGAAGCCCTGCTGCATGAAGATGCACCGCCGCGCTCATCGTCCCCAGCTCTCCGAAGAGCAGAAGGCTGAAATGAAAGCCAAGTTCATGGAGAAGTTTGACGCTGACAAGGACGGCAAGCTCTCCGATGCTGAGAAGGAAGCCGTCAAGGCTGAAATGAAGGCTAAGTTCGAGGCTAAGAAGGCTGAGATGAAGGCCAAGTTCATGGAGAAGTTCGACGCCGACAAGGATGGCCAGCTCTCCGACGCTGAGAAGGAAGCCGCCAAGGCTGAGTTCAAGAAGAACGCCCCCAAGTTCCACAAGCGCGGCCACAAGGGCCCCCGCTGCTGCGGCAAGCGCGGTCAGCGTCCCCAGCTCTCCGAAGAGCAGAAGGCTGAAATGAAGGCTAAGTTCGAAGCCCGCCGCGCTGAGATGAAGGCCAAGTTCATGGAGAAGTTCGATGCCGACAAGGATGGCCAGCTTTCCGACGCCGAGAAGGAAGCCATCAAGGCTGAGTTCAAGAAGAACGCCCCCAAGTTCCGCAAGGGCCCGCGTCGCGGCTGCAAGTGCTGCAAGTAAAGAAAATCTTTACCGTTGAGTAACGGTATAGCATAGAGACGCTGAGCGCCGTCCGGAGTCATCCGGGCGGCGTTTCAGCTTAGTGGTATTCAGCTGCTGAGTAAGAATCAAATATTCTCCCAATCAGCCTCTGAAAACTCCATTCTGGTGGCGCCGTGGTCGCGGAGGAGCTGCTCTACCTCGCGAGCCTGGCATTCCACCGCCCAGTAAAGCGGGGTACAAGCTCCCCGGTCCGGGAGCTCGGGGGTAGCACCGGCCTCCAGCAGGAGGCGGGTGCTTTCCGGCTGATTATGGAGCGCTGCCCAGTGCAAAGGGGTCGAATCATCCACATCTGCCTTGTCAGGATCAGCGCCGTAACGCAGCAGCAGGCGCACCATAGGCAGGTAGCCACCTGCGCAGGCCTTATGCAGCGGACCACCGTACAGGGCCACATATTCCTGCTCATCCGGGTGCACCCCGGCTTCCAGCAGCAGGTGGACGAGAGCCATGCCCACACGCTCCATTTCCGGACATTCCATCGCCTCGGTAAGATTTTCCGTCAGGCATATCACCGCGGTCACCAGAGGGCTCCATCCATAATCCAGATCGGCTCCGAAAAAGTCCAGCATGTAGCTCACCGTGTCCTCATCTTCCGCATAGGGCTGCTCCCGGCACACATCTGCCCACACCACGGCCAGATTATGCTGCCGGGCGGCATCCTGCGCAGCCCATTCCTGCACCGCTGCCGGTATTCCTGCGGCGCGGATGCCCGGCCGGTCTACCGCAGCTCTATTCATCAGCGAATAGAGGAAATCTATCACAGGCTGGTGCTTTTCCTGCATGCGCGGATTGCTACGACTGCAGACCGGGCATTTTGAGCTTTTCCACGTATTTGGCAATCATGTCGACCTCGATATCGACGATGCTGCCGGGGGCGTAGCAGTGCATGATGGTGCGCTCCCAGGTGTGGGGGGTAATCCAGAACTCGAGCTCATCCGGACCGGTGATGTTGGCCACGGTGAGGGAGACGCCGTCGATGGCGATGCTGCCTTTATCGATAACGTAGCGCATGTATTCCTGAGGTATGCGGATGCGCACCATGTGATCCTGCCCCACAGGGGTGATGCTGGTGACGCTGCCGGTGGTATCCACATGCCCCATGACGAAGTGACCACCGAAGCGACCGTTGCCGCCCATGGCACGTTCCAGGTTGCAGAGGGAACCCACCTGCAGCTGCCCCAGACTGGTGACGCGCAGGGTCTGGGTGAGGAGGTCGAACTCAACACGATTACCTTCTACTTTATCGACGGTGAGGCAGCAGCCGTTCACCGCCACCGAATCACCCAGAGCGAGCTCGGCCGCAAAGGGGATTTCCACCGCATAGCGCGCTCCGCTTGCCACGGGGGTGCGCTCCAGCACCTTGCCGGTGCATTCCACGAGTCCTGTGAACATAGGTCTTTAGTTACCGAAATAGATGAAATTATACAGGCAGAAGAGGATGAAGGTAGGAAGCGCCGCCCAGAGGAAGAGCTGCAGGGCGCTGATGCCGTCCTTGAAATACTTGCCGAGAATGGCCTGACCCGCCGGGTTCGGAGCATTGGCAATGACGGTGAGACCACCACCAGTCACAGCACCTGCCACAATGGCGTAGCGAATCTGCTCAGGCAGGTTGGGCACAGTACTGGAGAGGAAGGTGACGGAGGCATTGTCATTGAATGCAGTCAGGATGCTGGCAAGGCCCATGGTAGCAGTTGCACCCAGTTCAGAGAGAGCCTGCAGCACCGGCTGCATCCACCAGCCCTGCACGCCGCCCAGAATCAGCAGCCCTGCCAGGAAGAAGGCCACCAGCAGCGGCACTTTGATAGAAAAGGCATTCTGGTACTGCGGTGTAGCCATGGTGAAGCCCAGGAAGAAGAGGAATCCGCCGATGAAGATGGCCGGGTGGTGGGCAAAATACACCGTCCACACCAGGAAGACAATGGAAACAGCATACACCCAGACGGGGATGACATCCTGACGATCTTCCCAGGAGGTAGGCACGGCGCTGTCGAACGCGCTGTTGGCACGCTGCACTTCTGCCAGGCGTTTGAATTCCTTAGTGAAGATGAAGAAGTAGATGATATTGGCAATGATGATACCCACAATGGCTTTCCAGCCGAAGTGGATGAACATGTGCGCCATATCCCAGTTCCACTTGCCGGCCACCATGACAATGGGCGGTGCGGCAAAGTGTGTGAGTGTGCCGCCTACAGAGACGTTCACAAAGAGCAGCGCCAGCGTGGCATAGCACAGCGAAGGAGCGGGTTTGAGGTGGTAGAATTTCTTGGCCAGCAGAATGGCGGCCAGGGTCATGGCGGCGGGTTCAGTGATGAAGGAACCCAGCAGCGGCGCAATGCAGAGCACGGACAGCCACCAGGCTGCCGGGGTGCTGCCACCCATGCTGGCGGCGAATTTGAGCGTGTTTTCTGCCAGGCGGTATATGGGGCGTGAGGAGGCTATCACCATGATGACGGCCACAAACAAAGGCTCGGTGAAGCTGGTGTCGTGGTCAATGTAGCGCAGGAAGTCATCCATGCTGTAGTAATGCTGGCAGACAAAGGCGAAGGGGATAATCCACAGACCGAAGACTACTTCCACCTCGCCCAGGAAATGGCAGAGTGTGCTGCCGAAGGAAACCGGCATGCGCTGCTCCGGATGCAGAATGCGGAACTTGGCATCGCGCAGTTTCTGCTTGTGCGCCTTTTCCATGTGGTGTGCCCATTTCTGGAACATGGGTGCCATGAAGGTGTGCAGAATTGCCAGCAGGAAAATGATGGTGGCTGCCAGGTTGAAATTGTCTATCTGAACGCGGTGCACCAGTTTATCCCACAGCCCCATGCCCTGCTCTGCCTTGGCATATATCTGCAGCGGTATGGGGAAACGGCTGTACTGCAGTTTTCCATTGGTGTAGTGGTGGGTCCAGGCGGCCAGCTGACCATTCGGGTCCGCATGGTAGACAATCTCACCGCATTCCGGGCAGGGTTTACGCGTCATCGGCAGACTGAACTTCACCTTCATGGCAGCGTGTTCCAGCACGGTGTGCCCGTCGTAGGCATGGTGTTCCTGGGCCAGGTACTGCTGCAGGGCTTCCAGACTCATGGATTCTGCGGCAATCATGAGCGCATTCTGCGCATGTGTGCTGAGATTGAGCCCTTTGATGAGGGCTTCCTTGGCCTCTGCCTCGGCGCGGATTTCTTCCACGGTCGGCACGGCACGGGCACCATGACTGGAGCATGCCGGCTCTGCAGAGGTTGTCAGCTCTGCTACCACTTCTTCCTGGGCCTGCAGACTGCCAGCCAGCACGGCGCATGCACATATGATTATTGCAGTAAACCACGTACGCATAATACACTGAAAACGTTCGAAACCATACTACCACACCTGCTCCTGCGTTGGCGAGCAAAAAGTGTGTTTCAGCGCCGCTGACGCGCCAAATTCAGCATTTTATCATAAGCGCGGGATTCACCCCGGGCAGCCGCTTTGCGGTACCAATAGGCGGCCAGTTCTGCGCTGGCCGGTGCTCCTGTGCCTTTTTCAAAACATTCTCCCAATTTGAGAGCCGCCGCGGCGTGCCCCTGCAGGGCGGCGCGCTCCAGGCAACTGGTGCCCCCGCTGACATCGCGCGGGCAGCCAAGCCCTTTCAGATAACACTTGCCCAGCCAGTACAAGGCATCCACACTACCGGCGCGGGCGGCGGTATCAAACCACTCCACGGCTTCCTCAAAGTTGCGCCCTTCCCCGCGACCCCTTATCAGTTTTTTTGCCAGATGCAGGCAGGCTTCTACATCGCCACTACCGGCTCGCACGCGCAGGTCATCCAACATGGCTTAAAACTCCTTCCGGCTGAATATCCAGGTGGCAACCAGCAGGTGCAACAACATGTACCCACCAGCTATGAGTGCCAGCCCACCCAGCAATGACCAGCTGAATGCCGCACCGGCACTGGCGGTGTCTGCCACGGCAAAGAGCCCGAAATCCGGTACCAGCACGGCGCAGGCCTGCTCTGCCCAGCGCATGGCAGCCGTGGTTCCCTGCCCGGCGCTCAGCGCTTCGAACAATGTTCCCTGGAACATGCCGATGAAATAGCCCCCCAGCCCGAAAATGATGCTGACAATGGTGCCGCTGGTGAAGCAGGATATCATCAGGGTAAGGGTGGTGAGCACTCCATACCCCAGCAGGGCTGCCAATATGGCGCGCTGCGTATCGGCGGTGTTACCGGCGGTGACCACCTGCTCCAGATAGGGAGTCATTTCTGCCGGGCTGTAGCCATGCGCCGCCAGCGCGGTGCTCAATTCTGCGCAGATACTGCTTACTCGCAGGGAGAGTACCAAACTCATCAACCCATCCAGCAGCAGTATCATCAGCACCAGCAGGGCCAGCACTCCCAGCGCCTTGCCCGCCAGATAATCAAACCGCGGCACCGGCTTGCAGAGTATGGTGTAGAGAATGCGATCCTCCGCGTCGCGGGGCAGCAGCAGCGCCGTAGCGGCCACGCAGAATATAAGCGCAAAGAGCTGCATGCACCCCAGACTTACATCCTTGATGAACTGGAGCTGCGCTACACCCTGGTATTCGATGCCTATATTGCCCTGATACGGTATAAACTGCAACGCCAGAAACAACAATGCCACTACCGCCGGCACCAGAAACAACCTCATGCGCACTAACTGCGTGAGCGTTACTCCCGCTATGGCTATCACACGCCCTGGCATGCGCACCAGGTTCTGGAGCGATTCCGGCATGCCCTATCGCGTCGGGTGTTACTTCTTGCGGGCGGCTTTCTCGCCGTCGTCGATGAGTTTCCAGAAACTGCGCGATTTGCCCAGTTTCCGGTCTTCACTGTCGGACCCCATACCACTACGGAAGAAGAAGTCCTTGAGGGAGTCTGCATGCAGTACTCGCTGCACCACTACGACATTATCCCCATCTTCATTCTTCTCCACTGTAAAGTAGATGCGGTAATCGTCATCTGAACGGAAGCGGTAAATCCGGCGCCCCGCACGCTCCACCACGCCAAAACGCGGGTCGGTCGGGTTGCCGTTCAGGCAATCTTCATCCACCTTGAACGCAAAGAAAAGTTTCAATTGCTTCATGGCCGGAATGGCAGATACCTCTGCCGCACTGATTTCATTAAAGGCGATCTGTTGCACGAAACACAGTTTAGGGGAACGCTCCCCTAAAGGCAAGAAAAATATGCGCTATCCGACTATCATTTATATTTCGGATTTCTTAATAATCAACTACTTTACCCTTTCGCTGCTGCAGGCCCTGCTTCATCTGTTCCTGCATATAGAGCCATTGGGGGGTATTCTTTGCCTCGGGGGTGTGGCTGTAGACGTAGTCTCTGTATCTGGTACTGCGGCGGATCATGGCCCAGTGCTCCAAGGGTTTCTGGTGGCCTTCCGGGTAAACGGCAGCGAGTTTCCGGGCCGTGCCGGCATCATCTATCCATTCATCGGGGTCGCAGGTGAAATCGACCTGCAGACGACCATTGGACCACCAGGCATCCAGCAGGATAACATGGGGCCACCGGACATGCTTTCCGGTGAGGTAAACAACATGGTGCTCGCCTGCTCTGCCCACGTCATTGGCGCAGCAGCCCAGGCGGAAATACTTCAACGGCCGGCGGCGCAGCTCGCGGTACAAATCATGCTGGTAGTGCCAGCACAAGCCACGGTGGCGCACATGGTTGCGGGTGTTGACCAGGCGGTTGTTCAGCCAGTTCACAAAAACGGGCTTGTTGTAACGGGCAATGGCACCAGCGCTTTTGTATGCCGTATCTGCCAGCCAGGTGGCTTCTGCCGCAGCAGACTTTCTCTGCTGCTCAGGCAACAGGTTCAGCAGTTGTTGTTTCAATTCATTTCTCTGCTGAATTGCCTTGGGACGCTCCACATAGCTGGGCAGCGGGGCGCGCTGGCATCCCACCCCGCAGCATAACAGTGCCAGTATCAACATTCCTTTCCGCAATACTGATGCCATATCAATAATTGGTCAGAAGACCAGGGTGTTCCAGCTTACCTTCCTCTATGTTATTGTACATCCGCTTATATTGCGATGAAAATTTCATGATGGGCAGCCAGTATCCTTCATACTCTCCGCTGGGGTCGCGCAGTACGCTCCAATGCTCAATGGGCCAGTAATGCCCTTCCCGGTAATAGACGGATTGCACCCGGCAGATGCTGGGTAAGTCTGCCCAGCGCTCCGGGTTGAGTTCCTGTGCATCGTCCACCTTCAAGCGCCCATTCCACATCCACGCATCCAGCACCCAGGCACGCGGCCAGGGGCTCCCCTTGGCTGCCAGGTACACGCAGTTATGCTCCGAGGCTTTTCCGCCATCGCGCACGCAGAAACCAATGCGGAAGTATTTCAACGGCCGGCGGCGCAGCTCGCGGTACATATCGTGCTGGTAATGCCAGCACAATCCGCGGTCCTGCAGGCGCGCATTGATGAAGGCATTCCCTGCCCAGCCTGGAAATATGGAACCATTCACACGCGCAATACCGGCAGCTGCCTTATATGCCGTATCTGCCAGCCAGGTGGCTTCTTCACGGGCTTCGGTCAATCGCTGCTGTTCCACAGGCAGCAGAGCTACCAGGTTATCTTTCAGGTGCATGCGCCGGTTGGTCACCATTCTGGTATACGGATACTGAATCTGCGGCGGATAACAAGAGCTCACCCCCACCGCTGCCAGGGCGCATACTAGTATTTGTCGTATTTTCAGTCCCATTCCGTAAAAAACCGGCGCATTCTACATCATCTCATGCCGTTCGGCAAGCCTAATTCATTGAAAAATTGTTCCATATGGAACATATTCCCTACCCCAGGCGCCCGCGGAGTATGATATCACGCTCGCATTCTATAAATGACTCACGCTGGAAAATGAATTCCTGAGGCAGAAAATCCCCGGGTACGACATAATCCGGACCGGCACCCACCATGGGTGATATGCTCTGCATCCATTCATTGACGAGGCCTTCCTCCAGAAAGCGCCGCAGCAGTTTTCCGCCGCATTCCAGCATCAGGTTCACGATGCCATAGCGTGTGTAAAGTTCATTGAGCAGAAGATGCAGGTTCTTTACATCCTCCCACACCAGGGTGCGTTTGTGGTACTCATCGGAAAAAAGCCTGGCCATGGGGGGCAGCGAAAGCATGTTGTTCGTGAGCACTATGCGCCAGGGTTGTTTTTTGCGCGGCGAAGGGGTGCGCAGCGGATTGCGTATGGTGAGCGCCGGGTCATCTGTGCGCAGTGTATTACCGCCTATGAGAATGGCATCACTCTCCAGCCGGAGCTGGTGTGCATACCTCAGTGTATCCACCCCGCTCAGCCAGAATTTCTGCCGCCGCGTCATGCGTCCATCCAGTGTGGTGGCTACCTTGGCCGTGACCCAGGGCCGTCCCGTCATCACTGCGTGAAACCATGACCGCAGAAAACGGTCACAATCGTCTTTGCATACCCCGGGGCATACTTCTATACCCTCGGCTGCCAGAAGCGCATCTGCGCGCCCCTGGTGGCGCATATCCGGGTCCGTGGAACCATAGACCACGCGTTTGATGCCGGTCTGTATGATAGCATCGGTGCAAGCAGGGGTGCGCCCCACAGTGGAACATGGTTCCAGCGTCACGTAAATTGTAGCTCCGGAAAGCAGGTGTCCATTTCCCCGGGCTTCTGCATCGGCTATGGCGCGGCGTTCCGCATGAGCTTCTCCTGCCACTTCATGATACCCTTCCCCGAGCATTATGCCATTGCGGACAATAACAGCACCTACGGCAGGATTAGGGCTGGTGAGTCCTAACCCGAGTCGTGCCAGTTCCAGGGCACGCTGCATCCATTTGATGTCCTCCTGCTGTTGCATGCCCGGTATTGTAACAGGCAATGTTTCTCTGTCAAGCAGAGTACCCGGGTACTGTCGCTTTTTTCTTTGTGTATGATGCTTATTCAGTATATATGGAAATTCATCATCATCTACCCTGTGAATAAGTTTATAACTTTTTAAAGCAGTTTATCATGAATAGTTTACGATAGACTGGATATGTAAATAAACCGGTTAAGAACCATGCCTTAACCGGTGAAGAAAAGTTATTGATACCTGTATCAACAGCTTATTCACTTACTTATTCACATATTTTGTTAATAAGTATGATAAAGAATTGATTGTTTGAGCGTTATAACTCCTCTGGCTGCGCTTTGCTGGGCTTTTTGACCGTAGGTGGCCCGATGATGAAGGTGCCCGGTGCGTCAATCAGCAAGGCACTCAGACCGGCCATGGGGTATACGTAAAGCGCATTGAAATCGGCACTCAGTTCATCCAGGTGGGCTATCAGGTAACTGTCTTCCTCACGCTGAATATGCAAGTGGGATGACATATTGCGGAAATAATCCGGCGTAGTGGCTGTTGTCTTCCATTGTTGAACGTCACCTTCCGGGAGCTCATTGCTCCATTTGCTCTTCAGGAAATGAATGGCATCAGTGTGCGTGTACTTCCCTTGCAGCAGACTTGTAGCCAGTTCTTCCGGCATGGGGGCATAGATGGGTTCGAAATCTTCCCGCTCGCTGACGAGATAATAACGCTCCGGCCGATTCGGATTATCAGGATTTCGCTCTGTTTCCAGAACAGGCAGATTATAGCGTTTCACCTGCGCTGTGTGACCTTCCAGATACCAGTTGTCGCCTACTTTGCAGACAACCGGATTTTCAAGTGGAATGAGGATGGCATCAGCACTCCGGGCATGGTCAGCAATGACCTTGTGAGTACGCACACTGCACGACACCGATGCCGCCGCGCATAACAGACCAAGTATTAAAACTGAGATTTTTTTCATGTAGGGTGGATATCTTATGGTGATGAGTCTATCATATAAGTTGGTTTTTGTAAAGAAGAGGCTTGAAAAATAAAGGTTGTTCCACGTGGAACAACCTCCGGGTTTATGATTTGTCTGCTGAGTGCGGCAGGATAGGTGGCAACATGCGGGGTTCCGGTCTGTTCAGGATGTCATCCAGATAAGGTTTCCAGATATCTGCACTGTCTCTGTACAAAGCGAGCTTGGCGCGATAAAGTGCCCCTGAGCAGGCACGCAGCGCACGCTGGTAACAGGTATGCGTGATGCCGCCGGTCTGTACGTAGCTTTCACCTTCCTTCTGCAGGCGCAGTAAATGCTGCTCTGCTTTGGTGAAGGTAGCAGTGGCGGTGGTGATGCGCCCGGTTTCGGCTAATGAACGGGCGCGAATGGATTCCACCAGGCAATCCTGCACAATTCTGAGCGGATGTCCTTCTGGTGCATTACAGCTCTTGGCAGCCATGTTGATGGCGGCGCCGCCTGGTGGCGTTTTCTGCAGCACGAGCATGCGCAGCAGAAGTGTTTTGCCTTCCCAGTAGTGGAGAAGGCCACCATCATCCGCCGGGGGTGTTGCAGGGGCTTTCTCGCTTAGTGTACGGGCTGTTTTGAGAGCAGAGACCCAGCTGTTCTTATCACCGCTGGCAATGCTGAGGGCATGCTGGTATAACAGGGCAGCCACATGTGCCTCAGAGCTTGCATCGGCAGCTTTCAGCGTATTGTCGAAGCAGGATTTGGCAGCGCTATACTCCCCTGCCCTGTAGAGAAGATGACCAGCCAGCTGGTTGATGACGGGATGAATGGATTTTTCCGTAAGTGAAACAGCTTTTCTGGCAGATTCCAGGGCAGCGGCAGAGGGTTTTGCGGCGTACTGGTCAATGATGGCTCTGCAGAAGTGTGCCAGAGGAGCATCCGGGCAGCTGGCAACAAGCTTATCGGCGCGTGGCTGCAAAGTCTCATATGCCTCGCCTGCATACAGGTTCAGGATGATATCCCAGCAGGCAGCCATGGTGTCGCGCCGGTACATGGCTGCGCGGTCCTGAAATGCTTTGGCAGCCCCGGTTAAATCGCCGTTGAGATACTGGATGAATGTTGCCACATACCATTCTTCAACCGGCGTAAGCGGCGCAGCATCGAGACACTCGTTGAGTTTTTTCAGGTGCTCGCGGTATAAATCACTGCGCAGCGGCGTAATCATCAGCATCCCGATATGTGCCAGCACGCAGTGCTCATCCAGCGCCAGGGCTTCGTCAAAATAACTGGCAGCCCCTGTGTTATGGCCATAGAGGCATTCCTTCAAGCCGAGATTCACGAAGCGTTGAACCTCAATATCCTCGCTCGTTACGGCAATCTGAATCTGTGGATTCTCATGGGTGAAGAAACCCACATTGCAGGAAGCATTATCCTCTGCCCAGCAGTGTGTTGCAACTGCCAGACAGAGGATGTTTGAAACGATTTTATTCATGGTGTCATTACATACGCTCCGGCATGGTGATACCGAAGAGCCCCATACCCTTCTTCAGCACGCTGGCAGTCAGTTCGCAGAGCGCCAGGCGTGTTTCGCGGGTGCTGCCTTCACTCTTCAGAACCGGGCATGCCTCGTAGAAACTGTGGAATGCCTTGGCCAGTTCGTACAGATAGGCTGCAAGCAGATTCGGGCGGCAGTCATCCAGCGTGGCAGGTACTACCTCACCGAAGCGTACCAGCAGTCGAGCCAGGTTAATTTCGGCATTTTCGACAAGGGTGAGTGCCGCAGGTGCTGTGAATTCGCCCTCAATCTTGCGGAAGATAGAGCGCACGCGCACGTAGGAATTCTGCAGGTACGGTGCCGTATCGCCGGTGAGTGCCAGCATCTTTTCCCAGTCGAAGATGTAATCACTCATGCGGTTCTGGGAGAGCTCGGCAAACTTGATGGCGCCGATACCCACAGCCTTTGCCACGGCTTCCTTCTCTTCTGCAGGCATATCCGGGCTCTTGGCTTCCACCACTGCCGTGGCGCGGGTTACGGCTTCATCGATAACGTCCTGCAGGCTCACCGTGTCGCCGGAGCGGGTCTTGAAGGGGCGGCGGTCCTTACCAAGGATGGAACCGAAGGCAACGTGGCGGAAATCGCCGGTTACACCACGCATACGCTCAATGTCGAAAATCTGCTTGAAGTGCTTATCCTGCGGTGCACCCACCACATACCAGATGGCATCTGCCTTGAAATTCTCAATGCGGTAGTCCAGGGTGGCCAGATCCGTGGTTGCATACAGGAAACCGCCGTCTGCCTTGCGGATAATGGCCGGTACTGCGCACCATTCGCCATCCTTCTGCACCAGGAACGGGTCGTTCTGTGGCTTGTGGAACCCATCGGAGAACACGCAGATAGCTCCGTCACTTTCGCGTGCAATCCCCTTCCCTACCAGGTCTTCCACCAGCGGTGCCAGCGCATCATTATACGCGCTTTCGCCCAGCCAGTAGTCAAAGGTAATATCCAGCTGGGAATATATCTTCTCCAGACCAATCCTGGTCACAGCAATGCACTTCTGCCAGATTTCCATGTTCTCTGCGTCGCCGCTCTGCAGTTTCACGAGCTCTTCCTTGCACAGAGGAAGCAGGGTTTCATCTTCCTTGCAGCGTGTGTTAACGTCCTTGTAGACGCTGAGGAGTGCCTCAATGGGGTCTTTCTCCAGCTCTGCCTGGTCCAGTATGTTCTTCCATCCCCACAGAATCATGCCGAACTGAGTGCCCCAGTCGCCAATATGGTTGTCGGTAATCACCTTGTGACCCAGGAAACGTGCAAGCCGGCCCAGCGTATCGCCGATGATGGTGGAGCGAATGTGCCCCACGTGCATGGGCTTGGCCACATTCGGCGCCGAGAAGTCTATGACGATGCTCTTGGGTTCGTCTGCAAGGGATACGCCCAGTCGCTCGTCTCCCAGCATCGCGTGTGCGCGCGTTGCAAAATATTCCGGTTTCACGCGGAAATTGATGAATCCAGGCCCGGCTATCTCCAGCGTGGCTACTTCGGATTCTCCGAAGTTTTCTATCACTTCAGCGGCTAAAGCGCGCGGGTTCTTCTTTGCCTGCTTGGCGAGCATCATGGCTGCGTTGCTCTGGTAATCGCCAAATCTCAGGTCTTGCGAGGGCGTTACTGTAGGGGTAAACCCCGCCAGAAGCTCTTCGCCTAATACGGCACTTAATGCCTTTGTCAGCTGTTCTGAAAGTATCTTGGGTATCGTCATATTGCTGGCCAGGATTCTACACGTTTTGCCCCTTTTTGTCAATGAAATGTAGAGTCACTCGTGTTCCACGTGGAACAATTTTGTTGGTTAATTTACTTGCAAATTTCCCCTTTCCGTGCTATATACATAATCAGCTGCTGTGCTCGTGACGCGTGGTTTCACAGGCCCGAACCGTTATAGATACACTAGGGGCATCAAGCTTATATGGGTATTATGTTCCGTCCAATGGATACCTCAGACCACCCAGGCTCCGCACCCACCTGATTACAGGGAACGTGGCTCTTTTACCACTGACGGCATGGCGGTCTTTCTTTTCATCGAAGTCCTGATTTTCGCCTTTGAAAATCAGGACTTTTTGCTTTCGCTCAGTCTGTTTCATCATTGCTGCAACGGTGTCATTACATAAAAATGAACGCTTTCATAATATTGTAACTATAAGTTACTTACAGATATTTAAGATATCTTAAATATCTGTAAAAAATCTAATAGAAAGCTTGATTTTAAATCGGTAAAATAGTATAATTCTGCAGCTATGAAATACTACTATTTGAATACGGACAAGAAACCAGTAGGCCCACACACGCGGGATGAGCTTCAGGCACTGAAGCAAACCGGACTGATAAACGACGAAACACTCGCAGCAGTAGCAGGTGATAGTAAATGGAAACCTTTGGCAGAGTTGTTATCGGATTGTTCCACGTGGAACAGTTATTCTGAGAATACAGCGGTAACGCCGCGTGTACAGAAAATAGAACTGAGTTTGTGGAGATGCTTCATACGCGGATTCCATAAATATGCTGTTTTCAGCGGGCGCGCCAGCCGAAAAGAATTCTGGGGATTCTACCTGTTTTATGCAATAATCAGTTACGCCATATCTAAAGTATCCGAACTATGCACAGTGTCACAGACTATGGAATTTCAACAGGCTTGTGAGGATATGGAATCAGAAGAAATAACATCAGTCATCAATATGGCTGTGACATATTTATCGGAACCGACTGTGCTGATTGCTTCTATCGTTTCAACCGTTATTTTGTTGATTTTATTTGTGCCATTTCTTTCTATCAGTGTAAGAAGATTGCACGATACAGGCAGTTCTGCTCTTGGTGTCATCCTTGGTTGCGCATCTCTTTCAGCTGTGTATGGAGGTTTGGGTTACATCTTAGTAACTGGTGGAAAAAATATAGAATATCCCGGTGTTATTTTCCTGTTCGGAGTTTTCGCCTCGCTTGTAGTCAGTCTGTATTTATTCATCAAGATGCTGCTTCCTAGTGAACCGCGCGCGAACAAATATGGTCCTGAATCTGATATATAAATAATGGAGAAAATTCAACATTCAGCAGGGCAGGGGGACTTACCCCCTGTGCCTGCCTCGGAAGTACCGTGCGAAAAGTGTGCTTGTAAAATCGTACTTTCGGAAGGAAACATTCCCCAGTGTTGCCCCCACTGCGGCTATCATCTCCGACCCGGTACGAATTCGATGTGGGCACATTTTTGCTTTGTGCTCCGTCATCGTTACATTACATGGAAGGGAAGGTGTACGCGAAAGGAATTCTGGAGTTTCACTTTTATCTCTCATCTTCTTCTTTCATTGTCAACCCTGTTTGTTTATCTGGTTTTAAATTCTCAGATTCTCGCTTGTACGGATGCCGAAGGCCGTATTGGTCCTTTCATTTTTGCTCTTTTTTTCGCAGCAATCGTTTACATTCCTTTGATTGGAATTCCGCAGATATTTCTTTTTGCTCGTCGTTTGCATGATGTCGGAATGTCGGCAATTCCGGTTCTCGTCCATCTCGTTTTGTCTGGATTGCTTCTTTGTACAGTATGCTACATATCATTCTTCGCTTACTTCTGGTATGATGATTTTCAGCATTTGAATGATAATGCTGAAGTGCAACAACGCTTTTCGTCTGATCTCAGCTTCAATATCTGCCTGGTGCTCTCCTATATTTTTAATTTGGGTGCAGAAGGACTGAAATTATTTTTTCTGATTATCAGTTTTATCAATAGTCAGCGCGGGACTAACAAATATGGCCCCAGCCGTAAATATCCCCTTGGAGTATGATGAACGATGACTTTCTTCCGCCTGTTCCACGTGGAACAATTCTTTCAGAGGCATGGAGATATTTTACTCTGTGTCTCAATAGAGAAAATTTTGCACGCCTTCAGGGCAGGGCAGGGCGCGCTGAATATTGGTCGGTTACGCTGATAGGTTCTATTTTCTGCTTGTTGCCGCTTCCGCTTGTTATTATTCCTTATTTTGGATTATTGTTTTTACTTATTGATTTTCTTATCATTATATATCTTGCAATGCCCATGTTGGCTGTCTTTGTGCGGCGTTTGCATGATGTTAATTGCCCTGGCTGGACACTGATTCCTTATTATTTTCTTGTAGCAATCTATACATTCTGCGCTGTTTTTCAAATAACGCAGCTTTTTCTTGATTTTGGCTATACTGTAGAACCTATTGATATTCTTACGGTTACGACAAGTAGTACTTTTCTCAGTTATGCCTCAGTTCTTATCAATATAAGCAGCCTTATCTATCTTGTAATCACCTTAATGCCTGGTACTAAAGGAGTTAACAAATATGGAAATCCAGCGTGAAACAAATGTTCCATGTGGAACAAATAAGCCTGTGTTTATTCTAGGGCCGACAGGCAGTGGTAAAAGCGCCGTAGCGGTTGAGTTAGCAGAGTTACTGGGGAATGCGGAAATCATCAGTACAGATGCTTATCAGGTCTACAAACGCATGCCAATTATCACTGCAGCACCCACTTTAGAGGAGCAAAAGCGAGTAAAACACCATTTAGTGGGCGTTTTAGAGCCTTCTGAGAACAATGATGCAGCGGTTCATGCCAGGCTTGCAGGCCGAATTTCAGCAGATTTGAAAAAGGGTGGCATGCTACCCATACACACAGGAGGTTCAGGGCTTTACGTTAAGTTCTGTACACACGGAATTTCCCCTGCGCCACCCAGCGATGCCATGCTCCGGGCTGAGTTGGAAGCCCTTTCTCTGGATGAATTAGTCACCCGTTTTCGTGCATTAGATGCGGAGGGGGCATCGAACACGGATTTACAGAACAAGCGCTACGTCGTACGCAACCTGGAGATTGTGATACTGGGGGGCAAGCCTCTCTCCTACTGGCGGAACAACTGGGTGGAGCCGGCGGGGCCTGGATTCTGTATTGTACGTGACACGGAGGAACTGGATGCCCGCATAGCACGCCGGGCCGGGCAGATGCTGCGCGAGGGTGCTATTGAGGAAGTAGCCGCTCTGGAGGGCGTGGCGTTGTCTGCAACGGCTTCCAAGACGCTTGGCCTAACCCAGGTGCAGGATTACTTGCAAGGCCGTCTGACGCGCGCTGAGCTGGCTTCTGCGATAGCACTGGCCACACGTCAGTATGCCAAGCGGCAGCGCACATGGTTGCGGCGCGAGAAGTGGCTCACCCCCATCTATGCCGGGGCAGGGGATACCCCGCGCATATTGGCCGGGAAAATTGCACAATTACTCCGCTGAGGCGGGTTCTTCAAAAAGGCCGGGGTGTTCGGCAAACACCACCAGCTCTGCGAGCGCGGCAATCTTTTCTGCAGCAAGCGGCCCATTGTAACCAGGCGCCGTCACACAGGGGATACAATCGCGGTTCTCGGAACTGGGCACCAGGGCAGGGAGGTGAGCCGTGGAGTTTTCGGCATTCCACATGCCGGTCAGGCATCCCACTACCAGAATTTCGGCAAACGAGTTGCAGCGGTTGATGAGGTAGGTGATACATTCCGGCGAGTAGAATTCCGTCAGGTTCATATCATCCTGCTCCACCGCCTGCATCAGTTCCATTTTGACTACATCAAGATCATAGTCCTTGGAAGAAGCAGTTGTTTCCACCTTCACATTCCAGTAAGCAGCCTCGCTACGGTGCAGCAGGCATTCCCAGAAACCCGCCTTGCGTTCGCTGCTCACTTCGGTGATGCGGGCGTGCAGCCCATCCATATAGCAATTGGAGCCCACCCACGAATCGCGCTTCTGCAGCACATCCAGCCCGGGCACACCCAGCTGCCAGGGCGCTGTAATCAGCTCCGGGCTGGCGGATCTGCCATTTTTGATGAGGATGAGAGGGAAACGCATGAGGCCGGTATTCTGCCTCATTCACCTTGTATAGTCAACGAAAATATGCGTTATTTCTGTCAGTATCTGAACAACTTACATAGCACGGGCAGCCTGATAGATGGCAAAAGCAATCAGGATACGCAGAATAAGCGCAAAGCTCATGCCCCAGGTCACGGCAATGGTTGTTTTCGCTTTCGGTGAGAGCTTGCGCGTGCCCGCCAGCCAGAAAAACACAATACCCTGCAGCAGGGCAGAAATGCACATGGCCGCCACTTTGTTGAAACCCACCCAGTCCAGCGGTATGGCCACTGGCAGCAGGAAAGCATACGTGCAGCTCATCAAATCCGCTATTTCGGCCAGCCACATCACCACAGCAGAGGGGGCAACAATGCACAGCAGCAGTGTCAGACGCGCCACTTTGCTGTACCTCTCCTCCGGGGTGGGAATATACATAACGCTGCACATCATGCCCCAGTTGCCCCGAGAAGTCAAGGCTAACTTTCAAATCGTAAATCCACGTGGGTCTGTTTCAGATTTGCTGGTAGAAGGTACGAGAAGTTTTGTGCATTCTTTGAAGTCTCAGGAAGTGAACTTGCCGTAGTTTCAAGAACAAGTACCGTACATCAAACAAACCGCAGGCCTTGGCCTGTATCCGTTTGA
>JAEIGA010001690.1_pt1 | contig 34869 bp, 39 predicted proteins | sample 9270691 | NCBI WGS metagenome assembly JAEIGA01 (sample SAMN17057246, study PRJNA624740) | gut metagenome | biome: biome; isolation source: fecal sample | host: Bos grunniens | place: China: Xizang | collected 2019
CAATCGAATATAGCTACACTAATAGGTAAACCAAATTCACCTGCCTGTTTACAAATATCTTCTGTTAATTTTCTATAACAGTCTTTTTTACAATTTTTATTATCACAAAATGTCATGTCTCTGTATGTAATCATTATACACCCCACTTTTTACCTTTCCATTGTTTGTATTTTTCATATTCTACTATTGCATCATCTATTGCTAACGCAGTTTTGCTTGCATATTTACTACCTTTATAATCTTGTGTATATCTAAATATAGCATATTCTGGTTTAGATGTTTTGAAATCTGCATTAGTTTTACGATAATTGATTAAATCGTGATATATACAAGCTATGTCATTTTTTGTTTTTGATTTCATATTTACATTATTATCACACCATACAAATAATGTACGAAAGTATTCCATAGTCCACACTTTATGGTTATAAATCCATTTTGCCAACTCTTTACCTTGGTTAACTGGCTTGTAAACATTACTAATACCAGTGCTACATATCAATTGGCACAATTCCAAAAGTTGCTTAAACTTAATTTTGTCTGGCACTTTTAGAGCCGCTTCCCATGGTTTTCTGTCTAAAATAACTAACATCATATCTTTTTACCTCTTTTTAAATACATTTTTATATTAACATGTTTATTTTAATTTGTCAACACTAAGATAGAATTGAAAGAAAGAAAGAAATGAAAATTGATAAAATATGTAATGGCATAGCCAATTTCATAAATAAATCAAAACGTACACAAGACGTATTGAGAAAAATAAACGATAACCCTGCCCTGTTTTCTACTGTTGGTGCATTTGCTGTATCAACTACCCTTAGACCAGTGGCAACAATAGCTATAACAAAAGATGTAGATGATGCGAAATACGGAGCGTGTTCCAGTATAGCATCCTCATTGGTAGAATTAGTAGGTGGCTTTGCACTATTAAAACCTTTACAAAAAGCAATTAACAAGTCTTCTCAACAACTTTATGATATGGAGAAGACTATTTTTTATAAAAATAAAGAGATATTAAGAAATTATAAAAGCGTATGTAGTAGAGTATATAAGCTTCCAACAATATTTGCTACATCTTTATTAAGATTTAGTTTAGTCCACCCTACTAGCGTTTTACTATGCAATATGGGTTTAGTTAAAAGTAAAAGAAAGGCAGAAGACAATGGCTAAGGTTCCATCAGTCAATATATTTACAAAGATAGCAACAAGCGTAAGAGGTCAAAAAATATTTAAAAAAATGTTAGACCCAAAAAACCAAGACTGGTATAATAAAACGCTTCCAAGTATAGAAACAACAGCCGCAACTGTTGCATATGTTGTAGCCACACATGTTCAAAAAGACATAGACAAAGATTCAAAAACAGCATTACAAATACAAAATATACTATCTTGGATTGCATCTTTAGCCTTGGCTACACCTTTAAACAAAGGTGTACAAAAATTTGGAGATAAGGTAATTAAAGGATTAGACCCTAAGAATATACCAGATGTACACAAGTGTATAAATGGCATAAGAGTTGGTGCTCCTATTGCTATGGTTATAGGCATTAATAGGTTCTTGCTACCAACTCTGTTTGTACCTGTTTCAAGTAAAATAAGAGATTTTTGTAAATTTTATAGAGAAGTTATGGACGTTTAATGTCATTTATGTGTGGCTTTCTACCACAACTTCCGTGTGCCTCTGTACAAAATCCTAAAGATTCACATTTGGGCTGTAGATACGACTTCAACCATTCTTCATTCTTAACAACTTCTTTTGCCATTTCTTTTACAAGTTGTCTTATTTCTAGTTGAGCACGTGTACATAGTCTTTCATTGCATAAGTGTATTAGCTCACGCAAATTCATAGATACTACAATATTTGTTTTAGTAGCATTAGGCAAAGAATTGCGTGCATCTTCTGACTTTTCACCACATTCTATTCTACTTGCATATTGCCACAAACAGTGTATATACCCATAGTAGTTATTGTCGTTTACATCTACAAAGTATTTTTCAGCTAATTCTTTCATTTTTGCAATTTTTTCATCTGTTGGAAAACAATGTAATAAATCATATAATTCACCTTGATTTTCTTTTATTTCCACGTATCTTTGAGACTGTTGTGAGAAACTACAATGCCTATGTCTAACAAGTTGGTGTGAACATGCTCTACTAATACCTTCAATAGCAAAGGTAAAATATGCATGTTCTGATGTGCTTAAATGTCCACTTTCAAACACTTTTTTAATAAGATTTTCCTTTTTACCGTCTGCTATACTATCTACGTTATCCCACATGTCTATTGGACTTCCAGCATTGTAACACGTTCTTGCCCCAGTGTACACCAAATCTAACATATTTGGGGTTTTAGCTATTAGTTTAACCCTCATTGTCAACCTCCACTTCAACTTTGTGGTTTATTTTCTCAAGCAAATAATTTCTTGCCATACATAATGCTATGACGTATTGTTCAGCCTTTGGATTTTTATACCTAGAATCGTTTAAAACCTCATCTATATATCTCTCCAAAGTCCTTTCCACTTGTTTAAGTTTGTTTTCCATTGTAAATTCCTTATTAATCTATACTAAAGTTAAAAACCCACTCTTCACTGTTGCATTTAAAATTTATCAAATCTAAGATGTTAGATAGAAGATTTTCTTCTATTATTGCTCTACCCAACACTCCTGTATTCGTTTTACTGTATATAAAACTTTTACACATTGGCTTATCTTTATGTATCATCTTTTTAAGATTATGCGTAAAATTTTGGATATTTTTTATGCCAAAAGAAAAATCACCATCTATTGCAAATGTAAAATAACAATAAACCAACGGAGTTAAACAAGATTTTGATACAACCTTATCTAAATCTTTTCTTGTTAAAAACTTAAAACCTAAAAAATTTTTACAATATCTTTTTATGTTAAGGTATAAGAGAGGTGTATTTACTTTTTGTGTAGCTAAAGACAACTTTACCCTCTCGTCTAAAGGCATTGTGTCTTTCTCCAACTCGCTTATCCCCTCTTGTACTTGTTCTGGTAGAGAATTAATTATGTCTTTTTCTGTGAGTTCACTTTGTGGTTGATTTTTATCAGACTCCACCATTATATTACTTACGGTTGTTTCTTCATCAATACCATAAAAATTGAACATTAAATATTCAAAAGCTCTGCGTAAATTATTGTATTGCTCTGGGGTGGCATTTTTTGTCAAAACATCATAAGCAATTTGTAACTCTCTTTTACTAGCTTTTTCATTTAGCTTAAAACAGCTCAAAAATTGTTGTATTAAAAATTTATCGTTTAACATTTTTACCTACAATTACATATTTATTAAAAATGAACATTGTAAAATTAAAAAAACTTAAACATATTTTATCAAAAATAGTCTTAGGTTTTAAGCTACATATCGCTTGATTTACACTCATTAATATTAACATTTTATTTTTCATTAGTTCCACCATGTTCTTATTTTTTCTTTTATAAGGTCGAAGAATTGGTTAAGAAAATGTGTTTCTCCATCAAAGTCGTATTGATATTCACATTCTTTATATTTATCAAACGCATCAAGAGTGTCTTTTATCTGTTGTGCAGTAATTGCATCTTCTGTTGATATATTGCTATTGTCGAAAAATTTATGCATTCTATCTAACTTAAATTCCATTAATGTTAATAGGTATTCATAATCATAGTCTCTATCTTGGAATATGATTGGTGCATAATCTATTATGTTTTTGATTCCTTTAAATATGTTTTTCATTTTTAACCTCGCTTATAAAATAAGTTTAACATATTTTTTATTTGATGTCAACATTTGTATAAATGTATTTGCCGTTTATTTTATCACGAATCATGGTTTGATGTCTGTTAACCGTTGTTTTGTACCCAATATGAACACAATTAGAGTCCTTTTCCCATATTAACTGGTCGTATTCTATCTCTCCGTTTTTATACATATCTTTGATAAAATTAAACAGTTGCTCTTGTGTCATACCATTAACGCTTAAATCGGCACATTGACATTGTGGATGCCCTGTGGTTGAGCTTTTAAGTTTTTCAACTAATTTTGGACTTCTAAACGCACCAGTTATATTCATTGGTTTACCTAATTTATCTCTAATGGGTTGCAAGCAGTATACCACTAGGTTCATCCAGTTATTTAGATATTCTGGGTTAGATGTGGTGTTATTGATACCATAAGCTTTAGCTATATCTGATTTAAAGCATTCTTGAAATGTAAAATTTAATTTTTTAGCCATTAAAATAAATCCTTTTTTCTTATTTCACCGTCTGGTAATTTTTCTCTGTGTTTTGCGTTCTCAAATTCACCCCTACTGTTTAGATAATCTCTAAGTTTTTTTTCTATTTCTATTCTCATAGAAAGGTGTTCTGGGATAACACATCTTTCATCTCTATATCTCAAATATGCTTCTCGTTCTACATTTTTATATTTGACAAATTTGAAAGCATCTGAAATACTAAACTCTATTGCATTGTCTATAAAATATCTAACAGTTTTAATAAAAGCCCTCATTGACAACAAGGCTTCATATTTGTAAATACTAGAATATCCAAGTAAAATTTTTCTGATATAAGTATCAGTCTTTAACTGTTTGCCACCACTCATTTTCTTTACCATAAAACTTTCTATAATATCTTTTTATTTCATCGTAGCGTTCTTTTTTCTTGTCTACGAAGTCTTGAAATTTTTTATCGTCCTTATTTAAAATATTTTTAATTTTACGTATTAATGAACTAGGTATATCTGTAACAACTCTCGTATAAGACACAAAAGAACGTTTTCCTGTTATTTTGGCAGAATGCATTTTTTCTATTAATCTAGGTTTCATTTTAAAAATACTTTTAATATTGACTGTGAAACCAAAATCTAAGCAATAAATTATAGATTCTACAACTGCATTAATCAAGAAAATTGTTGTATTGTCATCCATTGAATCTATTTTTTTTCGATTTGAACTTTCATTGTTCATTTCAATATAAAATTCTTTGAACTTATCAATGAAGTTTCGACTTGGCAACATTTTTAACCCTTGTCGATACAAAAACATGTATGCGTATGATGGTTTTTCTTTTTGCATAAAATCTCGCTTTCTATTGCTATTATAGTTTACAAAGTTAAATTTGTCAATTTTTTTTTGCTTACTATAAATAGGGTTGAAAGTGAGATTTTATGGCGAAAATACAATCTGTTGAGCAACAAGCATTAGAATTTGCAAAAAAGAGACAACAGTGGAGAAATAACCCTGTAGAATTTTTTAATGAAGTTTTGGGTATGACACTACCCACACATCAAAAAAAATTAATACAAGAATGTAATAAAAGAAATAGAATATCAATAAAATCAGCCAACGCATTGGGTAAGAGCCATTGTATAGCGGCTTTAGCCTTTCATTTCTTTTTTACTAGAGTGTCTAATGACGAATCTTGTATTGTTATTATTACAGCTCCTACATTTTCACAGATTAAGCAAAGTATATTTGCAAACATAAAAAAATTTGCTGAAGATGCTGATTTATACGTTAAAAAACGTTTTGGTGACGATTATACGTTTTTACCTAAAAGTTTTTCAGAAAGTGCAAATGTTTGCGAATATTATTTTAACCCAAAATGCTTTATATCTGGTATAGCCACAGGTGAGGGAAATCAAGGTGCTGGTAACTCTATCAGTGGAAGACACGCTGATTATGTGATGTGTATAAGTGATGAATCGCAAGCAGTTTCAGAGGGTACGTTTTCATCTTTTGAAGGTATTTTGTCTGGTGGTATAGAGTCAAAATATATTCTACTTGGCAACACAACTTTACCCAATGGTGCAAGCGGTACGTATTATGATTCTTTCCAAGAAGGGTCGACGTTCCATCAATTATCAATTACAGCATTTGACTCCCCCAATTTTACAGAGCCAGGTATAAAATTAGAGGATATGTTGACTCCAGAAACAGAACCTAACAATTGGCGTAAAAAGCTTGATAAATACTGTGGTACAAACTATAAATTGGCGTTAAAAAATGATGCTGTAGATGAATGGGAGAACGAGGTAAAGAAAAAACTCCCATTAGCCGTTATCACCAACCCCATCAGTGTAAACCAGATTTTAGACAGGTGCGGTAGAAATCCAGACCAATATGAATTTAAAACTCGTGTGCTTGCTGAGTTTCCAACTGGAGGGGGTAAAAGTGTAATAGATGCCAAACTTTTAGATATCAGCTTTAATAATTATGATAACCCAGAATGTTTTGAAGACGATGGAATAGTGGCTATGGGTGTCGACATTTCTGCTGGTTTAGGTCGTGACTTTTCTACCATCTGTGTAAGACGTGGCAATAAAGTAATATATCTAGAAGAGTTACAGCTTAAAGCTCCAGAATTAGAAAGAAAAATTAGAGAAGTTTATCAAGACTATAGTTGTCAATACTGCAACTTAGAAAGAGACGGTTTAGGTGCAATTATATATGAACACCTTATGGATTATGAAGACATAATTATAAATCCAATTGTATCTGGTGGTGCACCAGGTATACCAGAGCCGTTAAGTAGCGAGGAAGACGAGCTTAATGAACAACTAAAAACACAATATCATAGACAACGTGATTATTTATGGTTCCATTTATCTGAACAGCTTTCTCCATACTGGCACAATAAACACGGCGGTAAACCAGTTCTTTTACCTAGAAATAATAAACTCAAAAAACAATTATTAAGTGCCACTTGGAAAAAGTCAAGTACGAATAAGACACAAGTAGAATCTAAAGAAGAAATTAGAAAAAAAATAGGTACATCTACCGACCTTGCGGATGCTATTATCTTTGCTTTTGCAAATATTGGTGAGGCTGGTACTATGTACAATGGCAACTTTAATTTTATGACTTTTAAAAACACTGGGTGGAATTAGCTATTTGTTTTATAAAGACTATAACTAAGATAGTTTTGTATATACAATTAATTTATAAGAGGTTCAACACGTGGCACGTGGAAGAAAAAATATAGCCGAGACAGAAATAGGCAACACAGGTATTAACCTCAAGGGTGTATCTGGTAAAGTAGAAGAAAATATTAGCAAACTTTGGCAAGGCAAAAATAAAAAAGAATTTATCTCTGAAATGAGATTAAATGATGCTTATGTGAACGCTTGGGTGAACGCTAAAAACGCTATAGCATTAAAACCAGACTGGATTGTAGCTCCAAATTCAAACAAGGATTTAGACGACGAAAAATCAAAAGAATATGTAGACCTAATCAAAGGTATGTTGTTTGAAGATATGGCAACAAGTTTTAATTCTTTTATTTTAAACAGTTCAACCATGTCTGAATACGGCTTTGCTTTATGTGAGATTGTTTTAAAAAAAAGAAGTGGCAAAACAGACAACCCAATGACTACATCTAGGTTCAAAGATGGTTTATTTGGAATCGCAAAACTTTCACCACGTTGGCAAAACTCCATATCTAAATGGGATATAGACAATAGTGGCAACATTGAAAACGTATACCAAAAGGGTAAATTTTTAAATGATGATATAAAAATACCATACCATAAGGTTTTACACTTTGTAATGAATGGATATAATGGTAATCCAGAGGGTGAAAGTGTTTTAAGAGGTGCATTTAATTCTTATTACAACAAAAAGAATATTGAACGCATCCAAAGAGAAACTTTTGAGCGTGGATTTAGTGGTATACTTGACGTTCAAGCCCCAGCTAGATATTTAGCTAGAAACAATAATTCACCAGAGGCTAGAGCCGTAAGAGCACAACTTGAAGCGTTTATGAAAAACGTTAAACAAGGTAAAGAGGCAGGTATTATCAGACCATACTCTAAAGACTTTGTTATTGAACTTATACAAGGTAAAACTGGTACAGGTTTAGACCCAGATACAATGATTGATAGATACAACACAGAAATAGTCTTATGTTTACTCTCTGATACATTTATGGGTAAAAGTAAGGTTTATCAAGGTGCATCTGGTGAACAGACTAAAACAAAAATGTATAAATCTTTTATCGGTATAATTTTAGATGAAATAAAAGAACAAGTAAATAAAAAACTTATACCTTTAATCTTTGAAATCAACAATTTAGATGAAGAATATATGCCACATCTAACTTATGGAAACTTAGACGACTTAGATTTACAGGCAATTTCTTGGTTTATTCAAAGTGTTTCAAAAAGCTGTGGACCACTTATTACACCTACTTATGAACTTAACAATTACTTGTTACGTAAACTTGTTGGTGAAACAGCTCCACAACCTACACTTGAACAATGGGAAAATAATCAGATTAGAGCTGAACTTCAAAGTATTAACAACCTCAACTACGAAGCACTTCAAAACCCAGAATATTTAGATGCCGATGGAAACCCTAAGAATAATACTAATTCTATAGATGTTGCTGAGGTTGAAAATTTAGACGAAGCTAATAGTACAGCACAAAATTCAAGCAAGGTTAATAAAAAACCACGTGGAAACTATGGTGGTACTGTTAAAGGTGGTACATAATGGCTGACAATTTTGTTAAAGGAATAGTTTACGAGACTAACTACTGGGTTGAAGAGTCTACTGGTCGTGCGTTTACCAAATGTTTAAAATGTGGTAAAATCGACTACCTTGATGAAGAACACATCTTTTGCCCTCAATGTGGTGAAGAATACGGTGATTACCACAATGAGTTTATAGATGCTGAAACAGTTGAAAAACTAGCATGGTCTTATTTGGGCAATATATCTTTAAAGGTTGAAAAATCTTTACAATTAGCTAATAATGCACTAAGTTTAACAAAGGGTGAAAATGTGGATTTGAATGAGATTTTAACGAACATAAGCTCTTTGTCAAAACATCATTTAGGATTTTCACATACTTATTTTTCAAGCGAATTTGGATATCCTGTAGAAAGTGAAGTAGAAAGACAAGAAATAGAATTTAATGGTGTTAAATACCCTAACAATATTTGGAAATGTGGCTTTATTGTTAACAATGAACTTTTTGAACAAATTGAAAAAGGTGAAATTAATAGTTTCAGTTTTGGTGGATTTGGTAGTAAAGAAGTTTTATTTGAAACGCAAGATAACTAAGAGAGAAGTATAAAAGGTAATAATAAATGGCAAAACAATTCAAGAAAATTTTAATGGCTAATTCAAATGAAGTAAGTTTGTGCTCTAAGTACAATTCTGGTGCAAACAAACAAACAGAATTTGAAATAGTAAAAGACAAAAACGGTTCTACAGACAACATTAGACAGGCTATTGAAGCTATGGTTAAAATGGTGGATTTGTACAACGAAGAAACACCAAAAGATGAGTATAATGCTTTTAAAGACTTTTTAAATTACTGGTTAGAATACGATGTTAACCAATGTTATTATAACCTTTTAAATGGTGCGTTACAACAAGCATTATCTGAAATGAAATATAGAGAAGACATATCAAAAGAAGAGAAAATTGACGAATACAGAAAAGTATTTGATATGTTCATTGAAGAATATAAAAAAATGCCTATTACAAAAACACAAGATGGAAAATATGAAGTTTCATTAGCTTCTAGCTCTCATATTCAAGATGTGGAAGCAAATCCCCAAAATGAAACAGACAATATAACAAAGGAGAAAACAAGCAAAATGGAAAATGAAGAAAAAATGTCACTCATTGAAAAAGCTTTTGATTTAATCAAATCGGCTTTTAGCTTGGAAAAAACTGAAACTCCTGCTGAAGAACAACCAGAAGTTCAACCAGAAGCTACTGAAGAAGTTCAAGAAGAAGTTCAAGTAGAAGAAACTGTTGAAACACCTGCTGAAAACGCAGAAGAACCTGCACAAGAAGCAGAAGTTGAAGCTCCTGTTGTTGATGAAGTAGAAGCTGAAGAAACACAAGCTGAAGAAGTGGAAGAAGTTGTTGAAGAAGTTCAAGAAGAAGTTGCTGAAGCTCAAGCCCCTGCTGAAGAAGTAGATGTAGATGCTTTAGTGAAAGCTAAACTTGAAGTTGAAAAAGAGTTAGCAGAAATCAAAAAAGCTAATGAAGAAAAACAAATCCAAATTGAAAAAATGGAATTTGTACAAAAAGCTAAAGATGAATATGCAATGTTGGCTGGTACAGCAGAAGAAATCGGTGCTAAACTTTATTCTATTTCTAAATCTTCTTTAGATGAAGAAGTAAAAACATTTATTTTTGACCAATTAAAAAAGAACTCTGTTAAAAACTCTCAAATGACAGAAGAAATTGGTTCAATTAACAAAAATGCTGGTGATATGACAGACGAAGAAATTCAATATGCGAAAGCAGAAGAAATTGCTAAGTCTAAAGGCATTTCTATCAAACAAGCATTAAGACAAGTAAAATAATTAAATAACAAATAATATAAGGAGTTATAAAATGGGAAAAACTAACGAATTTACACTTGTTGCTGAAGGAAAGTTTGCAGGTGAATTGGGATGTGCAGTAGTTGTTGATGCTAAATTGGTTCAATCAACTCCTGTTGGAAAAGTGGCTACTGCTGGTGAAGCTATTGATGGTATCGTTACAGATATCACAGCAGGTGCTAACGAAGTTTTAGCTGTTGCTAAAGTTGGTGATATCGCTTTCGTTAAACTTGGCGGAGCTGTTACAGTAGGTGACGAATTAGAAGTTGCTGAAGGTGGAAAATTAGTTAAAAAAGCTTCTGGTGAAGCTGTTGCAAAAGCTCTAGCTACTGGTGTAGCAGGCGAAAGAGTACCTGCAATTATCAAATAATTGTAGACACAAGTTATTTACACAATTAGAAAATTAAGGAGATAAACATAATGGCTACTAACGAAAAAGTCACTTTTAACAGATTAATTACAGATAAAGCTGAAGGCTTAATGGAATCACTTAAAGACTTTGCGGCTATGGAAGCATTTGGTATTGCTACTGTTGCTAAAAGAATGGGTGAATATCCAAAATTTAAAATTGAAGACCTTTACCGTAACTCTTTGAGAAAAAGAGCAGTTGGTTCTCAATATGCTGAAACTGGTACAGATGTCGAAATGGTAAGCTTCACTTGTGAAGACTACGGTGTTGAAGAACCTATCGCTGACGAAACAATCGAAGAAATGGGCGAAGGCTACAAACAAGATATCGCTGACAAATTAATGATTGATGCTTACAGAAACTATGAATCAGTTGTATGTGGTTTTGCATTCAATGCTGACAACTGGGATTTAGTTTTGACAGGTGATGCAACAACTGATTTAGCAGCTAAAAAATTCACTAAATTCTCTGATGGAACAGCTAACGTATCTGAATTGTTCAGAAATATTAAAAAAGAAGTTCATTTACAATGTGGACGTAAACCTAACTGTGCATTGATGACATCTGATGTTCTTGATGTACTTTTAGAAAACGCTTTCATCCGTGACCTTATTGCTACAACTAGAGACCAAATCATTGACGAAGCTTTCTTAGCTAAAGTTCTTGGTTTAGAAAAAATCTATGTTACAGAAGCAATCGTTAACGGTGCTAACTTAGATGGAAAAGATATGAAACACATGAACACTGGTAAAGTATTGCTTTACTGGGATGGTCAAGGTGGACGTAACACATTGACAGCTCCATGTGCTATGAAAGTTATCAGATTGAACTATGGTGATACAAACTCTGCTTCTGGTGTAGGTATCTACGAAAGAAGAGACGAAGATAGAGATGCTACTATCATTCGTGTAAAACAAAGATTTGTACCTGTTGTACAATACAAAGAAGCAGCTGTTCTTTTGACAAACTGCATCTAACACAATCTTGGTGGGGGTTTCACCCCCACCTCTTTTAAAGAAAGCGAGGAAAAATGATTAATACAAATTTTATCGAAATCCCTGCGTATACCACAAGGGGTTTTGTAAATGGAAAAATTTATAAAGAAAACGAAATATATAGATACCGTTTTACCCCTAGAGATAAAGCCCTTTTAAATACTGGTGCTTTAAAATTATTCCCAACAAACATGTGTGAATATAAAGTTAATAAGCCATGTGTTTTGGATGCCGTACAATACAAGGGTGGAGAGAATTTAAACCCAGAATCAATTAAACCAGATGCGTTATACGTTTTGATGAAGGCTGGAGTTATATCTTGTTATTTAAAAGATTCACTAGAACAAGATGTTGTAAAAAATGCTAGGGTCAATGAATTTGTAGGCAAGACTTGTAAAGATTTTTGTGAGTTCTATGGATTAGAACCAGAAAAAGTTAAAGAAGTTTTAAAAATAAAAAATATAACAAAGAAAATTACAAAAGACCAAATACAAGATTTAAGAGATATTATTACACAAGAGGTTTAAAAATGACTTTTACATACGACCCAACTAGATTAGACCTTAAAAGAAACCAACTAAGATTAATGTTAGGCAACGAGGGCACTGTTGAACAAACTTTTCAAGATGAAGAGTTGGATTTTATTTTAGATAAAAACAACAATGATTTAAACTGGGCTTTGTATGATTGTTATAAAATGTGTGCCGTTAAATATGGTACAACACTTGGAGATTCACTTAAAATTGGTGATATAACTATCACTGATGGCAAAAACAAAGCTAATTATTTCAAAGGTTTAGCAGACTCTTTAAAATCTGATTTACTAAGTGGAGAATATAGTGAATACGACCCAGATATAATATTAGGTGGAGTTTATAAATCAGACAGAATTTGTGTTGAAAAACAGCAGGCTTATGGTGATTTATACCCAAGTTTTGATAACCAAATCCTATACAGGAGAGAAAATACAACCAAAAATATTGGTAGAAAATAGTGGATATATCTGTTGATTTAAAATTTTCTAAAAGACAATATAAATCTTTTTTAAATAGACTCAAGAAATTGAGTCTATATGTCGTTGCTGTGGGTATTTTACCACAAGACGGTAAAATTAAGATTAAAAGAACCTATATACCTCGTGGTAAAAAGAAAGCTGTAACCGCAGGTAAAAGCCACACGATGACACTTGCTAAACTAGCTTATCAAAACGAATTTGGTGCAGAAATATTAATTAAAGAAAAATATATACACAAAACAGAAAGAAATAGAGTAAGAAAATCAATAAATGGAGCTAGAGTACAAATATCCACTGTAACTAAATATTCAGCTTTGAGTGATAAGCAAGGGTATGTACTTTGTGATAAACAGGGTAAAATGATTGCGTTGTTCCCAGTTGGTAAAACAATAAAAATACCATCTAGGTCGTTTTTAAGAAGAACCGTAAGAGAAACAGACAATAATTTATCTATGGCTTGTACGCAAATTATGTACGGTACACTAATTAAAAGAAGTGTGTCTCCTAAAAAAGCCATTGATGCCATAGGCAAATTAGTGACCGCCAAAGTAAAACGAAACATTGTCCAAAATAAGCCAAACCATCCAGTCACAGTAAAAGCTAAGGGTAAAAATACACCACTTATAGATGAACAAAATAGAATATATAAACACATAAAATATAAAGTGTTTAACAACCCTTATCAGTTTGGAACTAAAGTAAACCAAGCATACCTTAAAATGTATACAAGAGGTATAGATAAACTTTTAAAGAGTGCCGATGTGTTCACTAAAAAAGCAAAATCTGTTACTCAAGAAACAAGTTTGTTCAAATATAAAATACCTAATTTAAACTTCTTAGACTAAAATCTAGAATAGTTGTGTAAAGTGAGGTTAAAAAATGCCTAATTATGACGAATACGCACAAAGAATTGTAAAAGCAATAGATATGTATGGTGAAACCGTACACCTTAAATATCGTGTGTCCAAGTATGATATTGCAGAGGGTGAAACTTATACATATAGACGATATAGAAATTGGAAAGTTTTTATTAGACCTATGGAAAAAAGAGACTGGGAACAATTACCAGATGGTTTAAAAATAAAAGATATGCGTAAAATGTATTTTACCAAAGCTTTACCAAAAAAAGAATTAATAATCGAAAGACCAATAGATAAAAAAGAATATGAAATAGTTATACCACCAGATGATAACTATTTTGAAGGTAAAAATTTTTATTACAAATGCTTTATAGCGGTTAAGGAGAGTGCTAATGACCCTGATTAATGATAGTATAGAAGACGTTAAAACCTCCTTAATATACGCAATAAAAAAAGAACTCACCGAAACATATCCTAAAGAATTTGGGGATTATAGGAGTGAAAGAGGTGATATATACACAAAGGTATATTGGGAAGATACAGTAAGGTTTCAACCTAGATTTCCTATATGTGTATTGTCTCCATCACGTGATGTGCGAGAAGGGTATAATGAAATATCTTATCGTAAAGGCGAAGATGGACAAATGTATAAGCGAATTGTAAAACGTTCGTTTTTGACTGTAACTATCGACATCTCTGATATGGGGATAGAAGAGGGTCAAGGTAAAAAGTCAAGCCTTAAAGCAAGTTCGTTTGTACACAAGGTAGCCAGACAACTAAGAAGCTATTTCAATGGGGATGAAAAATTAAATTGGTTTTCTGGTAACGAGTTTTACCCTAAACAAATAGGTATAACAGTAGATGATAATATCAATATTGTTTCAGATTGGAGCGATACCGATACATTCCACAGGTGTACCTTTGATATAACTTTAGGGTGGGATGAAGAAAACATTATACCAATAGATAAAGCACATGGTGCTAAAATATCGGTAAGTGAAAATACTAATTTATTAGATGAATTTACTATAGAAATAGACAAAGGAGATTAATTAAATGGCAAATCAAGATAACATCATTATAATTAAAATGGTGCCAAATATTACAACCTCTATTTTAGACTATTTCTTAAATATAGCTTTAGTAGCTGAGTTTACAGAAGAAGACATGGTTGCTGGAAGAGTGTTTAACGCTAAAGGTAAAGAAGAATATACATCATTACTAGGCGTTGCTGAAAGATTTTTACCAACATCTGCTGTATACAAAGTAGCTAGAGATATGTTTAACCAAAAGTCTAACTTAGGTATCAACCAATCTAATTTCAAAAAGCTTATTGTTATCAAGAAAGAAGCATCTGATGCTACTTTTGAAGATGCTTTAAAGCGTGTTGGTTTTAATAATGCTTATTATAACTACATCGTACCTAAACAAGATTCTGATATTGAATCAGCTTCTAAATGGGTAGCATCTCAACGTAAAATCTTGTTTGCTCAAACAAACAGTGCTGATGTATTGTCTGATGCTACTGATGATATAGCTTCAACTTTAAAAAGTAAAAACTATGGTAGAACAGCTTTGTATTACCATAAAAACGCTGATGAATCTTTGGCAGGTGCAATTGCATCAATTTTATCTGCTTATCCAATAGCACGTAAAAACGCTTCATATAAAAAACCTACTGGTATTACAGTTGATGAATTAACTGACCCACAAGAAGGTTATTTGAACTCTAAAAACGTTAACCATTATGTAGCATTTATAGGTGGAGCTGACGACTATTCAACTAGATATTTAACATCTGAAAATGGTGTGGTATCAGATGGAACAGAAATCCAAACTGTAACAGCTATTGATAGAACGGTGCTATCTTTACAAGCAGGATTAATGGATGCTTTAGAACAAGATATACCTTATGATGATAGTGGAGCAACAATTTTATACGGTAAAGTTAACAACGTATATGCTCAACTTAAAAAAGATAAAATCTTTGCAGAAGATTCAGTTGATGAAGAAACAGGCGAAATGTTAAAATCTTATACTATTAACGTTTTACCATTAGCTACTGTTAAAAAACATTACAATGAATATTATGCACAAAAAATGTTTATCATCGAAACAGAAGTACAATTCGCTGGTTCTGGTAAACGCATCATGTTGACATTGGCATATTAATAAAAAGGAGAATATAAATGGCTAATCAAGACCCACAAAAGATATTCGTATCCTTTAACGGAAGAGCTATAACAGGATGGGGTGAAGACGGTCCTACAATCCAACGTGCAGAACGTGTTCAAACTAACTGGGGTTTACAAGGATATTCTGAAAGCCAACAACACTATGATGGCGACAGAACTATCACTTTATCTCTTTACCAATCAAGTGAAGGATATAAATATATCGAAACTTGTTACTACAACAGAACTCGTGGCGAATTAATCGTTAGAGATGTAAACGTAGACAACATTAAAACTTACAAGGTAGATATTGCACAAGTCAAATCTATTGGTGATGTTAAACCTGGTACAAACAACCAAATCGACATTACTTTCGACTGTGCAAGTGAAATCGAACTAGGTTAATTAGGTTACTGCGACCAACAAGACAAGGGTATTTTTCTCGCTTATACCCTTGTTTTTGTTATATAAAAAGAGTGTAACTAAGATAAAAATGTATCAATAGTATAAAGAAAGCGAGAATTGATTATGCTAACAAAAAACATCAAGATTGACAAAGACCTTTACACTGTAACAGCTGTTGATGCTGATATTTCTGGTGCAATTGGTATTGAACTTATTAGTGATTTTTTACCATTAGTTGTATCTTTTTTTGATAGAAATACAGAAATTTTAAACAATGAACTTAGAAAATCTGTAGATAGTAAAAAGTTGATGAGGATATTCAAAGAACTCATTAACGTTGATATGTTAAAGAAAAATAACGAATTAGTTTTAGATTGGAAAGAAGAGTTTTCATGTAAACCTCTTACGTTTTATAGACTTGGATATGAAGCATTGAGGTTCAACTGTGAAGATTTTTTTACTTTTATATCTGGTTTTGTGAAAGAGAAGCTAAATGGGCAAGACTGGAAAAAAGTAATGGACGAAATGGTAAAAAGCGGAGTGGAGATAGACCCAATGTTTTCAACTCTTTTACAGAATGGAAATCAGAAGCAAGAAGAAGTTCAGAACCAATAGTCATAGATTATAGAAAAGACATTTTTCAATCTTGCTTTAGAAATTCACACGAGTTTATAGAAACATTTATAAGAATGGTATCGTATGAACTCAAAATAGCACCTCAACAAGTTAGACAATGGTGTTTATCAGATTTAGTAAATATAGCATCTGACATATTATCTAAAGCTGATGCAGAAAGATACGAACTACAATTTAACGATAATTAAGGTAAAATATGGCAGGAAGTACAGGCGGTTTATTAGGAACTTTATTTATATTAGTTAAAACACGTGGTGAGCTTAGTGGTTTAAATAAGACCGATAAGGCACTTAAAAAAACTGCTCAAACAGCTAGGTCTATGTCTAGCAGTATAGGCAATATAGGCAAACTAGCTAAACTAGCGTTTGGTGGAGCATTATTCTACCAAGCTAGAAATATGTTTAATGGTTATTTACAATTTGAAAAAGACCTAGGTGCTATGAAATCTAGGTTCTATGCTATAACTAAGGACGAAGCAAAAGCACAAGAAGAGTTTAACTATATACGTAAACTTGCTGTAGATACCGCTAATGATATTAAAACCACTGCCGATTCATACTCAATATTTTACGCTTCTGCTAGACGTGCATTAGGTCAAGAGAATGCAAGAGGCATATTTGAAGAGTGGACTAAAATAGGTCGTGTATTACACTTATCAGAAGCTCAATTTGAACGTGTAACATATGCTTTACGAGAAATGTCATCTAAAGGTCAACTGTACTCACAAGACTTAAAGATACAGTTGGGTACACACGTTCCAGATGCAATTAACATAGCTGAATCAGCCATCAAAAGCTTGGGTATACAAGGTGTTGAAACCGTTGACGAATTTCAAAAGTTAACTAAACGTGACCCTAAAGCTGGGTGGATGTCTAAGTTTTTAGTTGCTTTTTCAAAAGAAGCAGGTAGAAGATACGCTTCACCAGAGGCTTTACAAAAGGCTATGCAACAACCAGATGCACTTGTGGGTCAAATTAGAAACATATTTCAAGAGTTCTTAATCAAATTCTCTGAAAAGGGTGGCAATAAAGCTATTATTACTATATTAACTGGGGTTAAGGATGCTTTATTACAAATAAATTATGAAGCTTTAGCTAATAATGTTGGTAATATAGCTAAGTTTGTAAGCAAAATTGTTAATTATTTACCAGAGATAATTACCATACTTAGAGATATATCTATTATATATTTTGGTAGAATGTTAACAAAGGGTGTTAGTAGGCTTTTTAATAGGGTGTTGTATTCTGTTAGCTCTAGAAATATCCAATATATATTTAGAAATGGTTTTATGGCAGGTTTAGCTTATATTCGTAGGGGTTTAAGATTAAGCTTTAAAAATATTATTGCTAAGGCTGGAATGGTAGGTGTTAAAGGTGTGTTATCTAGAATAGCACTCAGATTTATACCTTTTATTGGTCAAGCAATTTTATTTTTTGATATAGTTAAAGGGTTGATAAATTTAATTAAAGATAAATTTGGAATAGGCAAAGATAAAAACAAATCTGATTTAAACAACGGAATATTAGGGAACACTGGTATACCAATAGAGAAAGTTATAAGTTTAGCTAGAGAAATAGAAAGTAAAGGGGTTAAGAGTGGTTACGATGTGTCTCAAGCCTTTCATAGAGCAGGTTTAGGTGAAGCTACTAAATATTTAAGCTATAGAATGGACGACAACAGAAAGATATATATTAACATAGATGGAGGAAACTACACTCCAGATGAATTAGCACAAAAAATAGCCGACAAGATAGATAAAGATAGATATATCCCTAGTCGACCATCAGATGAATTATTAAAAGATTTGTATAAAACTAGATATGGGGTTAAATAGATGTCACAAAATGTACCATTAATTTTAAACGGAGGAATTTCTACAACATATACTAGAGATGTTGTAGTAGACGAACTTGCACCTAATAACTATTTAACAATTATATGGAAAGATAGTGAAGGAAATTATACAAATACTTTAGATATTGATGATAAAGAGGCTATAGAATATACGAATAGCCTTAACAACGCTATAGATAGTTCTATTAGAAATAATAATATATCTTATCTAGGTCAAAACAAATTTATCAACATTGAAGCCATAGGGAAATATTTGGCACAAAATAATATATCAGCAGGTGCTAAAAGAGATGTGGTTAATGCTTTGATAGGTATAGCTTCTGGTGCAGGTAAAAAGACTCCAGACAATATAACAAATGTGTGTTTAAATGTATTTGGTACTATAGCTGATAAAACTGCAAGAAAAATCGGATATACAGACCCACACGAAATTTTTTCACAAGTTGCAGGTGAAAACGTTTTAGGTGTATTTAAAGAGTTGGGCAAACAAACACAAGACTGGATAGATGATACAATATCTAAATTTTCTAAGAAAAAGAAAAATTCAATTAGCAATTCTTCAAAAGAAGAGGTTAAATACGTTGGATTGTTGTTGGGGTTAACCACTAGCGATTCTGAATCTATGGAAATAACTATCCCTAGAAAAAAAGTTGAAGATGGTTCTGATTATACTACCCACCTTTTACCACAGCCTTATAAAAAAGATTTTTCAGTAATATTAACTAATAAAATTTTATACCCAGATTACAGCCAAATAAAAGAAATACAAAATATTGAGTTTACTAAAAATAAGTTATACGAAATTGCCAATAGCCATATTTTATTTGATGTTTATATAAGATTATCTAACCAACAAATGTATAAGCGTTCTAATGTTTATTTTTCTTCTTTAGATATAACAAAAGATGATACATCTGGAAATGGGTATAGAGCTGATTTTACAATTGAGCCAATTGGTTCATTTAAAACAAAAACATTTATATCTAATAAAATCTTTGGCAACACTGGAACTGGTACTGGTAACAATTCTAAACCACCAAAAGAAAAAACTGCTGATGGTAAAACTATTGATGTTTATTTTGCAGATAAACAATTGAAAGAGTATGAAAGTATAGAATTATCTGATGCTATTAATAGAGCAAAAGATAAAACCGAAAAATATGCACTTAAAATAATTAGACATAGCGGAGACCCTAATGCACCAGTTTCATATGTATGGATTCCAAAAGACCAAGTATACACTGAGAAGAGTGGATATCTTATAGATAAAGCCGACATAATGACCATAAGAAGTGACACAGGTATACGCAACAATATTCTTAAACAAGGTGCTACTTTAAACAATGTTAAGGGTTTGGGCGATAAAAAAGGTGTCACCATCGACCGCACTACAACTTACAACATAGTAATGTAAAGGAATATAAAATGCCAACGTTAACCACTTTTCAAATACCAGATATATCTAGACATATAAAATACATATATACATCACAAATCACATCTGAAATGACTTTAATATTTGTGTTTAAAACAATGTTTAGAAGTGATGATATATTGGTAGATATATATAAAGACGATATAGCTAATGCTGACAAAATAGTATCAAGCGTTAAGTTGACATCTGATGCCCTAATATGTTACCCTAGATACGACCTAGGCTTAAATATGCGTATATATTGTAGAGACCAAGATAGGGTTGGAACATCAGTAAAAAAATATAATGCTAATAAGTTTTACATACAAATACAAATAGAAGATTAAGATGATACAAGTTACACAATTCAAAAATAGAATCAAGGTTTACATTCACGGTCCAAATATAGAAGTGGAAGATGCCGACATGTCTTTTACCACAACATTTACCGATGAGAAAGAACCCAACTTGTGCACCCTTAAAATATATAACCTAAACGAAGCCAATATGGATGCTGTATTAAACAACACTAAATATATTGAGATATTTACTAACCAGTATGGTATTAAAAATACAGATGGAACTATACTTTGGCAGGGTGCATTTGCAGGTATACCAAAGAGTACAGAAGAAGTTAAAACTCTTAAAAGTGGTAAAACAAAAACAAAACACAATACACCATCAGTAAACGCAAATGTAGAAGACGGAGATTATTATATACAATTTGATATACAAGAAGGCGATGGTCGAGATATAGGTAAATTTGTGTCTAAATCTTATAGAGCTGGTTTTGATGTAAAAAAAATAATAACAGACGTAGCTAAATCAATAGATTTAGAGCCAGTTTTTGATAAAAATATTAAAAACTTTAAATTAACATATCCTATTATTTTACATGAAAATGTAAGAGATTCGTTAGTAAAGCTTGCATCATACATAGATGCTACTTGTACCTTTAATAATGGAAGGGTGTATGTTGTTGGGAATAACCCAAATGGATTAACAACATATTTCCATTTTGACGAATCCAATATACCACAACCTAAATTTTTACAGAACAACAAGATTGAATTTGTTGCTCCATATATCTCTACACTAAATGTAGGTACATTTGTTAAATTAACAAATAGAAAAAAACATATAGATGGTATATACCAAATATGTAAGATTGAAAGTGCTTTTTCAAACTATTCTGAGGATTGTGAATCTAAAATAACAGTCAAGACAAGGTAAACCATATGAAACAACCAAAATCCATATATCAAAAGATTTTAGAAGCAGAAACAAAAACAGAGATAGAAGACATTTTAGACAAAGAGAAGTCTAAACAAATCCGTGTACACATGCCAGCCAAAGTTGTTGCTGTAAATGGTAATAGTGTAGATGTAGAGATACAAGGCATGGAAGATACAGGATATGGTTATTATCAAACATTTCCATTATTATTAGATATACCAATTATATATAACAACTATACATCTTCTGCGTACATAATAACACCTGTGCAAGTTGGCGATACAGGTTTAGTAGAATTTTTAGATTTTAATGCTACAAACTTTCAAAATGAAGGCAACACATCATTAACCACAGATACATATTACCATTCTTTAAATAATGGTTCTTTTATTAATGGTTTTATACCTAAGAATAAACACATGGATATACCAGTCAATAAACCAATTGTTATAGGTCTTAAAAATCAAACATTTACCATGGAAGTTAATGATAGTGGTGAATTGGTGATAAAATCATCTAAAGATATTATTTTAGAATCTAAAACTAAAATTAATCTAAATGCACCAGAAGTTAAATGTAATAAAGACTTAAAAGTTGGAAATGGAGCTAGTGGCACATTTGTATCGAACACTCAAACCGTCACAGTGTTGAATGGAGTAATTGTAGATATTAAATAGAATATTATTTCTGATAAAAGTTAGCTAAGATAGAAACGTACTTAAACACATAAATATATGCCTAAAGATTTAAAATTAGATTACGAAAACAAAACAGTTATAAACCAGTTTATTAAAGGTAAAGAACAAATAGTACAGGCTGTAATATTGTCTTTGCAGTGTTGGGCTGGAGATTGGTATTTAGATGGAGATTTTGGTATAGAGTACGACCTCAGATTAGACAATAAAGCTTTACTTTTGGCTGATATTGAAGAAGTTATAATGAGTAACGAGGGTGTAATATCTGTACAAGACTTAGATATCAAAGTTAAATATGATGAAAATATAAGATACTTTGACATAACTGGTTCAATTTCTACGCAAGAAGAACAAGTTATATTTAATGGTTTAATCCCTGTAATTGGAGCTTAATATGATACAATATGATTCAAATGGTATAATAACACAGAATTTAACAGAAATTATAAATGAATATGAACAAGCGTTAAAACCTACTTTTGGTGATGATTTTATTATAGATAAAAATACACCAATAGGCAGTATCATATTGGCTATGGCTACAAACGAAGTAGCTATACACGAACTTATAGGGTGGTTGCCTAATATGATGAATGCTAATACGGCTTCTGGTGTATTCTTAGATTATATATGTGAAAAAAATAAAATATACAGAGATGAACCTCAAAAAACCAAGTTTACCCTCACTATAAACGGAACTAAAGAAACACAATTATATACAAACGATATAACAGTTTTGGATAAAGTGAGCAATATAACTTATAACCTTAACCAAGATTGTGTAATCGGAGAAGATGGCACAGTAAAAGCTGAATTTGTATGTGAATATGATGGAGATTATACACCATCGGTTAATTCTGATTTTCAAATTCAAACTCCTGTACCGCAAGTAGATAGTGTTACTTTTGACTATGCTAATTCAAACATTATTGTAGGAAGGTTATACGAACAAGACGAACAATTAAGAAATAAAAGAAATGAATCTGTAGGTCAATGTTCTACATCTACTTTAAATTCTATTAAAAGTATAATAGTTGGTATGGATGGGGTTAATAGCGTTATATATATAGAAAACGAAAATGAAACAACTCAAAACGGTGTACCTGCAAAGAGTTTTGAATTTGTGGTAGATGGTGGAGATGAATCTGAAATAGTTAACGCTATTTTTGTTAACAAAGTGCCTGGTTCAAAAGCATATGGCACAACAGTTGTAACAAAAACAGATGAAGACGGCAACGTTTACTCTGTGGGTTATACAAAGGCGGAGCAAGTTAATGTTGGCTTTGATATTAATTTAGAAGTAAGTGCTATACAGTCAAATGCTTGGGTAGACAATTTAAAACAAACACTTAAACAACATTTTGAAAAAATACAAAAAATAGGTGTAACTGTTAAAGATTACAACTATACAAAAATATTAACAGATTTCCCAGAAATCACAGACATTAAAAATATTAAAATATTTAATACAAAAACACCGTCTACCCTTTATTCACAATTACCAATAGGTAAAAAGCAAATAGCTAAATTAATTGTTGATAATATTGATATAACCATGGAGCATTAATAGTGTATTATATTGACGATTATAAAAAAAGAGCTGTATCAAAAATAGTTCCATATTTAATAAATTTTCCACAAATAGTTAAATTGGTTGAATATTCTGCTGAAAGATATCAAGCTATAGAAGATGTTTTGTGGAAAATAGCTGAAAACCTTAGAATAGACGATTCTCGTGGTATATTTTTGGAAAGCAACGCTGTAAACGAAGTATTAAATCTTATATATACCGATAAAGCAGAAGATGCTTTTACTTATGGTAGTAAAATACCACTTTTACAAGGTTACGGCAAAGGACACTATTATTCACAGGCTTCATATATTTCTGGTTCTAGAAAAACTGCATCAGAAGATAAAACAATTAGAGCCGTAAAAGCTAAGGTTATTGAAAACAACACCAAAGGTACAATACAAGATTTAATAGATGGTTTAAAACTTTATTTTAATGCTGATAAGGTAGGCATTTATGAATCTTACCCTATGGCTATGTCAATTGAATTGATAGGTCAAAACCTAGAGCTGTCTAGTAGTGGTACATATGATGTTATAAAAAAACTTTTAGGTGGATGTGTTTCTTTAAATAATATCTATATAAATAAAAAAGATTTTAACATTTTTAAATATAATGGAAACTCATCTTACGGTGTCGATAGATACCCTATTAAGCTTAACGAAACTATTGATAAATACCAACCTATTTCAAATGCTATAAGGTTAACAGACACAGATAAAGAATATATAAAAGTTGAAGGTCAAACATTAGAAGACAAAACAGTTATATGTTTAATGGGTGAATTTAATAAAATTCAAGACGAAGTTATATTAAGCTGTTCTGACGAAAACAACCTGTTTACCCTAGGTGTATCTGGAACAAATATAAAAGTGGTAAATGGTGGTGTAGAGTATAATACAAATATTGTTGCAGAATTGAATAAACCATATACATTTTTATTGTATAATGATAATGGTTCATTGAAGTTGTGGGTGTTAACTTCTGTGTTAATAGGTGGTAGTAATATTGACAGAGATACATCTTTAGTTTTAAATACAATTCAAAACACTGCTCCAATAATACAGGTAGACAATTTTGTTGCCCCACAAAATGATTTATATGTGAATTGTAAATTTTATGTTGATTATGAAACTTATGACCCATCATCGTTCACAATAGTTGGTTCACCAACCATCACAGATGATGGTGTAGCTAGTGGGTTTAGTCTAGAAAACTATATTCATGTTCCAGTCGTATTTAACGCAACAAAAGATTTTAATATAAATCTTAAATTTAGACTAAACAGTTACGCCTCTCACCCTAGTACTCTTTTTAGGGTTGCAACTAATACTTATGGTGGTGGTGATTTTGGGTTTTTAATAGCAATAGACCCAAGCGGTTACATATATGATAGTGGCTTTACTGCTACCGATAAGGCACACAAAAAAATTGAATTGAATGTTGAAAATGATTTGAATATCAAGAAACAAGATGGGCTATTTTATATATATCTAAATGGAGATTTATTAAGAAGTGATGTTTTTTCCAAAAATATCCCAACAGCTTATATGACGTTGGGTGGCAAAACAACAACCTCAAATTTAGAAACTGGCTCAATCTCTTTGCCGTCAATATCAATAACCGTAGACGGCGAAGAAGTGTTCAAAAAAACACAACATAGCTATTCTGATTTTACCTACTATTTACTAGCGTGTGGTAAAATAGACAATAATAGTCTTACTACACAACGCTATTACACAACTTGTTATGGTGAAAAGAATATTTTATTTAACTGTTTTGACAACTCTAATCATTTAACCATAAATACACAATCTGATTTAACAAAAAATTTAACTGTTAAACAATCTAATTACAACTATAAAGACAATCATTCACATAACAGATATATGTATCTAGATGGTAAGTCTTATGTGGATTATAATGTGTCAACTGTATCTAATTCTTGCGATATAGAAAAATTAGAATTAAATTTTGATTTATGTTTACCATTGGAATTAAAACATTGTGTTTTATTATCTGGGTTTATTGGGAATGACACAACATCTAAAGTTGAATTTAACAAAGATGCGAACAGTATTATGTTTAATTTTAGTAAACAAGCCACATTAGAAGACGGCACTGAAACAACCATATATGATTCAATTTTAATTCCAGAAAATACAGTAAATTTAAACGAATATTGCAACTTTAAACTTATTGTAAACGGTTTAAAAGCACTTGTATATAAAAATGGATTCTTGATTAAAGAACACGACTTGTCTTTTAGATTGCAAAATACACCTACTATTGTTAAAGTTGGTTGCGACCAAAACAATGAAATTTTCTTCAATGGTTTTCTAAGAAATGTTAAATTAGATATAATAGGTATGTATAAAGAAGATGGTAAAGAATCTATTAGTTACACTACTAACTTAAATATACCTTTGACATCTGATTTACAAGACAAAGATAAAGTTGTAGACTATGTAAACCATGGTGCAAGATTTATTACTGTACCTCAACTATTCCAAAACGTAAACGATACTGATTTATACAACAACACATTAATATCAAATAGATAATTTTAAAGGAGATAAAATGTCCTACCCTAAAGATAAACCTACTGGTAATTATGAATTAAGAGATTATGATTTTGCTTCAAACGACAGCAAAAAAATACCTATGGACGAATATACGTTTAAAATGGGGTATAAAAACGCAGATGAGTCAGACCTAGAGTCTGTACCAGATGCTCACGAGCAAAACTGGATGTTTGACATCTTACATAGAAATCTTAGATACACTAAGCAGATTGCAGAAGAAAATAAAAACCAACTTGAAACAAAATTGGCTACACCTACATCAATAGGTCAAGTTAAAATAGGTTATGGACTTGAAATTACATCTAATGGTGTATTGAGTGTTGTTAAAGATATCGCACAAGATGCTAATATTATTTCTTATGATTTACCTGTTGGTTCATATATGTTGTGGGCTGGTAAAAATGCACCAGAATATTTTATTGAACCAAAAGGTCAAACACTTTTAAGGTCTAGCTATCCAGACTTGTGGGAGTTTGCACAATCTAATAACTTAGTAGCTACTAATAATACATATGTTAGTGGTAAACTTTTTGGACCTGGTGATGGTTCAACAACTTTTAAAGTTTTTGATATAAGAGGCAAATTTATTAAAATAGCCAATGATAGTATACCTATTGGTACATATGAACCTGCTGGTATACCAGCCATGCCACAACATTATCATTCACCTTTATATATCCAACCTACATGGTTCGATGATGGTGAGAGCGGTTCGAGGTTTGAAAGTTCAGACAGAGAAGTACAAGGAGTTGTAGCTAATCCTAATTCTAAAACTGGAAATTATACTTTATCTGCTACCTCTAATATTTATGGTAAGTCAGAAACTGTTACACCAGAAAACTATGCATTAAAAATTATATTAAAAGCCCTACCTACACCGCCTGTTAACGCTGTTCCAATTGGTACAATTTTGGACTATACAGCAAATAGTGCTCCAGATGGGTATATTATGGCTAATGGTGCAGAGTTGTCTCGTACAACATTCTCTAGATTATATAACTGGGCTGTAGCAAATAACTTGATTATAGACCAAGCCTCTATACCTGCGACTGCACACGGTTTTTATGGTACAGGTAATGGCTCTACCACATTTACAATCCCAGATTTAAGAGGGGTTCATAAGCGTGGTTCAGACTTAGCATCTAACCGTGGTGGTACATCTTTAGGTAGATATTTGGCAGATGGATTACCGAATATTGCTGGTAAATTAGCAACTAGCGTAAATAGAGCAATTCTATGGGATTGTAATGCTTCAATAGTTGCTAGTGGAGCTTTTACCACAAGTGGTTCAGGTCGTAACAGTAATGCTGGAGAAAACGGTAATGGTAGTAATACTATTTCTTTTGACGCTTCACGCTCTAATGCTATCTACGGCAAAGCAAACCAAGTTCAACCCAAATCTGTAGCAGTAAATTATATAATTAAATATTAAAAATTAATTTGTTTTTATTTTAATTTTATCTACAATATTAATGTAAAATAATATAACGTAAATATATTTACTGAGCATACACATTTTTATCGTACCATCTTTGTATGGTACGTTTTTTTATTTATTTGTTATTAATACTATGCTAAGATAAGATTGTAATAAATATTATTAAAAAAGGATTGTTATGCAAGTTTACAACTATAACCCTATAACAAAAGAGTATATAGACTCAGAAGAAGCCCAAATTAACCCTTTGTCTAAAGATGAATTTTTAATTCCTGCACACTCTACCACTGTTAAACCACCTAAACAAAAAAGCGGTTATGCTTTAGTTTGGATTGGCAATAAATGGGCACAAAAGGTAGACCATAGAGGTGAAGAGTGGTATAATGCCCAAACTAAACAAAAAGAAATCGTGGACTTTATTGGTGAATTGCCAGAATATTATTATCCACTTGATAGCGTGATAGCTAATCCACCAGAAGGTTCATATTGGGTATACGACAATGAATTAAATCAATGGGTTGGAAATCCTGTATTATATAAATTATATGTATCAGAAAATTCTAATACATTCTGGCAACAAAAAATGGTTCAACCTTTTGAATTTAATGGTTATAGATATATTGCCGAATGGAGAGAGCTATATACATCAATCTGGACAACTTTAAGAGATGGTATTAAAAAAGAATATAGACTTGCAGATTATGATGGTAAATTTAACGTTGTAGATGTTAAATCTATGAAAGAAATAATGGCTAAAATGGCAGATATAATTGACGAGATGTATGTCGATAAACATAACTTAGAAAAATTTGTCTTAGAAAACAATAATTTTGATGAATTAAAATTAGCTGTTGAAACTTGGGTTAACAAAGAATATAAATAATAAGGATATAAGATATGGCTACGAAACCAACTGCACCAACTGGAGATTACGCACTTAAATCAACCATCTATGCACAAGATGGTGTAATTGAAGCTATGACAGATAGTGAATTTATACAAGGTAGAAATAATACTGGCGAAATTGAAACTCCGTTAGGTAGTGTTCCAAATGCACATAAAGATAATTACTTGTTTAACTATCTTAATAAACATATAGTTTATCTTACACGAATGGTTGAATATTTAACCGAAAAAGTGGGAGGTTAACATTGTGATTGAAGTTGTGTTGACTGGCATAGGAGTTGGGATAGCTATTGGTAGTACAATTGGTGTAATCTTAAAGGGGTTTTTTAAAACCAATAAAGATGCTCAACTTGAACATGAATGTTTAAAAGTTGAAATTATGACACAGTTTGATAAAGAAAAAAAAGAACTCCTACTGTTTTTAGACAAAGAGCAAAAAAACTTAAACGATAAAATTATCAATTTAGAAAAACATGTAGAAAGAGAATTAAACTCTAGTAACAATAATATACACCAAGAATTAGAAAAGATTTCAGAAAAAATAGACCATATTAAAACAAGATATGTTACAAATGAAAACTTTAAAACTTATGCAGATGCAATGGCTCAACTTTTAAAAATGTCAAGTGAAAGAATGCAACGTATAGAAAACACATTAGACAATATCGAAGACAATATTTTGTCTATAATAAAAAATCAAAATAAACGTCACTCAGACCAGTAAATTTATAAAATATCACTTTTTGAAAACCCTTGGTGGACAAGGGCTAAATTTAAAAAAATAAAACACCAATCAATTTCTACAGGGGTTAAATATAAAATATGAACACTAACATATATACAATAAAAAAAGGTGAAAAATATCCTATCTTAATCAAATTAAAAAATAGAGATTTAGATGAACCAATCGACCTTACAGGGTCAACAATCAAATTTCAAATCAAAGATGAACTAAATGATGAATATTTTATTGTTGAAAAAACAATAGATGAAAATAGCGATGAAAATTGTGATGGTAGAATTATTGATGCTACAAATGGTAGAGCGGTAATAAGACTTAATGATTGTGATTATAATAAACTGGTTGTACAAAGAGTATATTATTTAGTTATAACTTGGGATATACCAGAACAAAACTTCTCTAAAGTTATTTCATCTAACGGAGATGAATATCTCAAGTTTATTGTTTGCCATCCATAGAGGTTAAAATATGTCTGAAATTGATATAAACATAGAAAAAGCAACCTCAGAATTATCTATATTATCAGATGATATAGAAATAGAGTTGTATTCCTATAATAAATCTACAGAAGTTAAACCAGAGGATATATGTATAGAAATATCTGGGTTAACCACTATTAATGGTTTTATAGGACTTTCAGATACACCACTTTATTATGAAGATGGCAAATTTTTCAAAGTTGTTGGAAACAAAATAGAATATACTGATATTAATTTTGAAGACATTAAGGGTGATATACCAGAAGATTCAGAGTTATATAATATAATATCTGGATTTGTTGATGACAGAATAAAAGAATTATCAGAAACAGTTATAGATGATAAAATACACAATCACAATATATCCACTGATTCACATAAAGATATACGTGATGGTATACAAGAGGTAAATGACACTTTAAATGCTAAAATAGAACTTAATAAGTTGGAATTTAATCAAGTTATATCTGAAAATTCAAGCAACATCTCAAACCTTCAAGAAGATACACAAGAAATAAAAACTTCTATAGAAGATTTAACACTAGCTGTGCAAGTTGATATTAGAGAAGATATTAACCAGAATAGAAAAGATATAGATAAAAATTCAGAAGATATTTTGAACAATTATACTGAACTCAAAGAAGATTCTACAATAATTAATGTAAAGGTTGATAAAAACGCAGAAGACATAAAAACAATTTCACCTTTATGGTATAGTATAGAAGATTTACTTAATTAGGGTATAATATGACTATTCAAAATCAACAACAATATAAGTTTTTTTATGGCACAAAAAATGATTTAGATAGATTAATTGGTTTAGGTCTTGTAAACCAAAATCACCTATATTACTTAACAGATAAACAACAAATATATGTTGGCGATAAACTTTATGGAAGTGAATTTGTTACAGTTGAAGAATTTCCATCTGAACCTAAAATAAACACACTTTACATTAAAAGTAGCACCAATGAGGTACGCATATTTGATGGCTTAGAATATAAGACAGTATGTTTACCTGTGTCACAAAATTTAGATTTAGATTATAGCTTGGCTACATCTAAAGCTATACGTGACTATATAAAAAATATATCAGATAAGAATATCACTGGGATTGAATACAGGGTAGAAAGTCAGAGTTTAAATGTGCTTTACGGTGATGGCTCTACTAAGAATATATTACTAAAAGAAATCATAACTGGGGTAAATTATGATTCACAAACAGGTAATTTTGAATTTAGTAGAGCCAATGGTGAAGGTATCATCATTAACACACCTAAAGAAAACTTCTTATCTGATGTTAAATATGACCCATACAAAAACACCATTACTTTTACTATGGTTAATGGTGCAACTTTTGATGTTGATTTAACTGACTTAATAGAAATATATACCACCGAAGATACACAAAGTATAGACATGAATTTGTCTGGAAATAAAATATTTGCTAATTTAAAATTAGCCAACAAAGAGGATAACAGAGCAAAACTAGATGAAAACGGTTTATATGTTCCAGATACAGATTTATCTAATTACTTCACATCTAATGAAATTATATCTAAAATTGATGAAGTGTTTACCCCTCTTCAACAAGAAGTTGACAGACTTGAAATAGATAAACAAAACAATTTAACTGCTGGTTTTGGTATCAGAATTGATAACAATGTTATAAGCAGTGTACTACAGAGTGTAGAATGGGGAAGTATACAGGGCAATATTCTTGACCAAGAAGATTTACAAGAACAATTTTCTACCCTACAATCTACTATTGAATCAAATATTTCTACCGCTGAAGGTCAACTACAGGGTAAAATTGATAGCTTAGAATCAAATACTACTGAAAAATTAAATGGTTTGGAATTACAAATAAATCAATTGGATGTAGACTTATCTAAGGAAATCCAAGATACAAAAACAGAGATTGAAGATACTATTCAACCCAAGTTAGACCAACTTGACAAAGACCTTGATACAGCACAAGAAAACCTATCTAAAGAGATTAGTGATACAAAAACAGAGATTGAGAACACAATTCAACCTAAGTTGGACGAACTAGATTCCACTAAACAAGATGTTTTAACATCTGCAAATGCAGGTGATGGTATAAGCATCGTAAATGGTATTATCTCTAACACACGAGTTAGTGCAGAGTGGGGCAATATACAGGGTGATATAACAACTCAAACTGATTTACAAAATGAGTTAGGTGCCAAAGTAGACTTAGATGATATGGTTGAAATTGAAATGGTAGAGGTTGATATTGACGGTATCAAATCTGACATTCAAAACCTAGAAAATACCAAAGTCAACAAATCTAATGTTACATCTAAAGGTAATTCTACTACACCTGTATATTTTGATGCAAACGGTGTGGCACAACCAATTACGTCTTATAGTGGTAATGCTAATACAGCCACACAAGCAACAAAAGCAATACAAGACAGTAATGGTAAACAAATTAATACCACTTATGCTTATAAAACTATTGGCAGTCAATATATACCTGCTACACCTACTGGTATAACACGTTTAGAAATGGTAGGTAAACAAGCTTGTGGAAATGGTGTTATAGGCGGTAGTAATTTAATATCACTACATTCAAACACTGCGTATAAATGTTATGAACGTAAAAGTGCAACTATAACATGTAATTATGAAGATAAAGTTGGAAACTTAGGTAAAAGCTTGTGTGATGGTAGTTTTAGTGGTCATTACCCTGCTATTAACCCTAGTACAATGTTTACAGACAAACCTTTTGTATGGGAAGTTATTTCACCTAGTCAATTTGAAGTATCAGATGTTTTAAGATTACACTTGCATTCTCATAGATTAGCTGACCCTGTAAACTGCACAGCTTTTAAAATTGAAGCGTATATACAAGACACTTTAGACAATACAAAAAAATGGGTCACAGTTTACAACTATTCTGGTGCATCTGTAAATATAGCTCAAACTGGCTGGGGTTTATATATAACAGGACATTCTACTAATCCATATTACAGTATATTTGGTGTAAGATTAACAATTTCTAGTTCACCAGACACCATTTTTAGACTAAGTGAAATCCAACTTGTTGCCTCAAGAGGTACAGAAAGAGTATGTGATGCTATACAATGCTTGTCTACTGACGGTGGTAAAATTTGGGGTGATTTAGAGGTAACAGGCAACTTAACAAACAAAACACAACCAGAAAACACAAACAATACAACAGTTGCTACAACCGCTTTTGTCAAAAATAACACTGTTACAAAAACTTTAGATGGAACTTCTAAAAAAACTTGGATTGGAACTTCGGCTAAATATGAAACTGATAAAGCTAGTGGTTTAATCACAAATACAACAGAGTGTTTAATAACTGATGATGAACAAGAATTAACCCTAGGTGTAGACACTTATACCAAAGATGAAATAGATGATAAAATTAAAAGTTCATACTATGTGGGTCAAACAATTTTCTCACTTGACCCACTTAATTATGCTAGTTTAAGACTACTAGACGGCTCTCTATTGCAAGTTGGTGGTGTATATGATGAGTTTATATCTAAATACATTGAACCCCTCTTTAAAAAGCATCCTAACCGCTTCATTTCAGAAAGTGAGTGGCAACAACAAGTTTCAACCTATGGTGTATGTGGTAAATATGTGTACACCGAGGGTGTAGCTGTGCGTTTACCAAAGGTTACAGGGATTGTAGAAGGTACAATAGACCCTAGTGCTTTGGGTGATTTGGTTGAAGCTGGGTTGCCTGCACATACCCACACTAGAGGTACAATGAATATTACAGGTACATTCTTCATAGGTAAAGCAGGTCAAACAGGTAACGGCTACGGAGCAACTGGAGCATTTTACTACAAAGGCAATGCAAACAATGCTGGTAACTCCGCACAAACTGGGGGTACAACTCCAGAATTTGCATTTGATGCTTCTCGCTCTTGGACAGGTTCAACATCTAACCCTAATTATACCAACAACATTAAAACTACTGACACAGTTCAACCTCAAACTATCAAAGGTTACTATTACATTGTTGTAGCAACTGGTATAGATGAGGAAGTAAACTTAAAATTTGACACCCTTGATGTTGATTATGCTAGGTCTGACTTGTCTAATTTAACTGAGCAAGGTAAAAAACATTTTGTAGGTAAAGACAATATCACAAACTGCTTATTAGAAGTGCCACAAAACATTAAACTTGAATTAAAAAATGGTACTTTAACACTTAAAGCAGGTTCAAAGGTTATTGTGCCAAATGGATTTGAAGCAAATGGTACTACTCCAAAGTTTGATGAGATGATTGTTACAATCGATAGAATTTTAACCCCTACAGTTAATAAGAATGGAACTGTAATGATGTACCTAACTGGTAGCAAACAAAATATAGACTATATGGAAATATCTGCTAATTTTAGCTCTGCAACACAACCTAATATTGGTTCTCGTACATACGCAAAATGGTATGATACAACAGAAAACAAGCTGAAATGGACTAGCGATGGGGGTTCTACTTGGGGTGGTGGATACAGTTTTCCTATATGTATTTTTAAAACATCTGATACAGCTAATGCGGATGGAAGATTTGATACAGTTTCCATAGACCAAGTATTCAACGGCTTTGGGTGTATTGGTTCTCATATTTGGGTGGATAAAGGTGTAAAAGTGCTTGTGGCAAATGGTATAAATGATGATGGAACTATTAAAAATGAAGAAATAGTTACTCCTAATGTTATTGTAGCAAGGGGGATAGCATCTGGTACAAGGTCTGACCTCATACCATTTTTAAGGAAATACCCAACAAACAACCAACTTCAAATATATCCAATAGCTAAAACATCATTTCTTGGTGAATTAGACTATGTTCCTACTGTGGGTAGTGCTTTTCAATGGTATTTTAACACGCAAGAAATGAAATGGTATATGCACGAAGCTGGTGCTACGGAATGGGTAAATGCTCCTTATTATAATATTTCACCAACTATAACTGTAGAAAATAATGTTATTACTTCATTTAAACCATATAAACCATTCAGAGCTATAGGCTACAATGATAAATCAGAAGTTGCAGGTTGGGCTATGCCTTGTAATAAATATGTAGATTTAACATTA
>JAEIGA010001691.1_pt1 | contig 34841 bp, 33 predicted proteins | sample 9270691 | NCBI WGS metagenome assembly JAEIGA01 (sample SAMN17057246, study PRJNA624740) | gut metagenome | biome: biome; isolation source: fecal sample | host: Bos grunniens | place: China: Xizang | collected 2019
ATTGTACAATCAGCATTTTTTTCAATATGATATTCTAACATTTCAGCGTAATCCATTTTATAGATATGGTCACCTGATAAAATTAAAACATGTTCAGGATTGTAATTTTTAATAAAATTAATATTTTGATAAATAGCATTGGCTGTTCCTAAATACCAAGCACTTCCTTCTTTAGCTTGATATGGAGGCAATACATGCACACCACCATACGCTCTATCTAAATCCCATGGTGAACCTCTACCAATGTAATCATTTAGGATTAGAGGTTGGTATTGTGTTAATACACCAACTGTGTCAATTTTTGAATTTGTACAGTTAGAAAGTGGAAAATCAATGATACGATATTTTCCACCAAATGATACTGCTGGTTTTGCAACTTTTGTTGTTAATGCAAAAAGTCTACTACCTTGACCACCAGCAAGTAACATTGCTAAGCATTTTTTATTCTTTTTCATTTTTGTCAACCTTTCTTAAATATAAGCCACAATTACTTGGTAAATCAATTGTCAATTTACCGTCTTTGGCTTCTACTATTTTGTTTATTAAATGGTTATAACCACCATATTTGATATCGTTACTAGCAAGTACAATTCGATATTTGCCATCAGCAAGATTAAAACTATAATTTTTCCAATCAACATAAGCGAAATTAATTACAACTATTATTTTTTCGCCCTTAGCACTACATCTTTCATATACAAATGTATTATGGTCTTTATCATCAACAGTTATCCAATTAAATCCTTCCCATGAGTCATCTAACTCATATAAAGGTTTATTTTTTAAATAGAAATTATTTAATTTTTCAACAAAACGATGAAAATCTTGATGTTGTGGGTATTGTAATAATAACCAATCAATTTCTCGATCATCTCGCCATTCAATCATTTGTCCTAATTCATAGCCCATAAAATTTAGTTTTTTACCAGGATGACTCATTGTATACATTAAATACGTTTGAAAAGCGTTAAACTTATCTTTATAATCACCCGGCATTCGATTGATTATAGAAAGTTTTCCATGAACTACTTCATCGTGTGAAAGTGGTAAAATAAATTTTTCAGAATATGCATAAGTTAACTGAAATGTAATTTTATCGTGTTCATATTGTCGATAGATTGGATCAGTTTTAATATAAGATAGGGTATCATTCATCCATCCCATATTCCATTTATAACTAAATCCTAAACCACCGTTATCAACACTTTCAGTTAATTTTGGATAAGTCGTTGATTCTTCAGCAATTGTTATTACATCTGGATAATATTCATGAATTACCTTATTAAGTTTTTTTATAAAAGCCTCTGCTTCCAAATTAATATTGGTACCTATATTGTTTTTACGCCATTTTCCATTTTCACGACAATAATCTAAATATAACATTGAAGCAACCGCATCTACACGAAGGCCATCAATATGATACTCTTCAAATAAATAAAGAGCATTTGAAATTAAAAAACTTTGAATTTCAGTTCTACCGTAATCAAACTGTCTAGTTCCCCATCCTGGAAGTTCACGAATTAACGGATCTCTAGGTTCATATAAATAAGTACCATCAAATTCAATTAACCCATGTAAATCCTTACAAAAATGTCCAGGAACCCAGTCAACAATAACACCAATATCATTTTGATGTAAAATATCAACAAATTGCATAAATTGTTTTGGTGTTCCAAATCTTGATGTTATACTGTAAAACCCTGTTACTTGATAACCCCATGATGGATCATATGGAAACTCAGAAATCGGCATAATCTCAACATGAGTGAATCCCATTTTCTTAACATATGAACTAAGTTCTTCACCTAATTTAACATAATCAAAAAAATTGCCATCTTGATATGTACGCCATGAAGCTAAATTTAATTCATAAATGTTTAATGGGCGATTATAATAATGTTTTTTTAAACGTGATTTCATCCATTTACTATCGCCAAATTTATAGCCATCTAAGTTAAATACTTTTGATGCAGTATTTGGTCGTAATTCTGAATGGAAAGCATAAGGGTCAGATTTTTCTACCCAACGGTTTTTAGAATTTAATATTGCATATTTATATGCAGTAAATTCTTTAACACCAGGAATAAATAATTCCCAAATTCCTTGTTCTGTTACTCTTTCCATTGAATGAATTTTTCGATCCCAATGATTAAAATCACCTATTACAGAGATTTTCTTAGCTCGTGGGGCCCAAACACGAAACATTACACCATCATTTTCTATGTGAGCTCCCATTAGCTTATAACTATAGTAATTAGTGCCTTGATGAAAAAAGTATATTCCTTGATCTTGATTCATAGTAAATATTTCCTTTCTCGTTCTTATTATATCATTTTTTCTTTAATTACGCAAACAAACAATGAAAAACAAAATTAATAATTTTCATAATTCGATATTTTTTTAATAAATCAGACAATAAAACTATAATTTTACATTTTTTTAATTAACGAATATTTCCTAATAAAATGGCAATATAGTATTAACTTTTACTATTTTTTCATCATATAATAGTATAAAAGGAGGTCTTAATATGCAATATCGTTTAATTCAAACACCTACTGGAGAACGTCTTTGGCTACCATTTTTAGCGGGTGCGGCTATTATTTCTGCACCACTTTGGTTAAATAATAAGTGCTGTAATAACCAACAACAACCATATATCCAACCAATTTTCCCATATCAATACCCACAATATTATCCTTATCCATACTATAATTTTAGTCCAAATTACCAATATCCACCAGTAACAAACAACATTAATTACAAATAAAACCCTTAAATTTTACCTCCTATGTTATAATATTATAGGAGGTTTTATTATGAATATCAACGAAATAAAAGCGAAATATATTGAAAATATAAAGATACTAAATGCTTATTCACATGCATTAAATGTCTTCCATTTTGACCATTCTACAATTGCTCCTAAGAAAGGAATGGATGAAAGAAATGAAACATTGAGTATCTTAAGTAACATTATTTTCCAAAAACAAATGGATCCTGAACATATTTCTTTATTAAAAACGCTTTATGAAAATAGAGAAAAACTAGATAAATATACAAAAAGACTTATTGAAATAAACTACAATAATTATATAAAATCACAGTTTATTACACCTGAATTACAATATAAATATAGCATTGCAGCGGCAAATGGTTATACTTCTTGGCTAAAAGCAAAAGAAAAACAAGACTATAATTTATTCAAAGAAGCACTTGGAGAAATCATTAAATTACAACAAGAGATGATTGAACTAAGACCAAATAAGAGTGAAACACCATACGATTCATTATTAGATGATTATGAAAAAGATCATAATACAGCAGTGCTAGATAAGTTTTTTAATGAATTAAAAGAAGGAATAGTACCATTATTAAAACAAATAATGGCATCAAATAAAACTATTCGTGAAGACTTTTTAACAAATAAAGTTAAGATTGCTAAACAAGAAAAATTCTCTTTATACTTACTAAAACTAATTGGTTTTGATTTAGATGCCGGTTTATTATCTACTACTGAACATCCTTTTACTTCTAAAATATCTAATCATGATGTACGTGTAACAACACACTATTATGAGAATCTATTTGTATCAAACATCTTCTCTACAATTCACGAAGGTGGTCATGCAATATTTGGACAAAATGAACCTAGTGAAGTAATAAATCATTATGTAGATAATAATATGTCAGCAGCTATGCACGAATGCATTTCAAGAATGTATGAAAATATGGTAGGTAGAAGTAAAGAATTTATTCATACTATTTATCCTAAATTTTCAAAATTATTTAAGTCTGAATTTAAAGATGTAACAGAAACTGAATTATACGAAGCAATCAATGCTGTTCATCCCTCATTAATAAGAATTGAAGCAGATGAACTTACATATTGTTTACACATTATCATTCGTTATGAAATCGAAAGAGATTTAATCAATGGTAACATTTCTGTTGATGATGCAAAACAAGCTTGGAATCAAAAATATTATGATTATCTTGGTGTAACACCTGATAATGATTCTACAGGTATTCTTCAAGATGTCCATTGGTCAGATGGTAGTTTTGGATACTTCCCTTCTTATGCACTAGGAAACGCCTATGCTGCACAAATTTTCTATAAGATGCAAAATGAAATTGACGTTTTAGGTTTAATTAAACAAGGTAAAGTTACAAGTGTAAAAAAATGGTTAACAAAAAATGTATTCAACCATGCATCTATGATGGATCCTAATGAATGGATTGTTAAAATTACTGGGGAACCACTAAATACAAAATACTATATTGAATATTTAAAAAACAAATTTACAGATTTATATAATCTATAAAAAAAGACCGAAAGGTCTTTTTTATTTGCTCTATATATAATAAGGAATATACATACGCACTTATTAACATTTTATGCATATAATAATGTGAAAGGAAGATAGTATGATTATATTAGATGCAGGCCATGGTGGCTTTGACCCAGGTGGCGGAAGTAACATTTATTTTAAAGAAAAAGATTTAACTAAAAAGATTACAGATTATCAATTCAAAAGACTAAATGAATTAGGAATACCTGTTAAACTTGTAAGACAAAACGACGAAACGTTAACTCCACAACAAAGAGTTAATAATGTTCAAAATTTAAATCCTAAAGTAACTGATATATTAATATCAAATCACATCAACAACGGAGGCAGTGGTGGTGCTGAAGTCATTTATTCTATCAGAGGTTCTAATGAACTACCAACAATGATCGCAAACGAATTAAAGACAACGGGTGTTAATATTCGTAATGTCTATACAAAGTTAAATTCTGTTGGTAAGGATTATTATTTTATTCTAAGAGATACTATACCAAATCAAGCAATGATTGTTGAGTATGGATTCGCTGATAACGATGATGACACTTACAGATTAATTTATCAATGGCCTGAGCTTGCAGAAAGCGTAGTAAAAGCCATTGCAAACTATTATCAAATACCGTATACAAAACCTACTGAAATAACTTATGTTGTAAAACCGAATGATAGTTTATTTTCTATAGCAAATAATTTCAATACATCAGTAAATTCAATTAAAGCCCTCAACAATTTATCCAGTGATGTTATTTATCCAGGTGCAACATTATTAATTTCGTGATAAATAAAAATAACGCAGCATACCTTTTTATAGGTGATGTTATGCGTTATTTTTTTATTTTCATAATTACACTTTTTTATATACTAATATCTTTAATATACCCTTCTTATTTTAAAGATGCTACTTATGATGTTTCAAATATCTTAATCAAAGTGCTAATACCTTCAATTGTTCCTATGTATGTTTTATCCTCAATATTAGTTAATAATTATTTTTTCATTAAATTATCACACAAACTATTCAAACCTTTCAATGTTTTTGAATCAATCAATTCACCAGCAATCTTTTTATCTAGCATGTTAGTCGGAAATCCTACAACAACAATTCTTGTATTGGAAAAATATAAAAATAACGAAATTACTTTATCAGATACAAACATTATATTATCTAATTCATTTATTAATCCTTTATTTGTAATTAATTCTTTTAAACTTGTTGGGATAAATATTAGTTTTGCTTATTTATATATAATTTGTAACTTTCTTTGTAACTTTATATTTCTTTATTTTAAACCATATAAAAAGTTTAAAGAAACTACAATTCAAAACAAATATTCATTTTACGATACAATAAATCAAATATCCCCATTATTATTAAACATATTTATTATTACTCTTCTAATTAGTTATCTTAAAATCCCTTTTACAATATCAAATAACTTAAATTTATTTATAACAATACCTTTAAATTTTTTAGAAGTATCCACAGGTTTTTTAAATATAGCTAATTATAATATCAACTTCGACTTAAAAATAATAATACTTGTTATATTACTATCTTCAACAGGATTATCTATTGTTATACAAACAATTTATTTTATAAAACAAAAAGCACCTGATAATATCAGGTACTTTATTAAATCAATGATTATAAATCGAATTAAATTAATATTGTTTAATACAATTCTATTTACATTATTTTTTAAGTTTTTTATTTAATGCTTCATAAACCGGATGAGGAACAAAATCTTTGAATTCACCAGAAAATGCAGCAATCTCTTTTACACTACTTGAAGATAAGAAAGAATATTCGTGACTACTCATAATAAATATTGTTTCAACGTTATTATTTAATGATTTATTTAAAGCAGCCATTTGTAATTCATATTCAAAATCACTAACCATTCTTAATCCTCTTAAAAGTGTTGTTGCTCCAACAGTTTTAGCATAATCAACGGTTAATAATTCTGTTGTGTCTACAACAACATTTGGAATATCTTTAACCACTTGTTTAACTAAATTAACTCTTTCTTCTACTGAGAAAAGAGTTTTTTTATTAATGTTACTTGGAATAACAACATATAGCTTATCAAATAATACTGATGCTCTTTTTATAATATCTAAATGGCCATTAGTGATAGGATCAAATGTCCCAGGATAAACACCTATTCTCATATTTACTCCTTTTCAAGTATTAATACTTCACTACTTGAATATCTTCTACACAACTTAACGTTAAAACCATCATAATCTTTTCTTACAACATCTTCTTTTGGATATTCACAAACAATATACCCATCATCAGCTAAAAGATCATTTTCAATAATGTATTCTACTAATTCATCTATTACTTTTAATCTAAATGGTGGATCTAAGAATACGATATCAAACATTTTACTATTTTTAAAACGACCAATAATTTGTTTATAGTCACCATATAAAATAGTTAATTCTTTCATTGAATTTAAAGCTTGTGCATTTTTCTTAATAATTTCGATCGCATCTAAATTGTTATCAAGAATATAAGCTTTTTTAGCACCACGGCTAATTGACTCTAAAGATAATGCACCACTTCCACCAAATACATCTAATATTGTATAATCTGGAAGCATTCCACCTAAACTACTAAAGATCGCTTCTTTTGTACCATCTAAAGTAGGTCTAGTAGCAAGTCCTTCAAGTGTTACTAATTTTCTACCTCGATTTTTACCAGCAATAATTCTCATTACAGATTGTCATCTCTTTCCTCTGATGATTCAATATAGTAAAAATCACCATCTTCTTCATATTTGACAATGTATTTAATTGAATCTACAAAGAATTCAGGGTATCTATCACCTTTTTCAAAGGCAGTGTGATGATGTAAAATTATTGTATTACCTTCATCTTTTGTACCACCTTGATTTAAAGGGCGCATATAAGTTACTACCCATCCAACTTGATTATCAACCATATAATCAGATCTTTTGATTTTTCTACCGATTACATCATGGGCATATTCGTGATCACCATATTCATGTTCCCAAATTTTTAAAGCTTCATTTTTGTCCATAAAGTACCTTCCTAAATTAATCTATACATATTATACCAAATTTTTTTGTTTTGTCAAATATATCATTTTATAAATTATTAATCATTTGATTTTCTAATTCTTGCATGAACTGATTTTTGTATAAATTGAAGTAATAACCTTTCTTAGACAGCAATTCTTTATGTGTTCCGACTTCTAAAATTTTACCTTGTCTTAAAACAATAATTTTATCTGCATCGACAACTGTAGATAAACGGTGTGCAATAACTAAACTCGTTCTGTTTTTAAGAACTGTTTGCATAGCTTCTAAAATAGCTTTTTCATTTTCAGTATCAATTGATGATGTAGCTTCATCTAGCACGATAATTGATGGATTAGCAACAACGGCTCTAGCGAAAGATATCAATTGTTTCTCACCAAGTGATAGTTTGTTTCCACTTTCACCAACAAATGTATCATAACCATTTTCTAATTTAGAAATAAAATCATGAGCATTTGCAAGTTTAGCAGCATTGATAATTTCTTCATCTGTTGCATCCAATTTACCATATCTAATATTATCTTTGATAGTTCCAGAGAATAATTGTGGTGTTTGTAATACATAACCTAAATTAGAATGTAACCATGACATCGATCTTTCTTTATAAGATTTACCATCAATTAAGATATCACCTTCTGTTGGTTCGTAGAAACGACAAATTAAATTCACAATTGTACTTTTTCCACTACCAGTTTCACCAACAAAAGCAATCATTTGACCAGATTTAATATCTAAATTAAAATCATTTAAAACATTAACATCGGTATTTTTATATCTAAATGTTACATTTTTAAACTCTATATCACCATTTATTTTCTCCCAATTATCTTTGTTGAAATTATAAATGTCGCCATATTTTTCAACAACATCAGGACTATCTTCAATATCTGGTTTTTCATCAATTAGTTGTAATACTCTTTCAGCAGATGCTTGAGCTTGTTGTAAGTCAGTTAATACTCTTGCAATCATCATCACTGGATCAAAAAACTTTATTGAATAATCTACAAACAAATACAATGTCGCAACAGTAATACTTGTTCCAAGCCACTTACCACCTTCAACAAGATTTGCTCCAATTCCAAGTACAACTGAAATACCAACGTATCCTAAGAATAAAATAGTAGGCCAATAAATACTTGAGAATATACTTGCTCTTATAGAACGTTTACGCATTTTGTTAATTATATTATTAAAACTTACATTATTATTATCTTCTAAAACCAAAGTTTTAGTCGTATTTGCACCCATAAAACTTTCATTATAAGATGCAGTTATCGATGAATTTATTTTTCTTACTTCACGATATTCTTTTAAGATTTTCTTTTTACAATAAATTGAAATAGCAAAGAATATCGGAATTAAAACTACTAATATTAAAGCGAGTCTAAAGTCAATAATAAAGCTAATAATTAAGATACCAACCATTGACATTAAACCCCATAACAAGTCAACTATACTCCATGAAATAATCGAAGATAATTTTCTTGCATCGCTTGTCATTCTAGCCATTAACCAACCAGATGGTGTAGTATCAAAATATGAAAATGATAACTTTTGAATTTTGTCGAAAGCTAGCATTCTTATTTCATAAGTTGTCGATTCTTCAACTTTAGTTGAAAAATATATAAATCCCCAAACACTAACACCCATTGATATTACAATACTAATGTATCCAATAACAACCCAAACAAATGTTTGATTGTTTTGTGATGGTACACCTTCAAAATATGTTTGTAAAACATATCGATTTAATAAAGGATAACAAATATCTACTACTGTTGACATCAAAACAAATATAATCATCGCAATTAAAGCGCCTTTGTTTTTTATAACTATAGAAATAATTCTTTTCCAAGTATTAAACTTAAATTTCTCAAAATCTTTTTCTTCGAAATTGTTATTCATTTGATGTCACCTCCTCGCATAAAACTTTTTTAAACTCTTCTTCTAATTTCTTTTGAATTTCCCACATTTTATTATATAATCCAGGACGATTAGCGAGTTCTTCGTGAGTTCCAACATCACTAATTGTTTCGTTATCTAATACTACGATTCGGTCGGCTTGTTTAGCCGTTGTAATTCTATGTGTAATAATAATTACTGTTGACTTAAGATTAGAATCTTTTAAAGCATTTCTAATCAAACGATCAGTTTCTGTATCTACAGCACTTAATGAATCATCAAAAATAACTATCGGTTTATTAATCAATAACATTCGTGCAATCGCAACTCTTTGTTTTTGTCCACCAGAAAGAGTAGCACCTTTTTCACCTACAATTGTGTCATAACCTTTTTCAAAGTTTATTATATCTTGATGAACAGCCGATGTTTTAGCTGCACTAGTTACTTCTTCTAATGACGCATCAATTTTAGTAATAGCAATATTATCAAATACGCTTCGAGAATATAAGAACGTATCTTGTAAAATAAGACCTATTTGTGAGCGTAAATATTGTTTTCTAATATCTCGAATTGGAACATCATCAATATAAATTTGTCCTTCTTGATAATCTACTAAACGTGTTAATATTTTAGCAATTGTACTTTTTCCACTACCTGTTTTTCCAACAATAGCAATTGTTTCACCAGGTTGAACTTTTAGGTTTAAGTCTTTTAATAAAATGTTATTTGCATCATCAAATTTAAAACTAACATTTTCAAAAGTTATTCCACCTTTTATAACTGGTTCTAGAGTCCCATCAGTATTAAATTCAGATTCAATATCTAAGATTTCTTTAATTCTACCACCAGATACAGAACATTTACCCATGTCGGCAATCATTCTTCCAAGTCCACGAACTGGCCAAATATATGATCCTACTAATGTAATAATAGCAGTGATATTCGCAATGCTCATTGAAGTATCACCACTTCTAACTAAATTAATTGAAACTAACATTGTTAACATTAATTGAGCCATTGTTGTTGCATCACCAATACCCCAGAATAATGCTGATGTCTTTTGTAGTTTTAAGTTTTTTGTTGCATAGTCGCGATTTTGTTTTTCAAATCGCTTTAATTCATAATGCTCATTAGCGAATGCTTTAACAACACGTACATTCCCAATGTTTTCTTGCATTATTGTCATTAAATCAGATTCAGATTCCTCAATTTTTTCATATTTCTTTTCAACATAACGACAATATATGAATGAACTTGCAAAAGCTACCGGTATAATTATTGTTGATACTAATGTCAACTTACCATTGATTCTTGACATTTGATATAATGATGAAAATAAAATTGCAAATACAGAAATTATTTCTGGTAATTGTTGACATAAAAAGTTTTGAATAATATCAATATCAGATGTACATCTTTGAATTAAATCACCAATATCAGAATTGTTGTGATAACTATATGGTAATGTTTGAATATGTTCATATAATGATTTACGGATATCTCTTGAAATTGTTTGTCCGATAGTTTGACGATAAACACCAGCAATAAATTTCAATATACCTCGTAATAATTGATATAACGCCAGTCCAACAGCCGCATAAACAACTATTTTAACAGTTGTATCTCCTTTTAAGAAAACATCTGTTAACCAAGTTGGTAAATTAGAAGATGGAATTGGGTCAGATAAAACAGAAAAGATAAACTGAATAAATAAAGGAACATATGTATACGCAAATGAATCTAATCCTGATAAAAACATTATAATTATTATCAAAGGTAAGTATTTAAGTAACATTTTCCCTAGGTATCGATACCCTTTTTTAGATATTCGTTTTTCCATATGTAACTCCTTTCTTTAATCTAATTATTACGGTCATACATTTGGTCAACAGTAATAATTACCTCTAATTTTGAATTTTGTATTTTAATTAATTCTGTTATTTCTTTTTTTAATTGTTGAATTGTAACTGGATATTTATAAGGTATAACTAAATCAAACAATAAATTTGTATGAGTATGACCATGAACAACTCTAAAATCGTGCATAGTAAATTTTTCATCATATCCAGTAATAATTTCATGTACCATTGTACGTAATTTAATAGTTTCTGGATTATTAATATCAATTGGATCCATATGGATTACCAAATCAATATTAAGTTCATTTTTGAAATCTTTTTCAATATTATCCATTACATCATGACATGTCATAAAATCTGAATTTGCATCGACTTCTGCATGAACTGTTATGAATTTTTTACTTGGACCATATGAATGAAACACTAAATCATGAATTCCTAATACACCTTCGTATGATAATACTTTATTAGTAACTTCTTCAATTTCTTCTTCAGTTGGATTAACACCAATTAGGGGTGCAGCTGCATCTTTAACTAAATCATAACCAGATTTGAAAATAAATAAAGATACTAATAATCCAACATAGCCATCAACATTAACATCAAATAGCAATGAAATAACCATCCCTAATACAACTGCACTAGTTGAAATTACATCATTTATACTATCTTGTGATGTTGCCATTAAAGCTGTCGAATTAATCATCTTTCCAAGACCACGATTAAAAATGCCTTGCCATAACTTAAATAAAATACCAATACCTAAAATAATAAATAAGTAATAATTGATTTCTACATCTGTAGGTGAAATTATCTTTTCAATTGAAGTTTTAAATAAAGAAAAACCAATGATGATGATAATAATTGAAACAATCATTGCACTAATATATTCTATTCTTTCATGACCAAAAGGATGTTTCTCATCAGCAGGTGCAGACGATAACTTAAATCCAATCATTGTTACAACAGATGTACCAGCATCAGACAAATTGTTAATACCATCAGCTAAAATCGAAACACTACCACTAATTATTCCTGCTACTATTTTAATTGTACAAAGAATAATATTTACAATGATACCTACAATACCAGATAATATCCCATATTTAGTTCGAACATTTGGATTAGAAGTATCTTGATAATTTTTTATAAATAATTTTAAAAGCAATTTTCTCATAACACTACCTCATTTTATATATTATACCATTTTTATTATGAGTTGTAAACCAAACCCTTAAAAAGAAAACGAGTCATTTATGACTCGTCTATTTTCTTCTTCTGAATGGGTAATAATTATAAAATCCATAATATGGATTGTAATAATAATTATTTGGTTTATTAACATACTTTTTTACTTTTTCTTCAGTTACGGTTTTTTCTTCAATTATTGGCTTTTCTTCTTCAATCTCAATTTTATCTTTATTCAAAATAATTTCATCAATATTTATTTTAGGATAATAATCTTCAATAAAAGGATCAATTTCATCAAGTTCATCTTTTATATACTCTGGAATCTCAGGTATTCTAAGTTTCGCTCCTGGAGCAAGATGTTCCCATGAGCGGAAATGGGGATTGATGCTTTTTAATTCATTTATTGATAAATTATACATTTTAGCAATTTTCTCAATTGTTTCTCCCGGTCGTATAACATGAATATTCATTTATTATATTTACACATCCTGTAAGAAATCTTCATTAATTTCATTTTCAAAATCATCGACTGGATCAAATGTCTCTTGACAAGTAAATACCGTTACCATTATCTTAGTTTCACCAATAACTTCAACCAATAATTCAAAAACAATTTCTAATTCTATACCTTTATCTGTTATGCATGCATTAGTACAAGTCGGATTTTGTAATACTTTAACTTGAACTTCTGAATTTCTAGAAACATTATCACATGAGATTTCTCTAATTTTAATGTTTTCTTTATAATTTATCGCAGCTTCAGCTATTCCTGTTGCTGTATTATCAAGATTAGCATACCAAACATTTACATCAAATGATCCACATACTTCAGCCGAATTAAGTCCTAATGTACTATTAGTTGTATGATTGATTACCCAACAACCTAAAACATTACCAGCATCATCACTAACTGGAATTGTTTGATTAATTCTAAAACATTTTCTACCTTTTGCGATAACAGCCTTAGTTACAATTTCGCGAATTTCGCTCATGGTTATCCCTCCTCAATACAATATATTCATAAGGGATTTGTTTTGACACAAAAAAAATAAAAGCGCTATAATGCGCTTTTATACTAATTCTCCTAATAAGTGCCAAGTAAATGATTTCTTTACTTTTACTTTAACAATCGTACCAATTAATTCTTCATTACCTTTGAAGTTAATTAATTTGTTGTGTTGTGTATAACCAGTTAACATTTCAGGATCTGTTTTACTAAATCCGTCAACTAATACTTCTACAACTTCACCTTCAAATCGTTTATTACCTTTTAATGTATACTCATTAATCTTTTTATTTAAAGTCAATAATCTTTGTTTTTTCTCATCTTCCGTTAAAGGATTTGGATATTTAGCAGCAGGTGTACCAATTCTTGGTGAATAAATAAATGTAAATGCACCTTCAAATTCAATAGCTTCAACAAGTTTTAAAGTATCGTTGAATTGTTCTTCAGTTTCTCCTGGGAACGCAACAATAATATCAGTTGTAATACTAATTCCTGGAACTTGTTCTTTTAATTTATTCATTTTATCAATATATTCGCCACTAGTATATTTACGGTTCATTCTTTTTAGAACTTCATCGTTACCTGATTGAACTGGTAAATGTAAATGTGGCATTATGTTTCCACCTAGAGCCATAGCAGCAATCGTTTTGTCATCAAAATCACGTGGGTGACTTGTTGTAAAACGAATTCTTGGAATATTTATTTTATTTAAATCAACAAGTAAATCAGAGAATTTATAATTAATATCTAAGTCATTACCATACGCATCTACGTTTTGTCCTAGTAATGTTACTTCTTGATATCCAAGATCAGCAAGTGATTTAACTTCTTTAATAATGTCTTCCGGTCTTCTTGATCTTTCTTTACCACGAGTGTATGGAACGATACAATAAGTACAGAATTCATCACAACCATACATGATATCTACCCAAGCTTTATATGGATGATCACGTACATTAGGAATGTTTTCATAAATATCGCCTTCAACTGACATAACTTCTAAAGCTTTTTGGTTGTTTAACGCAATATATAAATATTCAGGTAATTTAACAATATTGTGTGTTCCAAAAATTACATCAACATGAGGACATTTCTTTTGAATCTTTTCAATTGTTGCTTCTTCTTGCATCATACATCCACAAATACCAATAATTAATTCAGGATGTTGTTTTTTTATTTTTTTAATTCTTCCAAGTTCTCCGAAAATACGATTTTCAGCATTTTCACGAATAGCACAAGTGTTAAATAAAATAAAGTCAGCTTGAATTTCTTCTTCAACACGTTTAAATCCTAAGGCTTCTAATATACCTGCCATTTTACCACTGTCTGACAAGTTACCTTGGCAACCATATGTTTTAATCATATAAGTCTTACCAACACCAAGATCTTTGTATTTTTGAGCTATTTCAAATTCAATTACTTTAGTTTCTTTACCTAGTCTTTTTCTTGCTAGGTTCAAGTTTGGTTTGTTGTTTATTCCATATTCTTTCTTCATAATTCTATTATATCACATTCTACTTTGTTTTTCTAAATATTTGCGTATAATTAATATCTAGTTTTATAATATTCTTTATCCGTTATGCTATACTTTTTTTCATCAAAAATTAATCCATCATATCTTAAATAACCATTACGAATTAACCCTTCGTATGTCATACCTAATTTTTGACATACCCTTTCTGATTGATGATTATCAGTAAAAAGATTTATTTCAATCCGTTTTAAATTTAAATCATCAAATCCCCAAGCTAGTATAGCCTCAGCAGCTTCAGGAACGAATCCATTACCCCAATAAGATGGATTTAATGCGTAACCCATTTCTGCTTTAAAATCACGTACATAATTAAATAATTCAATTGTACCTATCATCTTATTTTCATTTTTCAAAACAATTGCATAAACGCCTAATGCACCTTTAGCTTGATATCCCAAAAACATATTAATTATAGCTTTAGTTTCTGCTAATGTTTTATGAGGATGCCATCCAGCTACAGGACCAACATATGAAGTTTGTGCATATTCAAACATATCTTTTGCATCTGCCAATGAGATGTTTCTTAGTATTAATCGTTCTGTAAATATTGTAGGTAGCATATACTCTCCTTTGATAAAAAATAGTTGGTAAACTCATCAACTGAGTAAACCAACTATAATTTATTATTTGCGTGTTTCTACGATTAATTTAATCGCTGTTCTTTCTTCACCTTCAATAACAATATCTGAAAAGGCAGGGACGCATACTAGGTCTTTTCCTGTTGGAGCAACATATCCTCTTGCAATTGCGATTGCTTTAATTGCTTGATTTAATGATCCAGCTCCAATAGCTTGAATTTCGACTGTTGACTTTTCTCTAAAAGCGTTTGCTAATGCACCTGCAACAGAATTTGGTTTTGATTTTGATGAAACTTTTAATACTTCCATTATTTATATATCCTCCTACTTCTAGATAATCTTGGAAGATGATTATCCAAAGTTATTGTACTATATTAATAGTGGAATATTTTGTCACTTTATGCGTTTTTTCATTAATTTCTACCATTATAGCATTTAGTTGTTTACGTCCAGTTAATTTTGGAATGTGTCTGATATGTTCACCAGTTAAATATTGGTGAATTACAGGTTGTTCTTCAACACCAATTACTCCATCTAATGGACCAGTCATACCAGCATCTGTAACATAGAAACTTCCTTTTGGTAAAACATGAGCATCGTTGGTTTGTACATGTGTATGAGTTCCATACATTATATGTATTCTACCATCAAAATATAAGCCAAATGCTTGTTTTTCACTAGTTGTTTCACCATGAAAGTCACATACAAAAATATCACTTTTTACTTTGCTCAAAATTTCTTCAGTTTTATGAAAAGGATTTTGATTCCCTTCATTCATAAATACAGTCCCTAAAACTTGAAATACTGTAATTGAAATACCATTGTAGTTAACTGTTACATAATCATTCCCAGGCATTGGTTCTGGGAAGTTTATTGGACGAACTAATTTTTTTGCATCATCAATAAATTGGAAAATATTTTTGTTTCTAAAAGCATGATTACCAAGCGTTACAACATCAATATTTTGATTTAATAAAAACTTATAATATTTTTCATTAATACCTTTACCATGAGCAATGTTTTCTCCATTTGCTATAACAAAATTAATTCCATATTCTTTTTTTATTTTTGGTAAATTTTCTTCTAATATTTGTCTACCAGGTAAACCGAAAATATCACCAATTAATAACAATCGCATGAAATACCTTTCTAACGAGCCACTTCTTGAACTCGAACTTCACGAATTACAGTTACTTTAATAGTACCTGGATAATTCATTGTAGTTTCAATCTTTTTCTTAATATCTCTTGCAAGTTTCGCAGTTTCAGCATCAGTAATTTCATTTGGTTTTACTAATACACGAACTTCACGACCAGCTTGAAGAGCGTATGTTTTTTCAACACCTTTAAATTCATTTGATAATTCTTCAAGAGCTTGTAATCTCTTAATGTAATTGTCTAATGATTCACTTCTTGCACCTGGACGAGCTGCTGATAAAGTATCGGCTGCTGCAACTAAGTGTGCAATAATTGTTGTAGCTTCAGTATCACCATGGTGAGATGAGATAGCATCAATTACAGTTGGATTTTCTCTAAATTTTGTAGCTACTTCAACACCGATTTCAACGTGGCTTCCTTCAACTTCGTGGTCACTTGCTTTACCAATGTCATGAAGTAAACCAGCACGACGTGCTAATGTTTCATCTTCACCAATTTCAGCAGCAAGTTTACCTGCTAAGAATGCAACTTCTTTTGAGTGGCTTAAAGCATTTTGACCATAACTTGTTCTAAAGTGTAATCTACCGATTTGTTTAACAAGTTCAGGGTGGATTTTTCCAACACCAGTTTCAAATACTGCTTTTTCCCCTTCTTCACGAATTTCATTCTCTAATTCTTTTTGACATTTGTTAAATACTTCTTCAATACGTGGTGGTTGAATACGACCATCACTTACTAAGATTTCTAATGTTCTTCTTGCAATTTCTCTTCTGATTGGATCAAAACAAGAAATAACAACTGAATCTGGTGTATCATCAATAATTAAATCAACACCTGTAACTGCTTCGATTGAACGAATATTACGACCTTCGCGACCAATAATACGACCTTTCATTTCATCATTAGGTAATGAAACTACAGAAACAGTTTTTTCTTGAATAATTTCATTTGCATATTGTTGAATAGCATTAGCAAGAATAGATTGAGCTTTACGAGTTGATTCCCATTTAGCTTTTTCTTCTTCTTCCTTGATGTAAACAGCAATTTCCATTGCCATTTCTTCTTCAGTCTTCTTCATTACGATATCTTTCGCTTCTGTAGAAGTTAAACCTGAAATTTCATACAATTTCTTTTCTTGTTCGTCAATTAATTCTTCAATTTTATTGCTTCTAGTTTCTAATGCAACTCTTTGTTCTTCGATTTTGTTTTCTTTAACTGTTAAAGAATCTTCACGTTTATCTAAACTTAAAGAACGAGCATCTAAACGATCTTCTCTTTGATCAATTTTCTTTTCTAAATCAGCAATTTCTTGTTTACGATCACGAACTTCTTTTTCGTGTTCTTGTTTTAAAGCACCGATTTCTTTTTTTGCTTCAGAAACTAATTCTTTTTGACGTCTTTCGCCTTCTTTTTTTGCATCAGCAACAATTCCTTCAGCTGTTTTACCAGCATCAGCAAATTTCTTTTCTACAATTGCTTTACCTTTATTAAATGCAAAATATGCAAGTGCTACGCCACTAATTATAGCAATAATAAAAAGAACTAAAAAGACAATACCCCATGTTCCCATCTTTTTGCCTCCTTTTATTAATTAGATGTAATTTAAATTATAATAACTTGAAATATATCATTAAACTTAACAGTTTTTTAAAAGTCAATAATTTTCTTACCTATTTATTATATCATTTTTTGTTATTTTAGTCAACTTATTATAAATTATATACTCTATTATTTTTAATAATTAAAACAATGCAATTATTTATGTGATGTGGTATAATATTTAAGGAGTGAATATTATGAATTATCCTAATGGACAACGAAGTAAATTAATAATTAATACAAAAAAAGAAAAAAAGATGAACAATGCTCGTCTTGGTGTTAATTTTGAAGAATTAATTAATAAATCAAATGAATACTATTTGAATAATAATATAGCTGTTGTCTATAAAAAACCTACTCCAATTCAAATTACAAAAGTTGATTATCCTAGTCGTAATAAAGCAAAGATTACTGAGGCTTTTTATAAAATCCCTTCAACTACAGACTATAATGGAATTTATAAAGGATACTACATTGACTTTGAAGCAAAATCTTGTAAAGGAACATCATTTCCTTTTAAATCAATTTATCAACATCAATTAGAACATTTACAAAGAGTCCAAGAACATGGTGGAATTGCTTTCTTATTAATTATGTTTAATGATTTTAAAGAAATCTTTTTACTAAAATCTTCAATTCTTTTAGAGCTTTATCAAGATTCATTAAACGGTGGTCGAAAAAGTATTCCATATGAATTTTTTAAAGAAAATGCTGAAAGTATTAAACTTGGATATTTGTTGCCTGTTGACTATATAACTGCAATTAATAATGTTTTCTTAAGAGGTAAGAATAATGCTTAAATACTTTTATATTTATCTTATGATTATTAATTTAATCACATATTTTTTATATTCATATGACAAACGTCAGAGTAAAACACGTAATGCTAGACGAATTAGCGAAAAGTGTTTATTAACATTATCCTTAATTGGTGGTGGGTTAGGCGGATATCTAGCTATGATTTTTAAACATCACAAAACAAAGCATTGGTATTTTACAATAACTAATATTTTAAGTATTGTAGGTTACACACTATTAATATATTATTTAAATAAATAAGTTATAATCATTTCTTTGATTATAGCTTTTTTTATAGAGAAAAACCAGGACAATGTCCTGGTTTAATTATTAATTTTCTTTTTTATATTCAGCAACAATTTTCGCAACTAAATGTTCTGGAACATCATCATAACGTACAAATTGACGGCTGAAGTATCCACTAGCTTGTGTCATAGCTTTTAAGTCAGTAGCATATTTAATGATTTCAGCTTCTGGTACAGTAGCTGTAATTTGTTGTTTTCCATTTGGAAGTGGGTCAATACCTAATACTTGTCCACGACGTTTATTCATATCACCCATTACGTCACCAACATAATCATTATCTACAACAACCTTAACTTCCATAATAGGTTCTAGAATTGTTGGTTTAATAATTTTACTTGCTTCTTTAAATGCTAAAGCAGCAGCAATTTTAAATGAAATTTCGTTTGAATCTACTGGGTGGTAAGATCCATCATAAAGAACAGCACGAACACCAATTACAGGGAATCCAGCAAGTGGACCATGTTCTAAGCAATCTTGTAGACCTTTTTCAACAGCTGGGAAGTAGTTTTTAGGAACGGCACCACCAACAACTTCTGATGCGAATTCAAATGGTACATCACATGGTTCGAAACGAATCCATACATCACCAAATTGACCAGCACCACCAGATTGTTTTTTATGACGACCTTGAGCTGAACCAACTTTTCTAATTGTTTCACGATAAACAATTTTTGGATCTTCTAAATCAACTTCAACTTTAAACATGTTTTTCATTTTTTCAATGATGTAACCGATATGAGTAGTACCAGCACCACCTAATAATAATTGTTGAGTTTCTGGATTACGTCTAATTTCGAATGTTGGATCTTCAAGATTTAATTTTTGTAATGCATTACTCATCTTATCTTCATCGTTCTTAGTTTTAGCTTTAATCGCTACATACATAACAGGTGTAGGAGCTGCAACTGGTTCATATAGAATTGGAGATTTTTTATCACAAATAGTAAATCCTGTTTCTAATTCAGCAACTTTTGAAACAACACCGATATCACCAGCATGTAATACGTCAACAGGAATAATATTTTTACCCATAATTGTACTAATACTTGCAAGTTTAGCAGTTTGATCAGTGTTTGGAACTAATACTTCATTCATACCAAGAGTTGAACCTGAGTAAACTTTGAAATAACTTACAGTTCCTAAGAATGGGTCAACAACTGTTTTAAATACATATGCAGAGAATGGTTCATTATCACGTGAGTGACGAACAAGTTGTTCACCAGTTTTCGGATTTGTTCCTTTAATAGATCTTAAATCAGTTGGATTTGGTAAATATTCAACAACCATATCTAATAAAGCTTCAACACCAGTATTATCAAGTGTATTACCTACAACAATTGGATATAAGTCACATCCTAATAATGAAGAACGAAGACCTGTATTAAATTCACCTTCAGTTAGTGGCTCACCACCAAAGAATTTTTCCATTAAACCTTCAGAAGTTTCAGCAACTTTTTCAGATAATTGATAATGTAAATCTTCTTCTTTATCTTTTAATTCAGCTGGAATTTCAGCTACTTGTCCATGAATCCATGCTTTTTGTAATACACAGTTAATGAAACCTTGGAAATCATTTTCTTTTCCTACAGGCCAACAAATTGGAATTGCTTTTGGACCACAGAAATCAATTACATCATTCATAACTTTTTCAAATTTAACATTTTCTTTATTCATTTTGTTAATAAAGATAATTGTTGGTATATTGTTATCTCTTAGTTGTTGCCAGTAACGTTGAGTACCTACTTCGATACCTTTAGTAGCATCGATACAAATTACAGCACCTTTAACAACAGAAAGCACTTGTTCGATTTCACCTGCAAATTCTTCTGAACCTGGAGTATCTAAGAAATTGATTTTGCATCCTTTCCATTCTACTGGAATTAATGAAGTAGAAAGTGAAGTTTGTCTAGATTGTTCTTCAACCATGTAGTCTGAAACAGTGTTTTTCTTTTCTACTTCTCCTTTTTTTGAAATAGCTTTTCCTAAAAATAAAGCTGATTCACAAAGTGTAGTTTTACCACATCCCATGTGACCAAGAATGGCTACGTTTCTAATTTGATTAGCTAAGTATTCTTTCATATAAACCTCCTGTGAGCACTAATCTTAACATAATCATTATACTATATTGAATTCAATTTGTGAATCATTTAAATAATATTTTTGTAAACGATTTCATAATTAATTTAATTTGTTTTTCTGTTTCAAAATATTTCTTAAAGTTACCATATCATTAGCCCCTTTTAGTACATAAGTTTCTGGGTAAATTAATGTTGAAAGCTTATTATTTTCAGCAAGATAGTTTATATAATCTGTTAAATAATATTCGTTCGTTATAGAATCTTTATTAGAAATTGATAAATAAGGATAAACATCCTCAACTCGTAAAATATAAATTCCCGTATTTATTATCATATTGTTTAATTGTTCTTGGGTTGCATTTTTCTCTTCAATAATTTTTGTTTTCCCACGTTCGCTTTTTACCATTCGCCCATAATTTACCGGGTTTGACACACGCATACCAATAACTAAATTACGACAATGATTTTGTTTGTAATATTCGATTATATCTTCGATTACTTCTTTATTAATACACGGAATATCACCCGGTAAAACTAAAACATCACTAGATGAAACTAGCGGCAATCCTTGAACAAATGCATCAAGCGTTCCTAGTGGAACCATTTGATAAGCGTATTTAACCTCATTTTTTAAAACATTTTGGACTAATCCACCATTCGAACCAACAACAACAATTGTTTGATCAATATATTTATTTCGACAAGCCGAAACAATTCTTTGAAGCATCGGTTCTCCTTCGACATCAACAAGAACCTTAGGAACTACTTCTTTCATCCTACTTCCTCTACCACCAGCTAAAATAATTGACTCCATTTTTCCTCCTAAACTAATTTATTGCAAAAGTCATTGCAAAAACTCGATCTTTTTGTTATAATATATTGTATAATGAGGTGAATTATGTCTAAAAAATTATTAGTTATATTTTTATTAATTTTCTTAGTCTGCGGTTGTAAAGCTGAAAATGAATTCAATAATGGTTTTGCTATTGTATACAAAGGAAATACTCCCTATTTATTAAACAAAAACAATGATCTTTTTGATTTAAGTGAATACGACTATATTTCTGATACGTTTGGAGAATATATGGTTGTAGGAAATTACAAAAACAAAACTTTAAAATACGGTTATATTGATAATTCAGGTAATGTCGCAATCAAACCTCAATATGATCGAGCTTACCCTTATTCTGAAGGTCGTGCTGTTGTTGTTAAAGATAATAAATATATTATTATCGATAAAGATAACAATGAACTTTACACACTTCCAGAAGGTTATTCATCATATTCTAGTTTTAAAAATGGATATTTGATTATTGAAAAAGATTGTAAATATACTTTCTTAAACGATAAATATGAAATTTGTCCATTATTATTTGATTCTGTTGAAAACTTTAATGAAGGTTACGCATTAGTAATTAACAACAACAATAATGTTTTATCTTATAATTACATTAATGAAAAATATGAATTAATTTTTACAAATGAATTAAATGAATATGATTTTGCTGATTCATTCTACGACGGATATGCAAGAATTGGTAGATACGTAGGTGATACTTATTACTATTCTTACATCAATCCAAAAGGTGAATTACTTACAGATGAAGATGGATTTGACAAATTCTTAATTGCTGAAAATTTTAGTAGCAATCATGCTCTTTGTTATAATGGCGTTTATTATACTACAGTTGGAAGAAAATTTAGATATTCACTAAGATTCCTAGATAACACTGGAAAATATTACGACTATAATGATTTCTATGCTACATATGCACCAAATCCTTATGAAAGCAACGATTGTGGAACAGAAATACTTAAAGATTTTTATTTCAAGTCTTTATCAAAATCTTTTGTTAATAATTATCTTGTTGTAAAAAACTTCGATGAAGGTGCTGGTTACTGTTCTTTATTTAAAGTTACAGAATATTCAGATTCAAATAATAAATTTTATGATTTAGAAAAAACTAAGTTAGTTTATGCTTCAGACAAATTATCTCAATTTGAAATGGGTCAATACACATCTCCTTACGATATGAGATTACCAATAATTTCAAATTTCTATGAACCAGGTACTGAAACATTACTAACAGTTGTACGAATCTATAGTGATAAATTTGCTATCGTTGATGCAAATGGTAACTATATTTTTGAAGCAATTTATGATAATATTATCATCTAGAGGCAAAACATATGATTGAACTTAAAAATATAAACAAAATATACAAATCAAAAGGCCAAGAATTCCAAGCATTAAACAATATTAATTTAATGTTTGGCGACAAAGGCATGAACTTTATCTTAGGTAAAAGTGGTAGTGGTAAAAGTACACTACTAAATGTTATTGGTGGTATTGACTCCTATGATAGTGGAGAGCTTATCATCGATGGAGTTAATACAAAAGAATACAAAAAATCAGATTACAATACATATCGAAATACTTACATTGGATTCATTTTCCAAGAATTTAATGTCTTAAAAAGCTTAACTGTATATGAAAACATTGCGTTGAGCCTTGAGTTACAGCATAAAAATTTAAATGATGAACATGAAAAAATTCAAGAAATTATTGATAAAGTTGGTTTAACTGGTTTAGAAAATCGTATGATGAACCAATTATCTGGTGGTCAACGCCAAAGAGTAGCAATCGCTAGAAGTTTAATTAAAAATCCAAGAGTTATTATTGCCGATGAACCTACTGGTAACCTTGATAGTAAGAACAGTAAAAACATTATGGCACTGTTAAAAGAATTATCTTATGATCACTTAGTAATCGTTGTTACACATAATGATCAATTAGCTCGCGAGTATTCAGATCGAACAATCGAAATAAAAGATGGATTTGTTGTTAAAGATAATTACAATGTTACTGAAGAACATAGTACTTATACTTTAGAACCAATATCTGTCCCTATTAAAACAAGTTTAAGATTATCTATTAAATCAATATTTAAAAATTTAAGACGTTTTGTATTTATGATTCTGCTTTTTGCAATAGCACTTGTATTTGCAGGGGTTGTAATCAACATGTATGTAGCCGATACAACAATGACATATGCACAATTCCAACAAGAATATGATAACAATATTGTTGATTTGTCTTCCGAATTTAGTTCGAACGGTTATACACAAAGCGCAGGTTTCTACGAGTATCAGCTAGCAGATTTGGAAGAACAATTTGCAAATGCTGAAACATACCTTAAAATTAGAGGTATGGATTTAAACTTACCTATTGATCACAATTCAGTTGTTGATAATGATTTTTACTTGAATAAAATTCAAAGAATTCATTTAGTGACTGAATCAGATCACATTAATAAAATTTTTGGTGAGCCACTTCATGTATTTGGTGGTACTGTTACAGACAAAACTTTGATTAAAATTGGTATAACTGACTATTTAGCAGAAAACCTAATTCACCAAAGATATTTTGGTGAAGAAGTAACAACAATTGAAGAAGTAGCTGGAAAAAGATTAACTTTTGATAATTTTAAAAATAGTCTTATTATTACTACTATTTATGACACTAATTATGAAGATTATCGAAAATATTTTCCACAATTCTCTAAAAATAATGGAGATCAAAAAGGCCAAAATGCTTTTTATGATAATGTTTTATTCTATAACTCAATAATCATTAATAACCAAACTGAATTTGATAAGTTATTTGATTATTCAAATGTTAACTATATTGAAACAGATGCAATCTACTCAATGGTAGGTTCAACTGGTAAAAATTCTGGTTTAAAAATTAAAATTTACGATAACGAAATCGTAAGCAATCAACTTAAGCCAACAAATAAAGTAGCTGCAGCTCCTGTACCAAGTGCCGAAGGTGAACCAGTACAAGTTGCTGTTACTACAGGTTTCTTCGAAAAATTCTTAAATATTAAAATTGATAAAAATGAATTAACTGAGGATAAAAACATTTGTGATGCTTACTTCGACAAAATATACTTTGGTATTCCAAGTTATGTTGAAGGAAGTGATGAACCAGTTTACAAAAATGTTTTCTCAAACAACTTCTTATGTTTAACAAGTTATGTTCCAGCAAACTTTACTTTCATCATTACAACAGTTATTGAAGATGAAGAACCAATTCTTTATACTGCACCAATGATTGCTGGTGAAAAACAAACTTATAAAAACATTGTAACTTCTAACTTTATTGAAGGATCATTTATTACTCTTTATTTTACTGATATGAGTAATAAAGCATTACGTACTAATGCTGATTTATTCCGTGATTTTATTAACAACGAAATGTTAATAAATAATAAATGTTTTACTAAAATTTTATTAGTTGACAACTTTATTAAAAACAACATTGCATTATTCTTAGGTATATTCTTTGTATTTGCCTTATTTAGTGTATTATTAATATTTAACTTTGTAATTATTAATATTAAAAATAGTACTAGAGATATTGGTATTTATATGTCTTTAGGATTTAGTGGTTGGAAAATTTCTCTAATTTACTTATTCCAAGTTATTATTCTTGGATTAGTTGCATTTGTAATTAGTTTCTTTGGAGTAATGATTTTCCTATCTGTTTTAGACGCTCACTTCACTTCTCTAAGTGCAGTTAACTTAGAAATTATTAAAATGTCATTTGTTGGAACAATTATTATGTTAGGACTAGCCTTATTAATACCAACAATTTCAGTAATTATTCCACTTTATAACCTCAGCAGAAAAAATCCTGTTGATGTAATCAAAACTATTTAGGAGGCCTCAGATGAATCAAAATAATGAATCTTTAAATCATCGTTGTCTTCCAACAGAAACAGAAGACAAACTAGTTACTTCTGAAATCAACAATGTTTCAACAAATAATCAACAACCAGAACTAAATTATCTAGTTAAACTAGAAGGAATCAACAAATATTATCAATCAGGTGATGAAAAAGTACATGCATTAAAGAACATTTCTTTAGAATTACCTAAAACTGGTTTAGTATTTGTTTTAGGACAATCAGGTTGTGGTAAATCAACTCTACTTAATATTTTAGGTGGTCTTGATAAACCAGATGAAGGAAGAATCCTTATAGAAGGAGCTGACTTCAGTAAATTTACAACAGCTAATTTAAATGATTATTTAAATAGTTACTTAGGATTTATTTTCCAAGAGTATAATATTTTAAAAGATTTAAACTTATATGACAACATTGCACTTCCACTTGAAATGCAAAATGTCAATAAAAAAGAGATTAAAAAGAAAACTTTAGAAATTATTGACCAAGTTGGTCTAAGTGCTTTAAAGAAAAGAAAAATTAACCAACTTTCAGGTGGTCAAAGACAAAGAATTGCGGTTGCACGTGCTTTAATTAAAGATCCAAAAATGATTATTGCCGATGAGCCTACTGGTAACCTTGATAGTGTTACTGGTGAAACTATTTTCGAATTATTAAAGAAACTTTCTGAAAATCGTTTAGTATTAATTGTAACACACGACGAAGAATCAGCTTATCGATTTGGAGATCGTATTATAAAAATTGAAGATGGACAATTGGTTGAAGACATTGTAAGTCCTTTCACTGAAAATGACAAACAACCTCTTCTTCCACCAGTTGTTGATGAATCATTTGTTTTATCAAAAGTTGTATCTACTAGAAATCGTGATGATAAAAAAGAAAATGGTGTTTTAAAATTAACAAAAGTTTCAACACCAATTGCAACAAGTATAAAACTTGCATTTAAGAATATTAACCACAAAAAATTCAGATTTATCTTAATGACTTTAATTTGTGCATTAAGCTTAGCTTTCTTTAGTTTTACAATTGAACTTAATGATGATCCAATTCGTCAAAACGTATACACATCAGTTGATAACAACTATTTATATGCTGATTTATTAGAAAAATCTGAATTACCTGAAGATTATGTTAAAAACTCTATTTATGATGATTATATTGGAACTCAACTTCCAAATAACTCATATGAAACAATTAAAGAAAAGATCCCTTCACTAACTGTACATGAATATAAAAACGTTTCAGTTAATTATGCTGATCATTCATCTCAAGTAGATTCATTCTTTACTGGTGAACTTTCATATTTAACAAAATTTGATTCAAGAAATAGTTATAAATTACTTTATGGTCGCACACCTGTTGAAGGTAAAAAAGAACTTATGATTACTGATTTTATAGCAGAATCATTTATTCGTATGAACTATTTACAAGAAGCCAAATCATACAGTGACTTCATAGGACGTTACATTAAAGTTGCAACTGATGATTATTATAAAATTGTTGGTATCATTGATACTAATTTTGAAAAATACACTCATTTTAGTAAACAAGAAATGATTGATGATACATCAAAATTAAACTATGCATTCTTCAATGAATACAAAATGATGAATACAATTTATCTATGTAACGATGATTTCTTAAAAGAATCTAATGTAATTAGTAAAAAGATTGACTTAACTGATGTTACATATAACGTTCAATTACGTAGTAAAACATCATCTAGCATTAATAATTCAATTGTTGTTACTGATGATTTAGAAGTAAAATCAGTTATCAGTGATCGTAAAGACGAAAATGGTGCATTTATCTCAAGAAATATTGGACGTTCAGTAAATCATGACAATTATGAAATTGTTGTTCCTTATAATGTATTAGTTAACTTATTTGGTTTAACTTCACGTGAACCTACTTCTTACCAAGAATATAACAGATCTTGGTCTAGATTAAACAAAAATATCAAATTATCCGTTTCTAATAACGTTGGTGATGTTGAAACTATTGATGTTACAATTGTCGGAGTAACACAACTTAATAGTAATTACATTTCAGTTTCGAATAAAGTAATGGAATTCTTATTCCAAAACATTTCTAATAGTTCATATTTACTTGCAGAAGTATCACAATTCGAAGATGATGCATATGATCAATTCCTTACAGCTTATGAAGAAGGTTATATTTTAGATTTATTTGCATATCGAGCTGATATTGACTCATACGAAATTTCACCATTTGTTAACTTATTATCTAAAGCCGGTTTATTCGTATTTGCAGTATTTACAATTGGTATTTTATGGACAATTATCTCACTTGACATTGTAGACCAAAAGAAAGAAATTGGTACATTCCGTTCGATAGGTTTAAGTGGATTTAGAGTATCCTTACTATTTATTTTCCAAACTTTAATCGTTTCGATAATTTCATATGTTATAGCATTATTTGTTGGTAATTATGCAATTAACATATTTAATTCGACCATCTATGATACGGAAAATATAATTCACTTATCAATGTATATGATGACTTATCGTTCACCAATATTCTTATTAGTATTCTTACTTGTAATTACAAGTTTAGCCTTATTCTTGCCACTATATAAAATTATGTCACAAAAAATTATTGACGTTATCAATGAACGAGGCGAATTATAAAAAAACAAAAGAGTTAATTTCAAATGAAATTAACTCTTTTTATTTTGTTTGATAATATAAACACCAGGTTTATCAATAACTAATTCTTCAATATTAGATTCAACAATATTACCATTAAATATTAATACACCATTTATTTTAATATTATGAGTATTGTAATTATTGGAAATTATTACACGATACGAAACTTCTTCGTCATATAAAACATAATCAAAATAATCTGATTTATTATCTGTAATAATAATGTGTTTTTCAATTTCTTTATTAGTTCTTAATCTAAAAAGATAAATGTTTTTACGTAGTGTAATAATATCCTTTAAACTACTTATTACATCTTGATATTCATTAATGTTATCCCAATCTATTTTGTTAATGTCAATTGGCAAATTGTATGAATTATCATACCCTTTTTTAGTTCTGCCGAATTCCATTCCTAAATGAATAAACGGAATACCTTGACTAATAAATAACATTTGTAAACCTAATTTTAAATAATCTTTACGTTTTTGTAAACTAATATTTCTAATAGTTAAAGTTGTTTGATCGTAAACAGTATAATTATCATGACATTCAATAAAGTTTAAAGATTGTAATGGATTATTAAAACCTTTAACAACTCTTTGTAATTGAGTCGAATCAATATTTGATTCTGTAATTAAACCTTTTGCTAGATTAAATGGATTACCTTTAACAATATTTCTAAATTGATCATTGAAGTAACCAAAATTTGGCAATTCATTTCGGTTAAAGGCTAGCTTGCTTTTTTCAAGACCAGTAGCCATCTCCCAACCTTCACCATAAAGTACTATACATGGATTAATATTCTTTAATTCACTTTCAATTTGTTTCATGGTTTCAATATCAATTAATCCCATTAAATCAAATCGATAACCATCAAAACCAAACATTTTTGTATAATAAATAAGTGTATCTTTGATTAATCGACGTATCATTAATCTTTCAGTTGAAAGATCATTTCCACAACCTGAACCATTTGTCATAAAATCAATTTCATTAGTTCTAAATACATATCCTGGAACTAGTTGATTAAGCGAAAATGTTTTATAGTCATATACATGATTAAATACAACATCTAAATTAACAAGTAAACCATTTTTATGATAAACATCAATCATTTCTTTTAATTCATTTATACTACAATATGGATCGTTAGGATTAGTTGAATACCAATTAGTAACTGAAAAATATTCAACTGGATTATAACCCCAATTATATTGACTATCTGGATTAAGTTCATCAACACCAGCAAAACTATTAAGTGGTAACACTTGAACATGGCTAATGCCTAATTGTTTTAAATAGTCTAAACCAATATTCGAATATGATTGTGATGCTTTTTGATAATAACTTTTATTACCAGGTAACATATAACCAAAATCTTTTAAATGCATTTCACAAATTACACTATCTGTTAAATATCCACTAAATGCTGGTCTTGGATAAATTTGCTGGTAAGTTTTATTAATATCTATAACATAATTATATTTTGAATTAGCTGAACTAGATATTGCATAAGGATCTAAAGTATTAACAAACTCTTGATTAATACGAACCATGTAATAATAAGGTTCACCATCTAAATCGCCATATACTTTAAAACGCCAAATACCTTCTTTATAATAATTTAGATGATACTCTACTTTTAAATTTGGCAGAACTAGAATTACTTCCTTGGCAGTCGGAGTCCATAATCTAAACTCTGTGCTTTCCTTATTATATAATACACCAAGTACTTCTTCTGTATAATTCTTTTGTTCAAATAATGCAGTTCTTGTAATTTTACCCAAATCTAAATGTAATTGTAAATCATCATTAACATAAACATAATAATCAATATGTGTCTTTAAAACTGTTGAAACCTTATATTCTAAATGCCAACAAGAACTAATAAGTTTTTTAGAAACTAGTTCCATTTGAATAAGTGTTGGTTCACAAATATGTACAATATTAAAATCATATTGAATATCATTTTTAAGTATTAATTTAATATTTTGATAATCTTCTAAATAAGCTTTCTGCATCTTATTCCTCTTCATCACTTATTTGGGCATTTTTCTCACTATAACTTATCAAAATCAATGTTCCAAATATTCCAAAGATGGTAGCAATAACTCCAATTAATACTGCGTTTTTCAATGTAAATAAATCTAAATCTAAATTTGCGTTACCACTTGTTACATATACAGATTGTGAATAACGTTCCGTTTTTTGATTATTATAAATATTATATCTTAATATAATTTCAAATGTACCAATTTTACCACTGTTTAAATTAAATTTAAAATCATATTTATAATATGGTTCATTAACCGTAGGACCAGTAATAGAATGAACAGGCACTAAATTTGGATCACTATATTTATTATATGAATATACTAATTCACCAGTACCATCATTTAAATTTGAATAAATCCAAATTTCTAAATTTCCTAATTCTTCTAAAGTTGTAAATTGTATATCAATTGTTGTTTTAGAACGACCAGTAATATCAATTTGTAAATTATCAATATCAATCGGCTTGATATCTTCAGCATTAACAACAACTGGTACAAACAACAAACAAATCATTAATAACAAAAAGCTAATTTTCTTCATATTGAACACGCTCCTTGATATTTGATAATTGTTTATTTAACATATCAGTTTGTCTCTTTTTACGAATTAATAATATAACTGTTGTTATTGTTAATCCTATTGCATTAAACAATAATGAAATACCAATAAATTTAATATTATCAAAAGCAAACCATCCATTAAAGAATCCAAAAATATAAATTAGGATTAAAATTGTTAGGTAAGTAACAAGTATTTGAATTGTAACTGTAATTTTATTAATTTGATAAAATAATGTTAATAAAATTGAAACTAAAATTAGAATTGGTATTTGAATATAATAGTTTGTTAAAACAACTGACTTTTGGCCAAATATTAACGCGCCAATTAATATTTGTGAAAATAATACATCAAAACAAACAATCATCATATTTGTTAGAAAACTAATTAAAATATTCTTTGCTTTCTTCATTAATTGTTACCTCCTTTCAACTTATTCTTAAATCCATTAGCATATAATCTTGAAATAATCATCTTTTCATCATTAACAAGTTGTGCTAAAATACGTCCATTAACCATTGATTTGATTTTACTAATTTTACTTAAGTTTAAAATAATTGTTCTAGATGTTTGAATAAAATTAGTTCTAATCAGTAAATCATTTAATTCTGATATTTTGTAATCTACTTCATAAACATCTGATTTTAAATAAGCATAAACATGATTTTCTACAGCTTCAAAATAGTAAATATCATCGAGTTTTAATATAAATGTTTCACCATCTTTTTTTCCAGGAATATTAATAATCAATTTATTAATTGTATTTATAACATTTTCTACTTCTTTGGTGACTTCCTTACATTTAATCTCAACTACTGGTTCTTCGTATTCATAGCCAGTAATTAATTTGACTTTCATTTAAAATCCCTCATTTCTTAAAACGTAGTCGGTATGTACACTTTTTACATAATTCTAAATACGGCATTTTATTTACAGCATCTTTATATTTATCTGAAGTAATAATACTTTCTAAATCGGACTCAAAAATATTTCCTAAATTTGTATCACCATCAGTATCCAAACAACAAAGAACAACCGTTCCATCAGATAAAATACCAATTTGACTTTTTCCACCTAAACATTTAGATGGCTCACATTCTATAGCATCTGTTGTAGGCCATTCGAATCTTTCTGCAATCGAGTAATGAACAAATTCTTTTAGTAATTCACCATCATTAAGTTGTGCTTTTGGAAAAATATTTTTTAGTTCATCTTCTAATATCTTTTTAGATTCTAAATCTAAAGCCCAATTTCTTAAATAAATATGCGTTTTAGTAGTGTTAAAAAGTAATTCACTTAATTCAGTAAAATATTTTCTAATATCTACCATATTCATATTATGGACACTTTGTAAAGATATATTTATCTTATTAATTCCTTCATTATTTAATAAATAATCAAGATGTTTATTTATACCTATACCATTTGTTGTAATTTTAACCTTAATATTGTAACTTTTAAAAATATCAATAATTTCTTTTAAGTTACGATGCATTAAAGGTTCTCCTTTAACATGCAAATACACACTATGGGTATAGTTTTTAATTTTTTCAGCAATTTCTTTTACTTCCGTCAATGACATTTGTTTTGTTGGTCTTTTTGTAGGCAAACAAAAAGGACAACGTAAATTGCAAATATTAGTTATTTCAACATAAATTTGTTGATATTTCGGTTTTGTGTTCATCATATAATTCACCATTCAGTATATTATACTATTTTTGTCTGTTTTTTTCAATTTATAATACAATTTTTATAGAACAAAAGCCATCATTTTTCCAAGGAAAAAATTGATGGCTTAATCATTTAATTGATGTTCTTTTAGAAATTTATTTAATTGTTTTCGATTTTTAAAAATTAATATATTTTTAGAATTCTCGTATTTTTTTAGTTTTTCAAAAATACGTGGTTTTGCATTTTTCTTAAAATTCCAAACCCATTTGAAGAAACTTCGATCGATTTTTTCTTTACATCCTTCCGCAATCGAATCTCTTTGTTTATTACGATATTGTAAATATCTTTTGAATATTCCAAAGATAGCAACTCTTCTTGGATAATCTAAATAAATTACCGTATCACATGGATCAACACGCATTTCAAGTGTATCACGATAATTTCCATCAAGAATCCATGCCGGATTTTCAATCATTTTTCTTTGTTTTTCTACAAATACTTCTTTATCTTCTTCTTGCCAATTAGCTTTCCAATATATCGTATCTAAATGAAAAACAGGAATATTTAATTTTTTTCCAAGTTTAGAAGCTAAAGTACTTTTTCCACAACCAGCACAACCTAAAATGACAATTCTTTTCATGTTATTTGTTTTTTGCATAAAGTTCCATTAATCCTTCAATTAATAAATTAGGACAATATTCAAAATCACAAGTTAGACTATCTTTAACATATTCAGCATTACCACCTGTTAAATAGATCTTACATGAACCTACTTCTTTAGTCATACGTTCAATCATGCCTTCAATCATGGAAACAGTTCCATATACTATTCCACTTTGAATACAAGTAATTGTTGAATTGCCGATGACTCTTTTTGGTGTTTCAATAGGGATAAGTGATAATTTTTCTGCATCATTAAACAAACTATTCAGTGATGATTTAAATCCCGGTGCAATAGCTCCACCTAAAAACACATTATCTTTAACAATTAAAATTTTATTAGCGGTACCTAAATCAACAATTAATTTATTACCTTTTGATCTTTTACAAGCTGCAACACTTGAAATTAACAAATCTGATCCAAGTTCATCAGGATTTTCAATTTGAATGTTGATATTGTGATTCATATCATTTGTTACCATCATTGGTTTAACATTATATAGTTCAGTTAGTGAAGTTATAATTCTTGAATTAATTGATGGAACAACAGACGAAATAATTATTCCTTCTATTTCAACATTACCAATAGTGCTTTTGAAATATTCTTTATAATAACAAGTTGTATGAGTTGTATTAGTATCTAATCTATATTTATTTATTATCGTTTGATTATCACATAATGCAATTTCAATAGTAGTATTACCTACATCAAAACACAAATACATAATATACCTCCAATATATTATTATTTTCTATCGATGTTCATTTTTCCTTTTACTTGAACAATATTGTTTTTACGTTGATTATCTTTAATCATCATTTCAAAAGTACGTCGATAATCATAATTTGGTCGATTATAAATTTTATTAACAATTGTATGTTCTTTATTATTTACTGGTATTTCAGTTTTTCCAATAATATTTCCAGATTTATCTCTTTCAATAATAACAAGTTTTAGTTGTTTATTCATTTCTTTCATAAATACACTCCTAATATTAATTTTATTATATTATATCATAAAATAATATTTTTTTGTGTTTTTTTGTATAATA
>JAEIGA010001692.1_pt1 | contig 34832 bp, 39 predicted proteins | sample 9270691 | NCBI WGS metagenome assembly JAEIGA01 (sample SAMN17057246, study PRJNA624740) | gut metagenome | biome: biome; isolation source: fecal sample | host: Bos grunniens | place: China: Xizang | collected 2019
ATTTTGGAAGATTGACCCTTGTAAAAAAAACGGATAGCCCCGACTTTGTGAGGTCAGGGTATCGAGGGTGTCAGTCTGTGGTCAGTGGATCAGACTTGGCTCTTCAACAGGTCGCCAAACTCGCGGTTGAGTTCCTGGTCGATGAACTCGCCAAGTGCAATAATGTTAGATGCGAAGACATTGCGGGCAGCGATACGGCCACGCGCTCCAGTGTTCACCGTCTTACCGTACTTGTTCACGTCGCCACCTTGTGAGCCGCGCTTCACTTGGCTGCGGTGCGGATCGTTGCGGAAGCCTCGCTCCTGACGGTTGTCCGTTCCGCTGTTCAGCCAGTAGAGGATGAAGCCACGGTCGCTGGCGTTGTAGGAGTCCATGCGGTGCGTGCGTTCGCTGCGCAGTCGGCGGTTGCCGCCTCGTTGTCCTGACTTCAATGTCCGCGTCGGTGTGTAGTTGCTCGCGCCTTCGGTCGCGCGTTTCTTGCGCAAGATGTTGATGTTACCACCGAGGATGCGACGATACACCGCCTTGCGCACAGCCTTGGCCGCGTGGCGTGGGTCGTTCTTTAAGGCTGGGTCGCTGGCTATCTTCTTCTGCGTCCACTTCTGCGCCTTAATCATCACCTTCGAGATCACGCGGCGCATCTTCTTCTCCATCTCAGGGTTCGAAGCTAATAATGCGTCAAGTTGTTGTATCTGCTCAACCAATCCTTCAACGACGAAGTTACTGTTGATGTCTGTGGACTTGCCCATCCACTCACGCCATCCTGAGTTATATGTTCGACTCATAATACGACTATATATTATTTATATGATTTCATGTATCTGGTTTACGATAATTCGGGTCATTTCTTTGCATAAACATCTCGCGCTTGCGCTGCTTGTTGGCTTGCACATTCTCGCGGTCGAATGAGTGCATCTCCTGATGCGTCTTGATATGACATGGTATGCACAGTGCCTCCAAGTTATTACCACCAATATTGTATGCAAGATATTCCATCTCCTGCTCTGTCTTTCCCGTCTCGACTGGTACACGATGGTGGACGTCTATGGCTGAACACACAAACCCCTCGCGCAGGCACCGCTCACACAAGGGATGTTGTCTAAGATACTCAGCACGTATAATTTTCCAGCGCTTCGAATTCAGCAGCCTTTGGTACCTCTTATCCCTGCTCATGTCTCAACTCCATAAGGTTTACCTCCAATTGCTTTTTCAATGTCGTCTACTGTAGCTTCTTTTTCAGCAGTTGTTCGGTCATCGTCTGTGAACAATATTCTCTGTTGGGTTAACGAATCTGGAGTCATGTGCCGCTTCGTGACATATTTCTGACTCCACGGCTGTCTTGGAATGTGATTACCATAATCAACGTAGTCGTTGTCTGTGGTCATCTCCGATAAGTCTTGCTGATCCATATTGAGTATGGTCTGAGAATCAGCGAGAGTCAACAGGACCTCGAACATAGACTGACAATCCATGTCGATTCCAACACGTCTCAGTCTCTTATATATTCCAGGGAAACCGACCTCTGTCACTCTCTCGAATATGTCATCAACACATTCAGTCTGCCGAGCCTCACCGAGGAAAGGTTTATCTATCATCACTAATCCGAACCCTTTCTTTCCTTTCTGCTGAAGAACAAGAATTACCTGGGCAATGTCAGTCTTAGCCGTCGGTGAACAGACATTGAACGCATCTTTCCAACCGCTTTCCATTTGTAACATCATCAGCATCCTTCTCATGTCATCGCTCATCGTATGAGAGCACTTCGCAGCCTTGACAATTGCCTGAACCATCCATTGCATCATTTCGAAAGTCGTAACACCTCTTTGTTCGCATATTACATTGAATATCTCAGCAACCCATACAGGGACCTTCGTCGATAGATTCACTTGTCCCTTATCCGCCGTCTTCTGCTTCCCTATCATTTTCAATTTCAAAGTTTAATTTTGCATGTAATTTCTTTAATTGAGGCAAATCCTCAACAACATCATCCACCGTTTTGTATATACGTTTTGTCTGAATCATCCTGATAACCACATCGGCAATGTCTGCCTTCTCTCCATCTTCAGGCTTCCACCATTCCGTCACTGGCTTCGTGTTTAGGGTTATCCTGTCATAATTCAGCGATTCAATTCGCATCTGCCACTTCGCAATTCCGTCTCTATCTGGCCAACATACAATGTGCCTGTGTTGCTCAATCAGCGGCTTCAGCCTCTCACGCGTCAGGTGTTCCAGTCCTCCTGTGGCCATCCACACGCTCTTCTCATGATTGCCGTAGGCGATGGCCATAATCAGTGCCGTCTTCTCGCTTTCCACGAGGTTCACTGTTTGTTCAACGCCGTTTTGCTTGTAGTAATTCAACAGGTGAAGACCGAATAGACATTGTTTTATCTCAAGTTTTTCGACGTCAAACTCAGGATGCTTTTCATCTTTGAATAGTCGCGAGTGAATGAAATCGAAGTTGTACCGTGTGTCCTTATCCCGATGTCCGTCTGTCTTATATCGCATCATCTTTCCCGTTCGCACCTGCATTCGTTCATCAATCTGCCACCATATCGTCATGCCTTGCTTCGAATAACCTACATGGTAATCCTTCAGCATTTCTTCCACGCGTCTTCTCTGTGATGAATCCCAGTTCAACCCTCGCAACCAACTTACAAACTCGCTATTATCATTATCCTCGCGACAAGTCACCATTCTCATCGGCAGCACCAACATCGGCATTGGCGGTGGTTCATTGCGTGCTGGAGGTGGTGTATAATCAAAGTCAACCATATCCGTATCAATGTTATATTTCTTTCCTAAGTATCTGATAGCGTCCAGGAACGATAGTCCTTCGTGTGCCATAAGAAACTCCACTGGTCCACCCTTAGCGTCGCAGGCAAAGCACTTATAGCAGTTGCCTCGTGGATAGACTACGAAGTTACCATCGTGCCTGTCTTCGTGGAATGGGCAAAGCCCCGTATAACGAACACCTGTCTTCCTTAGTTTCACAAAGTCAGCCACAACGTCATATATCTTTGCGGCTTCCTTGATCCGCGTGATAATCAATTCATCAATTTTCATAAGCAATGGCTCTGTAAAGTCAAAACGTGCACGCGCGAGGAACCTCGCGGCCAATGCCGAGAATGCTCCCGAACATCCTGACCCCCTTATAAAGGGGGTCAGGATTTCGGGGCTTCAGGCTTTGGATTAAAAAACGTCTTCTTCTCGCGGGACAAATGGTAGATTCTGCTCGTATGCTGAAAGCATGTCTTTGTTCAAGACCCACTTGTTGTCTCGTCTCTGATATGCAAGACCAGGATGTTTTTCGAGTGTCTTATTGAATAACTTCTGCGCTTTCGGTTTTCCAACATGAAGCTCTCTTTTTAACTTTTCAAATATATTTGACAAAAACTCCGTGTTCGGTGGGAAAATAATCCCCTTCAGCACTCGCACAACTTCGCTGATCTCAATATCCTCTTCCGTGGCTTGCATACTCGCAATCTGCGCAGCGTTCGGAACAATCATCCGTGGAATCCCAAGTCCACCGGCATTGTCGACAACTTCAAACGTCCAATCATCAACATCCTTTCCGCGAGCGTCTTGTTGCTTAACCACAAACGACACCTTCCCGGTCGTCGCGTCCTTCTTCTTCATGCTCACAAACGTGTCGCTGACCTTGTTGCCCAGCTCCGTGCCTAAATGGCCGCGCATCTTCGACTCGTCATCGTTCTGTGGCCTCGGATTCATGTGCAGCACGTTCCAGATACACAGCTGCCGCTGACTCGCAAGGCTCATCATCTCGGTAATGATTTCCGACGACTCTGCGTTGTCGTTGAAGTCGTTCACTAAGTCACGAAGACCATCTACAAACACGATGTCAGGATTCACGGCATCAATCGCGTTTTTTATCAGTCGCCACCGCTCATGATTCGCCGACTCTTTCTCGCACTTCGGAACCTCGCGAAGCCATTGAACGAAGAACCGGTCATTGCGTTGCTTCATGTCCCAGCCACACAACCAGTGCACTCTTCTCAGTACCTTCGCCGTGTTCAGCTGCTCCATCTCTGTGTCGCAATAGAGCACGCGAGGCTCATGGCCGAGATGGCGCAGCGTGCTCTCTCGCACCGTCAGTCCTGACAGGTAAGTCTGTACGCGGTCTTTGTTATAGCCCAGCGCGACGGCCATTAGCTGCGCCAGCACGAATGTCTTTCCGTTTTTCTTCTGACCGCTGATTGCCTGAATGCCGCCCAGCGGTGAGAAACCGACGGTATGGTATTCGAAGAGAAAGTGCGGCTCAGGATAGTCCAACGATGGGTCGAGCCAGTACCTAGCAAGCTCCTCATCTCGTTTCCTCACTCGTTCTGCCTCAATATCCTCCGGTGTGTTCCCCAATTCCGGCAAACCAATGTCCTTATCTTGATCCATAGTATTCAAAGTTCAGTATGTCGCTGTGCTACAGCGACCATTATAGCGTCATTTCTTCAGTTGCCTCAGCACCTTCCTGTGGGTCTTCGCATCCTTGAACACTTCCTCATTGTCTTCGACGCTCATAATCGTCACCTCGCACAACAGTTCCATGTCCGTCCAGGCTTCGCACAGCTGCCGCAGTCCGTTTTCAATGTTCTTCCTTTCTGTCGATTCAAGCGTATAGTTGTATTCAGGAGCCAGCAGCAACAAAGCACGCTGCCATCTCTTCAGCACCGCAGCCAAGGAAAACTGTAAGAATACCCTTTCCGCCGTCATTCTCGTAATCAGAAAGTCCGATACCACATGCTTCATCGTATGCTGATAGATTTGTTGAGCCAGATAAAGTGCCGACAATGCCGTCAGCACCCATGCCACATGCTCCGCATCCTCAACATGATGTTGCAACAGACTCAACCGATGCTTGTTCCACAGCGATGTAATCCAAGGCTGCGTCTTCTTGTAAGCAAAGAAGCCTATCGAAGCCCATGCCTCGTAATACTCCCTGTCAGTAATATTCCCGTACCTTTCGCGCGTCTTTGCGTCGAAATCCTCCAGATGGAACATCCTGGGGCCAACTGGTGAAAGAAGCCGTCTCTCATAGTTGTGCCATTCCTTAACAGCCTCGCTAAACGCCTTCTTCACCTCGCGAGCATACCGCCTGCAAAGTTTTGCGTGGTCGTATGCCGTCAGTGCCACCACCCACGCGGCATTATTGGCCACTCCTGTCGTCAGCTTCACATATCCGGCAGCTTTGGCCAACCTCTCCTCCAATGTGTCCATCAGAATGGCAGATCATCGTCTTTCGCCGCGCTATCGTCGCCCGTGTTGGCCGATTGTTCCGCAGGTGAATTATTTATAGTACCCGTATTTTTCGCCCCGTCAGCGTGCGGCTTTTCGAATTTATAAACAGACAGATTGTTGAACCAACGGCCATTCACTTCGTTCACGCGATGTCCGAAACCAATCGTCACCTCGTCACCTTCATGAAGGTCGTACTGTTCTATACGGTCATTCATTACCGACAGCAGCACCTTGTCAGAATATCGGTCACTTTCGTGCTCGAAATATTCAAAGACGAACTGCTGCTTCCTGTACTTGTTACCACTCTTCGACATGTCCTCCTCAATCGGAAGAACCTTGTAAATCCTACCCTTGAACTCCATTTTTCAAATCCCTTAGATTATTGTTGCAAATCCAGTTACCTTCTCTCCCAAGATATTCATAGCTGGCACACTGATCCTTTAGCGAGACAATCGCATCATATTCAGTCGCCATCGGCTCGCCGAATATCCTGCAAACAGCGTCTCCGTCCTTCTTCAGCGTAGCCGTCGCCTGATACTTGCTGACGTCTCTGTCATGCCACGCAACAGGCCGCACGTCAATCTCTACCTTCTTCATGCCAGCAGCCCTCCAACGATACAGCCAATCACAACAAATACAGGAAAAGCAATCCCGTACACAATCCATTCCTTCCGCGAGAATCCCTTGTATTCGCCGCGAATCATTTCAAAAAATTCTTTCATGTCAATTATATGTTTTAAATGAAAATCTAACAAAAATGGCCGCACCTCCCGGCGAAGCCATCAAAATGATGTTTAACAAAAATGTAAAAAATGTTTTATTTTAATTAAGTTAAGTATATGATAAACCGGCCTACGTCTCACGACGTCAATCTACCATGAAAAACAACTTGTATTACAAATAATCACACAATCTCAATCTGTCGAGTATGTCGCTGTGCCACAGCGACAATAAAAACTCTCCAAAAAGGTAGCCGCGTCTCACGACGGAGCTACCACAGTTAACAAACTTTAAATCAAAAAAAATCTTATTAAATAACACATGGTAGGAAAAAAGCAATCTTACGTATATATTATCCACTTCACTTCTATATATGTCCGAAATCAATAAATTCGTTTACCTACTTCTGTAGGTATGTTCTTCTGTCTTTTAAAATGTGTCTATTCTGTTCCTTCTATCTTAAATATGTATCATCTGTTCTTCGTTCCAGTGCCCGCGCATGAATGCGCGGTTAAATCAGTCGCCGCCCGTGGCCTCGAACCACAACCATCCGTCAACCGGACGTTCTCCCAATTAAACTACACGGCGAATAAGTGTATGTTATCCGCTATCCAGGCAGCTCACAGGTGCCTCGGTTGCCTCACTTCCGAGTTACCAACGCGATACACTCACGCGTTGTGGTATAGACATTTCCTTTCCTTCTGTAATGCCCTCGCTATAGCGGTGTCCATGTCCCAACAAGTCAAAGACCGTCATTCTTCCTCCTTCGTCCCAGTGCCCGCGCGTCATGCGCGGTGAAACATCAGCGTGTTCTCCCTGATCATCCGCGCAATCCGATGCTGCGGATAGCCCCACCGCGTCGCCACGGTCCCGTCTGAATCCTTGAACTCAAACCTCCCTCTGGGCAGTCGCCATCCATTTCTGCGCAGCCAGTCCTTTGAAATCATTCCAAACTGCTCCATCAGCTGCTCCGAGGTCAGCCACCGCTCTTCATACGTCAGCAGTGCATCTTCCATTGCCGCCGTCACCGTCTTGCGAATGGCCTCACGTGTCTCCCTGTCAATCGCTGCTGCCATAACTAACGTGTCCGTCTATAAGCAATCGTCAACGGGTCATTCGTCTCCACACGTTCGAAGTCCATGCCCTCCAGACGCTTCACGTCGGACACGCTCACCCTGGCCACGTCCATAGCCTTCTGTGTCGGCAGTGTGAAGATGCCCACTTCACCAACCTTCAGGGCTTTCCATTCAGCCCTCCCAACCTTGTCTACTACCATAGCTAAGTTTTAATTTTACTTAATTAATTGTCGCTTTTCGAACAACTTGGCAGAAAAAGCCGTATATTTGCAACCCTACACCCTCGCAAAGTGTGGCACAAATGGCGGTTCTCCGCTTCACTAAGACGGCCTCCCGTCTGACGGCTATTTTCATGCCTCATTGTTTTTAATTATTTAATTACGGTGCAAATATACAAAACAAATTCAAACCAAGTGCGATTTGGTTGGAAATACTATTGTTTTTTAAGACTATTTAACAAAAATACTTTGATTTGCCTTGATTATGGAAGAAAAAAAAGTTGATACAAGGGAAAAATTCAGAACACTACTGAATGACATCGCCGAGCGTGATGGCATTAAGCGTTTCAATAAACTTGTGGAGTTAACTGGTATATCGTCCACCACTTTCACAAGCATAAAGTTAAACCGAGTGAAAGAGGTTGACATCGAAACTTTCCGAAAGCTCAACTCCGCTTTCAAAAACCGTTACAACGTCCTGTGGTTCCAGGGTGACGACCCATACATGCTGATGGAAGACTATCTCAATTCCAAGCAATCGCAATTGCCCATGCCTGACTACACCAGCCTCCTGAACGCAGCCCTCGCCGCAAAAGATGAAACAATCGCATCATATCAGCAGCAGATTGAACTCACTTCCCTGCGTCTCAACGACAAGGAAACCATCATCGAAAACCTGCAAAGTCAGCTCAAAGATAAGGATGCCCTCATCGACTCCCTCCGCCAGCGTATCACCACTCTCGAACAGTCATTATCATCCAAAGAACTCTCAAATTTTTCCTTCCCAGTCGGCGTCGCCGACCGCGACCAAACCCACATCTAAAAGCCAAATGTTTCCCCACCCAACCATCCACCTCCCCCAAACTATCCCTAAATGCAAGGAACCCAATTTCTTGCACCAAACCCCAAGCGGATCACTTTAAAATAAAACGTAAAGCACGATAAAACCGTGAAAAATCCGATAAATAAAGGGTTTTCGCGGTTTTATTGTTATAAAAATTAAGTGCAACTATGTGCGATTTAGTGCGTATTAGTACATAAATTTATGCCAAATGTTTCCCCACCCATTTTATATGGGTAAACAAATTTTTAACAATTGTGATTAAAAGTAAAATTATAATAGACCATCGAGGCCGTTATCAAATGAAAGAAGAAGGCCCGATAGAAGTTCGCATCACCGCGAACAGACGTACGTATTATATAGGTACAGGACTGCGCGTGCGAAAGGACCTGTGGATTTCAGGCAAGGTTGCCGACCTCGCGGACTGGCCTGCAATGGAAGAAAGAATCAACATCATCAAAGCAAAGATTGATGCTGAAGTCAATGATTGTATCATGAATAATCGACCAATCAAACCCGATGAAATCCGTCGTAAAGTATGGAACGATAACAATATCAATCAGTCATCATTTCTTGAATGGGCAAAAACACAAATTCCAACGCTCAATGTCCGCAATGGGACACGTAGTCATTATTCAACTCTCCTCATGCGCATCGAGCAATTTAAGAATTTCAAATCATGGAGCGACATAACATCTGAAAACATCTGCCTATTCGATAGCTTCCTACGAAGACTCGAAGGTCGCGACGGAAAAATCACCGATGCCTCTGTATATTCGTACCATAAGAACTTGAAGAAGTTGCTAAACCAAGCCGTTCTTTTCAATATCATAGACCGCAACCCATACGATCGTCTTCGTGGAAAGTTCAGTCGTGGGGATGTTGAGACTGTTGACTACCTGACAATCGAAGAGCTACAGGTCATTCAGTCAAGCACTCCAACTCCAGGCTCAACAATGGAAATCATCCGCGACCTTTTCATATTCCAAGCATTCACAGGCCTGTCATACTCCGACATGATGGCTTTCGACATCAAGGCATATACCAATATCAACGGTACATGGTCGAACACAACAGAACGCATCAAGACTGGTGTTCCATACGTATCGCAGCTCTTGCCTCCAGCCGTCGAAGTCTTAGAACGCCACAACTGGATAATTCCACACGTCCATAATGCTAAATACAATCTCTTATTGAAAGCACTAGGCGAAATGCTGGGAATGACCAAAAGCCTCACAAGTCACATGGCCCGTCATACCTTCGCAACGATGATGCTTCGTTACGGAGCGAAGATCGAGAATGTATCCCGGATGCTCGGTCATACAAACATCAAGCAGACGGAGCGTTATGCCAAGGTCATGGCCGTCTCTGTTCACGAGGATTTCACTCGAATCTCTAACCTTATAAATATAAAAAAATGAAAAAGTCAATCTATCTCACATCACTCATCGTCATGCTGACATCCTGCGAGAAATCAGCAATCGAAGTTATTCAACCTGCAAAGCAAGTCACCTTCGATGTATCTGGCGACTTCGAACCTATCACACGCCTCTCTGCCAATGGTTCCGAAATGACTGACCTCTGGCTCTTTGATTACATGGACGGTTCTCTTCAGCAGTCCATTCATCAAACACCATCCGATGCAAATTGGGGTAATCCAACCATCTCCATGTCATACGGTACGCACACACTCTGCTTCGTAGCCGCTCGTGGCGAATCTCCTACCGTCAACGAAGGATCACGCACAATTACATGGGAAAAGCCAAAGGACACATTTTGGACAACAAAGCTGTTCACCGTCTCCACTTCCACGTCCGAAAGCTCATCCGTAACACTGAACCGCGTCGCCACCAAACTCAAAATCACCGTCAACGACGAAGTACCTGCGGAATGTGAATCTTTTGTATTGACTCCCTCCGTATGGTGGCACGGACTTGATTACGAGAACGGTGTAGCCGTCTCACCTAAAACCAACAATGAGAGGACCATCGCCATTCCATACTCATATATCGGCACATCAGGACAACTGTCAATGTCTATCTATGGAATCAGCGACATGGGCGAATGGACAACCGACGTTCACGTACAAGCCGTTTCATCCACATCAGCAGTCTTAGGTCAGGTAACGCTCCACGATGTCCCCTTCACACGCAACCGCTCAACCGAATATTCCGGCAACCTCTTCGCCGCCACATCATCCTCGTCCATCACCCTCGACGACACATGGCAACCTGCTTGCACCGCCACATGGTAATAACGTCAAGTACTGTGCCACAACAACCAAAAGAGCACCGATTTCTCGGTGCTCTTTCTCTATCCTTTCTTTTCGTTTATCGCCTTCATCAATTCTTGCAATTCCTGAATTTCATCATCACTTGGCCCTATATTGCTTTCGTCGTCATGGTCAAAGTACATCGGCAGCCACGCATCCGGCGCTTTCCCGTCCTTGTTACCGCTAAATCCAAAGAACGACCCGTATGCGCATAGCCGTAGTAGCTGATAACTCAGCACATGCCGTCGTCGATAGCCGCGTATGATCCTTCTGATTTCCCAGAACTCAACCTCATACAGGAATTCACGCCTCGGAAATCCAATCTCGCCAACGACTAACTGATAGAGGTCGTTGGCGCTAAGACGTTTTTTCCGTCATCCTCTTCACGATTTTCCTGCGGTTCACCCTTCGGAAGCTCATACCAATCCTTTCTCAGGCGTATAATCGTCTTCGCCGCTTCAACCAGCTCATTCGGTTGCGTCTCATAGATAAGTGTATCGGAAGTCAGCGGGCACTCCTCGCCTTTCCCTTGGTAATAGCTCATAACCGAAGAAAGAATCATATAGGTGATATGTTCCGGGTTACCGGCATCCATATTGTCAATGTTCTCGCCTGCAAACTTTCTGAAAGCTATCTCCGTCGCATAGCAATAGCAACAGCCATAGCTCACCCCGTTCAGTATAATAGTTCCCTTTTCCATTTCTCTTTTTCTTAATGTTGTTTTTGTTTGTTGCTGTGCCACAGCAACCATTACCCGTTGTGTATGTTGAACAACAAAAAACCGCCGACTCCAGGCAAATAATTATGGTTGCACCCCAGAGCCAGCGGTCATCTGTTAGCTCCCCACTGTGTAGTCGCCGTACCCAGACAGTTGTGCTGTATAGGTCGCATTCGTTCTCACAGCGGCATTCTCAGTCAACGAAGATACAATCGCAGATCCTGAAGCAATCACACTCCCCTTCGTGCGTTGGTTGTCGCCGCTTACGTTAGCGATCTGCCACTTCACAGGTGTCGAAGCCTCATAGATTTCCTCGATGTCGGCCAGCGCCTGACCGCCCACTGAACTCGTAATCGTGTCACCGCTACGAACCAGAGCAGTCGTCGATATGTCATACGACAGCCCCGTTGCCTCCTGTATCATCCAATCGCCGTCCGTGTCTTTCGTAGACGCATCCTCAACGGATAGGCTGCAATGCAATGAGAGCTGTTTCGCACCGGCGATCACACTTGTCGGAGTCGTCGTGTTGTCGTCCGAAAGGAACAACCTTACGAACTGACCCTTCGTGTAAGCACCAGGACTCAGCACTGTCGTACTCGGCGTGCCCGTAATCTTCTCCAGCGGACCGCTTCCACTGAATTGAAGAGACTTAGTGGAATTCGTCCTGTCGTCAAACTGGAAGGTCGCATCCGTCAGATACGCCGTACCAGTACGAGCGAACGCTACACTCTGTGCCGTCTGGTTGTCCGTAGTTGACGACTCGTCCCATTTCAGCGTAAACGGCGTCATCGCCTTGATAGCACTCAGCAGCGCTCCCACATCAGCCACACTCAGCGACTCCACAGATACGTTCCACGACTTACCCGTCACCGTAGGCTTCGACGACAGACCAACATCGTCCTTCGTATCGGCCTGCTCAACATTCGAGTTTAGCGTAACCGTACAGCTGGTGGCCATGCCAATCACGCTCGCACCAGAATATATTCTGAAGTTCGACCCCTTTAATGATACCATTTTTTTATTAATTTTATTAGTGTTCAATTTCATTCTGTATGTCGCCATGTCGCAGCGACCAAACCAAGTGTCAGGAGTGTTTCTGAGTCACAGCAACATCTTCCTTCAAATCAATCCTGAGCATGTACGTTCCGTCCTCACGGCTACGTCCAACAGCACCGGCGATGAACGTACCAGCAGGCAGCGACTTCGCCTGCTCGTCAACTTCCTCGCGCGTCTTCCCTGTCAGCGTTACCGTCCCGTTCTTCAGCAGCTCGTCAGCTACCGACGGCACCTGCTTCTTCTCGGTGCTCTCATCCTTCTTGCCCATCGTCGTCTCTGTCTGCATTCGTCTCGCACTGATAGTTGAGCACCTGCCAGTAGCAAGGCTTAATGTGGTCGTACTGAATCCCTGTCGCACTCAGCTTATAGTCTATCGGAACCAGCCAATAGTCCTTGTCGTCATCGGTTACTTCCTCAAAAAACGTCCGTATCGTCCGACGCACCATCGACGTCAGAATGCCCAGCTGCGCCCTGGTCTTCGCACACACCTCAATACCAACCTGCACACTGTCAGTAGAACCTTCATACAGACTGTCCTTCGTCAGACTCTCATTCTGCAAGCCGTCAAATGTAACAATCACATACGGAACGGGCGCATTATCCAAGTCAACATCCGGCAGCGCAATACTCGTATTGTACACGCTCCCCGCAGGCAGCTGCTTCATCAGCTCCGCGTTGCTCTTCAGTGCCCTAACAAAGACAATATCCGTCAGCAGGCTCATCGCTCAATATCAGTTCGATTAACAATTCAACAAATCTTTTCCTCGTCCTCCTTGAAAGAGGAAGGGTGTCCGGGCTGTTACCTCCGAATCCTCACCCTCCCCCGGGAACTATAAAAATAGAATCAAGAAGACAATCAGAGATTAATAGTCACCACCGCTCACCGGTTCCACGAGCTTGATCAGCTTGAAGGCCTGGGGCTTGTGAGGATCGTTGGCGTCGCCTCCGTTCACCAGCTTCGACAGGTCGGTCAGAGAGTAGTCGGTGCTCATGCCGATAGCAACCGTAGAGCGGTCAAAGTTCTGCTGGCTGGTTCCGTCGATATTGAAGCGGAACTCACCATGCTGCTGTTCTGCCAGGTAGCCGAAGTGACCGATACCGATATAACGGTAGGTGGGGTCTTTGGTGGCGATACCGTTGGAGGCAATCGCATAGTCGATGAACGGAGAAACCTTGTAGTTGTAGCCGACGCACTTGTCGTTCTCAACCACGGTGCTATCGCCTGCGCTGTTGGGGATGCGCTTGGTGAATGCCAGGTCAACCTCAGTCACCTTATCCATGATGAGTTCGGGGTCGCCCTCGAATCCGAGGTCATACATAGCGGCAATCTTCTTGGCCAGATTCTTGCCGATGTTCTCGTCAAGAGTCAGCTCTTCAGGAGTAACCTCTGCGAAAGGTGAAGGTAGAGCGGCATACTCGCCGTGGGCGTAGATGTGCAGAGCACGGAACATGGCCCAGCCCTTCTGGAACTTGTAGGTGATGAATCCTACGATGTCGAAAGCGGCATTGTCGATGGCGCGGTAAGATACCGGCAGAGAAGCAGCCACGCGGACAATCTTAGCCTTCAGGTGGGCGAAGTCAAGACGCTGCTCGGAGACCTTCGTCACCTCACCCTCTACGGTGAACTTCACATCGTTGGTGCTGTAGGGCACGATGTCGGTGCCAGTCACGCCAGTCACCATCTTCAGAGAGTCGGGCAGTTCAAGGCCTGCAACCTTGGTGTCGATGATTTCCTCGATGCGCACGGGAATCAGTCCACCAGCCTCCAAGTTACCAGTCACGTTCTGGTCGTCACCAGTGGTGATTTTGTTGGCCAGTACGGTGTTGGCAGCGGTGCGCTCGTTGTAGCACTTCTTGATCTGCTCACGAATTTCCTTGCCCTTCTCCTCGCGCTCCTCAATCTGAGCGAGTTCTGCACCGCTGGCCAATTCCTTGGCACGGGTGGAGAGTCCGGCAGACTCAGTGCAAAGTGAACGATACTCGGCATCCTGCTCGTCATTGAAGACGATGTTGCCCTTGTCATTACGAGCCTGCTCCTCGAGCACACTCATACGCTCCATGATCTCAAGCTGACGCTTTTGAATCTGCGATTTTGTCATCTTTTTCATCTTAAAACAGTTTTAAGTGGTTAATAACTAAGTGATTCTAAAATTTCTTCGTTGATGATTCGAGCTTTGGCACGCAGACGCATAGCCTGCTGTTCGCGGAAACGCTGCTCTTGCTCTTCCAGTTCGCGCAGTTCGCGCTCTTCCTGTTCCGCCTTGGACTTTGCCTCGGCTTCCTCGCGGGCTTTGCGCTCCTCTTCGGCCTTGGCTTCTTCCTCAGCCTTGCGCTTTTCCTCGTCATCGTCGCCACCGCCGCACTCGCGCTTAATCTGCGCTTCAATGGCAGCGTCGATACGGTCAGAAGCCTCGCGCATACCGACTGAAGTCTGTTCGTAAGCCGGATGGGTCACAATGGCCACGTCGTACAAGCCAGTGATTTTCTTAACATGTCGCAGCCACACTTCCTTGCCATCCTCAACATCGTTCGTGCGCTCATACGATACGCCGTTCTCCGTGTCCTCGTAGTCGTCCTCGAAGGCGAAGCTCATGCCGTTGATGTCGCCTCGGCGGATCAGCTCCAGCGCATCGTTGGCGTTGTTTGTATTCGGAAGGTCACAGCGGCAGTCGATGCCGTCGCCGCGAAGTTCCAGCGTCAGCGTGTCCTTGTCCGTGTTGCGGTAGCGACCCAGCACGTCGGGCACCATGTTCGAGTGGTTCAGGTTGAGAATCACGTCCGATTTCTGCAACAGTTCGCGGCTAATGCAACCAGGCTCCAGAATCTCATACACCTTGCGGGATGATGACCAAGGGGTCAAATTCACGCTCCTCACTCCAAAGACAATCGGACGGCCTTCTATCTCGCGGCTCATCTCCTGTCCCTCCTGCGGCTCGCGTACCTGCAAACCACATGTCTCAATCGGAATAAATCGTGTCTGTTTCATATCTCAGTCTTATGCACTTACTACTACTTACCCAGCATAATCACGTATGGGGTTTACCGTCATTCGGACGGAACGATTTCGCTTCTCCTGAATCTCACGCTCCAAGGCGTCGATTTCCTCTTTTGTCGGGTTTGGTGTCATATTCATTTTTAATTTGATTAGTTACTATCAACGGCAGGTTCTTCCACCGTGTACTGCCCAGGCTCCAGCGGCGTAGACGCATTGCTCTTGGCAATCAGTGCCTTCAGCGTCATCAGGTTCGCACTGGCCATTGGCTCGTCACCGTTCTCAACGGCCGGACGGTCATGCTCTGCACGTACTTCGTTCACGGTGCTCGCACCAGTCTGCAAGTTCAGCAAGTCTACCTTCGCCTGACGTTCGGGGTCCATCGCCAGCAGCGGCTTCTCGCAGATGTGTATGCGGCGAACGCCGTAGTCCTTGAAACCTATCAGTTTTCGCGCAATCTCCTTCTCATTGCCGTTCTTCTGAGGCAGAATGGTACGAGTGTGAAACTCCATCGTCGCGTTCTGATAGTCGTTGTAATGGCTATTCGTGTCAAGCATCAGCAAGGGTCTCGGAACACCGAAAAATCTACTAACGTCATCGTTCGTGGCACCCAGCTGCTCAAACATCTGCATCTCAGCCGATGTCATTGATATGTTCTGAACCTTGTCAAGCCCGCGAATCGCCAGAATGTCATGACCCGAATACATCTTGCGCTGCAACTCCTCGGCGTAGTCATCAATCTGAGACTTGTCAAATAAGCCCGCTGAAATCGGTGACATCGTACCAGAATTGCCTTCACCGATGATGAGTTTCACGCGTCCGCCCTTCGCAGCCGTCTCCAGCGCCTGATCGCGCAGCGTGCGGTTCAGCGAAAGCGTATCAATAGCGTACTGAATCGTCGGAATGCCCCATAAGCCGTTCTGGTAGCGGAAAGTGTTCGGGAAGTGAAGCACATCCGAACGAGGCACATTCACAAGCGTTTCGTAGCCATGATCAGTCAGATACACAATGCTCGAATAGGTGCCTTCTGTAAGATTATAACCGCCAGTTCTCACCAGCCACAGACGCAAGGGGAATCCGAACTCGTCGCGCTCCACGTACACAAAAGCGTTACCGTAGAACAGTCGGTTAATCTCAACCAACTTCCACAGGTCGGCAGCACTCATAATCGGGTTCGGCTCTTCCTGCAACAGGTAGTTCAGCCGCTTGCCCAGTCCGAGCATGTCCGTCACGTAGTTGCCGCCCTCGAAGTCGCGCTTCTGGTATTGCACCGGCATCACGCTCATCGTGTCTGCTCTCAGGTTCACGGCACGATACACCGCGCCCACAACCAGAGCCTGCTCAGGGCCGCGAACATAGGAGATGCGCTCCTGGTAGTCACCGCTCGCCACCATCGGTTTGTTGCTCGCATGGTTCGGGTCAGTCGTCACAGGAACACCCGGTGTTAACGGCTGCATCTCACGCCGCTTATAGCGAAAAAAATTCGCAAAAACATTATCCATATATCTCGTCTGCCTTTTCTTATCAATAAATTCTTGACAAAGGTTTACCTTCCGCCACGTGCCCGCGCATGAATGCGCGGTAATCTCCAGACGGGAATCTCCCTGTCAAACAGAACCGCCTCAATCTTATCATCCTTCTGGGCAATCGGAGTCCTCGTCCCATGAAGACACCACTGCATCAAATGTCCGTCCGTAATCAAGTCTTCCTCTACGGCCATCACATTCAGCGTCGGGAAAAACCGCTGCAAAACAAACGAGGTAATCGTTTGGTCAAGACGCTCAATCCTCCCGTCCTTGGCCAGGGCAGTCAGCAGCCCGAACGTCAAATCATTAAGTGCTTTATTCTCAGCATTGTCTCTCAGCACTTCGAAACACCCCTGAACAAGTCCACGATGATTCAAGTCGTACCCCATCCGGGCCATCAGCGAGAGACAACGCACAGCCTGCACACGTGAATATCCACGCGTCCGAATCCATACCTCATACTCATCAATAAGCATATTCCGATGAGGATGTATCATAAAGCACCTGTCATAATTCCCCGTCTCAAACGCATCCACAACCTCCTTCAGCGGCTTACGTATCTCAATGCTCCCGTCAACCCGTACCACAACAGGAGTCGAAGCATATCTGAACGGATGAAATCTCACCTCATAGCATTTGCCAAACACCGACAAATGCGGCATAGCGTCATGAATCACACGCCACGTATCGCTCTTCAGCCCAGCATCATCCGTCACCAGCACATACTCTGCTTCCGGGTCTTTCTCCAACACCTCATGCACCTGCTCATAACCGCCGAATATGTACGTCAGCACCGTATATCGCTTCCTGTCCATCTCCATTTATCATCTCCCTTTCGACCCCAGTGCCCACGCATTCATGCGCGGTAATTATGTTCTTCTGTTCCTTATGTCTTTAAAACCTATTCACCCCCAGAGATCAATATGTTCCTCCAGCCACTGCCGTTGTATCGACAAATCATTCTGTCTCCACGACCCACCGCCGAAGTGTTCTATCGTAGAATCTATCTGCTCCCTCGACAGCGCCTTCCCATGACATTGCGGCTTCAATCTTTTTATGTCATCAAGAAATGCGGCACCAGTGTCCCACCAGTTCTTCCTCGACTCGTACGTATGCAGCGCCCAGCTCCTGTCCGGGTCGAAGAACTTCGCGCCACCAGCCACACACATCGGTACATTAACCCATAGCAACATCGGAACCAGCCTGTGCCGCCTATACAAACCGCTCCCAAGCGTGATATACCCAAGCGAGCATTCATCGTCCAGATACATCCAGTCAATATCCCGTTTCAATAAGACGTCCGAGTCGAGCAGCACAAACCCTTGCGGCACCAGCTCCCACAATTTCTGCACAGACATCATGTGAACATCCGAACCGAACCAACACCCTTTCGCGCACCCAGCCCGCTCACTCTTTTCAGGATATTGCGCAAGAGCTTTCTTAAAGTCAATCACCTGACCATTCCGATTGTTGATCACCGTAACCCCCTTCATCCGTCTCACAAACGGTCTCATGTCCGAGTTGTCAAGTATGGTGACGTGGTACGTCACACCACCATCCACCTCATGCTTCCTCAACGACCTCACGCAGGCCTCCGTCAGCTCCGGCGTGTTGTAATGCACAATCGCAACATTTTTCTTCTTCTTCATATAAATTCTCAGTGTATTTCCGTGCTTTCCGTGTGAGCTTATCCATCCACCACCACTTGCGCCTGAAATTGCACAATATTCTCTTGTCTGTCAGTATGCAGAGTTTCGCCAAGCACATTGTAGATCCGCCCGCCATACGCAATCCGCGACCGTTCATTGATAATCGTGTTCCACCGGCACCGCACCATCACCACGCCGTACACATCGACCGCACCGGCATTCATCGCCCGCTTTCCACGCACGAAGTCCACAGAGGCCCACAGGCACCCGTCGTCGCGCCACTCAATCCCTTCCGCATCGAGTCCGAACGCGCTGTCCACCGCCTCGTCCCTATTCAGCACACGAATTCTGTGCTTCAGCATACCAGTTGAATATCCCATCGTTTTTCGCAATAGCAACTATTTCGTTTTCACAACTAACCAAACCGTATTTACCTCGCCCATGCTCTCCACGTTCACATAAAATTTACCATTGGCAATATTGTCTGTCAACAGGCTAACACAAGGAGCAGCACCATTCATTGTAACTTCAACAACTTCCACCTGAAGTCCGTCCATTTCAGAAGGCACATTTATAACTGTATGACCGACAGCACTCTGCCAGTGGCCATAGATAATATAACCGTTGCCGTCCTTGTACCAATAAACCTGCCCGTCATTAGCCGTTGGGTCAAAATAACAGAAGTAAGTAGAGAAATTCTCAACAAAACCAGCATATAAGACATTATTGGTGAATTTATTCGTGTTGCCTGTCGTAATAATTTTGCAATACCCCTTATTTCTCAGCGAAGCATTCATGCTTAGAGAGACATTGGCGTCTCCAGAGCCAACTAATATGTATTCATTTCGTTTACTCTTCAAGCTTGCGCCACGAACCAATGAAAGACCGCTGGCAAAACCTGCAAGGTATTCGTGTGACGTGGGGTTATATAGATAGGTGATAACCCTATCTGGCTGGTCATTCACATCATAAATCTGTGTATTTATCCTATGTGCATTGATTGAGAATGAAGAGGACTGTGGTACACGTGGAACATCACTTGATATATTATCATACTCTCTCTTTACTTTTGGCACGAACACATAACCATCATACCCATCTACAACACTACCTACTTCGCCATAGTCCGAACCTACAAGACCCTGTCCTTGGTTCACACCATATCCGTCAATCTTCAATGGCTCCAGAACGTTTAGAATGACGTCATAGCGATGCGAGAGGCCGTGAATGTTGAAGGATTGTGTGAGCTCAACAGCAATCGTATTCTTCACAGGTGAAGGGTACCACGTATTTACCGTGAATGGATTGAAGCCCAACAATGTCTCAGACAGAATGAGGTCATTACACATATATACGCCATTTCCCGTTACTTCTGAACCGTCAACAATAACCTTCAAGTTCGTTTTCTCCTGTAAGGGTCTTAGCTGTGTATAGCTCTGTGTCGTGACTGTCAGCGTCACACCGCCATTCGTAAGGCTTGAAATAGCATTATCACCCGTTTCAACAACATGGTTTATCCATGAACGTGTGTAAAGTCCATTCTCATCGACAGTTACTACAGGAAGAATATACAGTTTTTTACCAGTAGTGTCAACACTTCCAACTGTATAGTTCCTTGATAGCTGATCAGTCCATTCACTACCGACTTCTACACCATCAACACTATCTGAGCAAGTGACAACTGGTATTTCATAACCGTGCTGTGCATACATGTGCCACGGAGCATAGCTACTATTAAACAATCCAGCCGTCGAATCATCCCACTCATGGAATTTATTTGCTGCACTCACAATAGTAGCCGTTGCGTCACTTCGATTTCCAATATACGTTTGGATTGGAGCTATCTCGTCATTGTCCTTTCTGGAGTACTCAGTCACAATGTCTTTGGTATCATTGAGGTGTGTACGAACCAACACACTGCCACCAATAGAGCCAATGTTGTTAATCGTTACCTCCATATTCCCAGGGTTCAGGTGGTCAACCCGACTCTCTAAACCACTAATGTCAATAATATCACCAATCATGTAGAAGCCATACTGAGAAGCGTTGCTTTTTCTTACATTTAAAATGGCATATTTTGCTCCAACAGGAGATACCACACCCACCTTCGTAAAGGTAACAGCTTCTTCAAGGCTTCCCTTATATGGCTCATAGGAAATTACTTGACCGTCAGTGTCAAGCCATCCGATCAACGTAATAGTAATCCTCGCAGGCAAACTGGCAGAAAAGGCATATTTCGTGTTTTCATCTACTTCGTACTTTCTATACTCATAGCCAATGGCTTCAATTCCCTCTCCTGTCTTGAAATTAAATCGCATGTTGTCAAAAACAGCATCAGGAGTCTGATCTACTACTTCCGATATAGAGGACAAATCCGCCTTGTTATTCAATTCGTGATACACATCCGACAATGAAATATACTCACCGAAAGCACCAAATGAATATTCATAGAACCTGTCGCTCCTGACATTCACACAAGCATAGGCGGCACCAGCAGGAGCAGTCACGGGCTTCTTTGTCAAACTAACACCAACCTCACTATCAGCCCTGTATTCCTTAGAGATAAGATGTTCGTTCAAAGTACTGGCACTTTGTGAGTTCTCCCAAGTAGCATCAACCCAAAACAGCATGTATAATCCAGAATTATTAGGTGGAATACTGCCACTCAGAATATAGGCATCCCCTTCAGTGACTGGATAAAATTTCACGTCGAAAGTCGATAAAGTGGCCACATTTCCATTCCCGTTCATGTACATGCCGGTTTGAGACAATATGCCATCAGGAGAAATGGCTACTTCCTCGACTTGATAAGCCTTGTTTTGCAAAATAGCCAGCACGTTCTCGTTGTGGCCATTCAGCAAGTATTCTGACTTGACAACATCAAGAGCCTTCAGACTGGTGAGATGTGCTTTATCTCCGCGAATGTTCATCCAACAGAATGTCGCGGTTTCAGGTGCATGGACAACCACATCGTTATAAGTCACAGACTCACCGCTGGGATCATTAGTATAAGGCTCATAGGATATTTGAGTGGGATTTTCCTCGGTTCCGCTGAACCAAGTAATTGCATACGACAACACCGTCGTCTTATATCCACAGCTAAATGCGTAATTCTCTCCGCCGATAACTGGATATTTCCATATTTGGTTATTTTCATTTTCTGAGGTTTTCTGGGTTGTCGGAACATACCTCTCGCCATATACAATCTCAGACGGTTCAAGCGGTGTTTTTTTAGATATATCGTCAACTATCGGGAACACACCGCCGCTGGTAATCAGGTTCCCACTGTTAGGAATAGGTGTGTCGTCAATACCCGTGTTTTTTACGTCCATCAGGACATATTCACTGCCATTATAGGTATATTCGGAATATTGGGACTCATCATATTCTTCACCGTTAAATTGAGCAACACGATAAACGATGTCGGTCATTTCCTTCTGTCCTGGAACTTGCGTGGCAATAAGCGCAGGAATGTCCGAGGCAGTAGTATCAAGTGAAGCAGTGACGGTCGCATAGTTCTGACTGGTGAAGGCAGAAGCAATGGCGTTCACCTCTTCCTTACTGTAGGACTCGCGCTTATTATACACTTCATCCTTCTTGTAATAATTGTCATGCAGATTTCCTTCAACACCGCTAATCCTGGCATTAACCTCCAAATGTTCCTCGGTCAGTTTTCTTTGCGTAATCCCAAGTTTTTCAGAGTCACCCCATTCAGAGCTTAGTCCAGAACCGCCCCCACCACTGGTCTCAATAATGTTCTGTACATTGTGGTCCAGGTTATCCCAGCTGATAGACCCATCACGCATCGTCTCACCCGTGCGGATGCCTTCAAGTTCCGCGTCCAGCTCTTCCTTGTTCGGCAGCGCGTTCACCTTGTCAAACAGTTCCTGAAGTTCTTCCCCTGGCTCCGTAAACTGATATTCACCGTTATATTCCATGTTTTATCTTTTTTTTTTTTAATGATTGTTCAGCATGTTGCTGTGCCACAGCAACTCCATTGTATTGTTACTTCTCCCTCGCCGTCAGATACCTGTCCTTCGAGTCCGTCAGCGCCTTCCCCTTCGAATCAAACAGCGTCCCCCTGGGGAAGTCACTCGCGTTCGGATCAGCCAGCCGAATATAAGGTTTCACAAGCACGTCAAACGCATAGGGAACCACACTCATGTTCACCTGAGACACCGGCGACCTGTATTGATACCAGTTGTCAACCAACATCAGCGAGGCATGGACCAGCGGCACTGGCATCTTCTTCCACTTGTACATCACTTCCGCATACGTCCTGTTAATGTAGTTGAGCAGCGTCTCTTCCGCCGACTCTCCGTACATCTCCAACAGCACGTCCTCGCAGTGTCCGTCAATGCGTAGCTGTTGACGAATCATGTCAATATTCAGCCACCTCATCCTTCACCTCCCAGCGGCTCCGCCGCCACATAAACAGTTCTTATCCTCATAACAAATCGTTCAGCATGGCGCTGTGCCACAGCAACCATTCATAATCCCCCCAACATCCCCTCAAAGGTTTACCACAATAGAGTAGATGTAGGGGAGTTACCCCCTAGCACCTCTCATTGCACCGTACGTACGGGTCTCGTATACGGCGCTACATACATATAGGAGTTCGCAAACTTTGATACAAAGCATAAGGGTCGACCAAGCCAGGTCGGCTCTTTGCTTTATCAGTCCTGTTCACCTTTGGCATGGCTAGCACCTTGGGACTGAGGAGGTAGTTGAAAACGGACTGACCGCACTGGCGGTACCATCCTAGCCTTGTCATTGCGGCTTGGTAGATGGCTGTATCATCAAGGAGGCTCTTGAGGATTTTCTTTAGTATCAATAGATTCTTGTAGATTGTACCACACTTCTTCCATTGTTTTACTATCACTACCCTAACCTTGTGACGCATCCAGGGACTGAACTTGTCTCTAAGGTAGGTGCTCATGCTCCCTATGTGGTAGTAGTTGACCCAACCTCTGATGATTTGATTCAGTTTGATGAAGAGGCAGGACAGCGGTTTGGCTACGGCTCTCTTTCGAAGAAGCAGTCGCTTTACCTTCATCTCCAATTTCTCCTTTGCCTTGTCTGTCGGCTTGCATTCCCAGCCTTTGGTACTTTTCCAAAATGTAAAGCCTAGAAAACTGCTCTTCGTGGGTCTTACCACTTTGGTCTTGGTTGCACTGACTTTGAGGCGTAGTTTCCTCTCCAGCCAGCTGCTTACCGATGCCATTACTCTGTCCGCAGCCTTCTCGCTCTTGACAAATATATCGAAGTCATCGGCATAGCGCACGAAACGCAGGCCGCGGCTTTCAAGTTCCTTGTCGAGCTTGTCGAGATAGATGTTGGAAAGTATCGGAGATATGCAGCCGCCTTGGGGAACTCCCTCGTCGCTCGCATGCACCAGGCCTTCTTCCATCACACCTGCCTTTAGGAAGGAGCGGATTAGGTGGAGAGTCGCAGAGTCATTGACTTGCTCTCTCAGGATTGAAATCAATTTGTCGTGATTGACCGTGTCGAAGTACTTCTCTATATCGAAGTCAACTACCCATTCATATCCCTCGTTCATGTATGCCAATGCCTTACGTATTGCCATGTGGCAGCTGCGATTGGGACGGAATCCATAACTGTGGTCACTGAAGACTGGTTCGTACACCTTGCTCAGCACTTGTGCCGCTGCTTGCTGCACGACGCGGTCTATGACGGTCGGGATGCCCAACGGCCTTTTCGTGCCGTTGGGTTTGGGTATATAGACACGTCTTACGGGGGATGGCTTGTATCTCTTCTCACGTATGGATTGAGTTATCTCATCCATGTGTTTCGGGAGGTACACGTCAAGCTCTTCGACTGGCATCTTGTCGATACCGGCTGCACCATGGTTGCGCTTGACTGACATCCAGGCTTCCCAGAAGTTTCTTGCTTCTACAATCTCGTCAATTAATTCCATTTGCTGCTCTTCGTTCTGCTTGTAAATATACGGTGGATTGTCCCAGCTACTTCCAGCATAGGAAGATTACGTTTCTTCCACATTTGCTCTACCTCACATTCGGACTGCCATCGCATTGCTTACAGCGATTTGCACTATATATACATTAACCCCTTCGGTGATTGGTGAGGCACCTACTATGGGCTCAGCTGACTCCCACCCATGAGCTTTTTATCGCACGTGACAACACGCTGGATGGGCCTCTCGGGGTAAGGCACTAACCTTCTGACTCCACAACCTCTTGGTTTACTGTCTTGGGGAATACGTTTACCATTCGGACTTCGACTTGTTTGGCAGTCTTATCCTTTCCCATTTAGCCTTATACCAAGTTTCTGTACGTAGGCTCGAGAGTCTCGCTACATGGCTTCCTCCATCCTTGCCATTACTGGCAACGACTTGCCGTTCGCTTCGCTTGGCGGTAAATACCCGCGGCTGGGCTTGAACCAGCTAGGTTAGTGTCATGCCCGACACACCAAAAAAGCCCCGCATTCACATGCGAGGCTCAACCAAAACAAAGTAACTCAAAAACAATAATTACACACAATACACAATCAATTAACAAAACCTATCAAATTTAAGCAAACCAATTTTCCCTTGTCTTACTTATATTTTCATCCAGTTTAGACAACATCCGGGCCAAGCACAAAACTTCCTGGACCGTTATTTCCAAATAGTTCACCACTGACATTATCATACATATAACCTGTCGTACCAACACGAACAGGAATGTAATCACGCACCAATGTGCCATCCACATATAGCTTTGCAGAATGAATTATGAGAGGATTGGCAATAACATTACGCGACACCGTTCTGTTGTCACTGAACAACCTGAATTGGTCGCTCTGTGTGGATATATCGCTTCCAACTGTTGACTTGTTGAACTGATAGGTCGTGCCACCAAAAGTATATGAACAGTTGTAAGTGTGCGAAGAGAATGTTACTGTAGCATCTATATCAATAACCGTATTCAGCGGTAATTCAACGGTGTCAACATTACTGACCTTATAACTGTCGAATTGCGTAAAAGTACGAACTACATTCTTACTATTTACAACCTGAATTTCAAGATTGATACGGTTACCATCTGTATTGTAATTTCCAATCAATATTCTTCTTGCAACAGACGGCAGTTCAAATGATATGACAAAGCGCACTGAGCTCGCACTGTTCAGTGTAATTCCAGTGTTGATATAAGCATCACCACTACTTTTCAGGTATGAAATTTTCGCATCATACGGTGGTGGCGGTGGCGGTGTCGGCCCGCTGGAGGCGACAACTTCCACAAGCTGCAAGTTCACCCGTCCGTCATTCCATTTCCTGGCGACGCTCATCGGCCAGAAGATAGACCCAAGCCCGTCTTCCATCTTCCACCCAGGAGTGAGGTCGTAAACAGTATGATCACCCGTCCCGGCGTTATCAAACGTCTGCATATTAATAACCCGCTTCGAGCTCTTCCCATACTCCGCAATCCTGTCCGCCAACCACTGTTCAGGATGCTCGTAGGTGGTGTTCCCGCCGCTGTCAGTATAGGGCAGATCGGAGCAATACGTACCATTCGCATTCAGAATAATGCTCTCACCATAGTCATTGTTATCGTTCGACGCAAATATCGTCTCAACATTCACCCGCTTCTCGAACTTCTTTCCATTGGTCGAAGTATATCGGTTCGAGTCATCCCGCGACAGCAGCGCCGCACTCTTCTGCCGCACGAAGCCAAACTGCAAATTGTTTATATACACACGAGGCTGTCCGCTGTTGACATTATAAACCCCGGCAATCTCAAAAACAATCCGACCGCCCACAGTGGAACCGACAGGAATGCCGCACCCCGTGTATGGCATATAATTGCCATTCAGTACGCGCGTGTCCTGAATCTTTCCTGTCCCAGCAGCATCTGTATGGTCTTCAGGTCCGAAGTAAATATTGAACGTCGTCACCGGCGTAGAACCACTAATGGTCTGCCAAGCGCTCCCGTCCCAATATTTATCGCCGACCTTCAGCCTGCATATCAGATACCCGTAGCGATTATATTGCACGTAGTTATTCCCATCAAGAATCCAGTCAAACGTGTCCGCGTTTACTGTGAACATACCATTAGACAAGGGGAACACCCTTCCCAACTCAAATCGCGCCAAATATTCCGGGTCTCCCTGCTGCCACGTTCCTGGTTGCCAGTCACCGGCCACATGCAAATGTGTATTCCAATCATAGTTGTGTTTTCCTGACGGATCACCCTTGAACCAATCCTCAACAATGAACTCTCCATAACTGCCAGCCGTCACATATTCAAGAATACACTTCACCCCTCCAAGCTGATAAGTGTAAGGGTTATAAGGTGGAGACCAGTCAGCAAGGTTCGACCAAAGTTCGTAGTGGTACGTTTTCGGCGAGCTTCCATATTCATCAACGCTAACCGCATGTGCTCGGTACATCTCTTCTATCGTACTGAAGTCCACCACCGAGAGCACATTCGTATATCCCGTCCGTGCCACTACCGTCGCCTGCCGACACCCAAGCTGAAGCAATTCCTCGCTCTGAATATCGCACAGCGTCGGCAATTCATCATTCACCCAGCTCACAGTTGTCGGTGTCACGCTGGTTCCTGCCCCAATCGTATCTAAATCGTCATACTCCAGCCGCGACCACCCGCTACCGGCCACCACTGAATCATCTGCAGAACAGAAATAAAGGTCTTGCCCATCCGTCCGTGCGCTCCATCCAAAAAATTTGCAAATCTCTTCCAGTGCCTGAAGACAGTCATAACTCGCCTCTTCATTTCCGTTATTATCCAATTCGGTAAACACAGACCACGAGAACCGACGCTGCAACCAATATATTACATCCGTCCCCTGGAAGTACAGGTAATTCCAATAATTGCATTTACCCAAGATATAATGCAGCGCATACGCGAAGTTTTCCACCTGTCCAGCGGATGGCGACACATCATAACACCGCAGCACGCTCAAATCACACTCCACCGCTAGCGACCGCACCTGTGGCACCGTCTTATATCCACCACCATACGACCGCGCCTGCAACCATCCTTGCCATACTACATTGTTCGACCCATCCAGCAGTATCACCCGCTTCTCGGCACTGTATTGAGGCATAATTGTCCGCCACTGCCCGTCGTCGGTATCAACAAACCGCACATACCCGGTCTGACACCTCACCGGCAGAAACACATCCTCATCCGTGTCCTCATCCGTGGTGAACACTTCCACGCTGCCAACCAGTGCCGTATTCGCATTCAGCGAATCGTCCACGATCCGCAGCTCGTAGTTCTTCCCCGTCCTTGACTGAAACCCAATATAATAGTAAGCCATATCTCCAATCTTTCTTTGTTCAGCATGTCGCCGTGTCACAGTGCCCACTTATGTTCTTCTGTCACTTATGTCTAAAATACCAAATCCCACCGCCAATCAGCACCATCGCAATAGCCCCTTCCCCAATTCTCATCCGGGCCTTCTGCCACGCATTCAGTTCCGCCGGAACCGTCTTCACAACCGGGTACGCCACCGGCACCGAGTCCACCTTCGCCTTATATACCGTGTCCACCCGCCACCGTTCCTGTATGTCGGTGTGCCACACCGACTTCTCCCAGAAAACCGTGTCCCCTTTCTGGTACACATTCAAGAACACCGAGTCCCGCACTACCACCGAGTCCCGCACCACCTTCGCCACATACGCCGTGTCCGTCCTAACCTTCTCGACTTCCACGACCTTCGTTGTCCTACACCCGAACAACATCGCACAAACCAACGACAGGATCACAATCCACCCAACCGTCCACCAGGCAATCGCCACTTTATTATTCCAACTCATCCCCTATCTGTCCTTTATGTCCTAAAACTCCAATTTTTCAGGATACCCAACCGTAAAGTCATAATCCTCAACTTCCTGTAGAGTATGCAGCTGTGTCACAGCGACCATTCATTTCTTGTCAATCCGTATTCCGTTCGTGTATCGCCCTCCCTTGCAAGTCAGCTTAATGCCTCGCCTCGCAGAAGAGTACGACACATGAATCCAGTCAGGCCTCCCGCTGCTATCTACATACTCTGCAATCAGCTTGTCAAATGGCAGCTCCATGTCAATCAGCTTCCGCAGCAGCTTCATATTGTCTTCGCGCCGATCCGAAACCGTCCGAATGTCAGCCGCCTGTCCATACAGGTGTTGCGAATTTGTCGCACCACCGACAGCACGGTTCAGCTTCTCGCACCTATACCCGGAAGTCACCACAATCGGCGCACCCCACGCCTCGCGCAGCGGGTCAAGCACATTCTTCACCAGCACCTCTATATTGTTCCTGACAACTGCCGTCGGCGTATTGTCAATTCCCAGCCGCTTCGCCGTCGCCGAGCGCGTCATCTCATACATCGTAAAGTATTTCATACAATATCCTTTCCCGTCATGTATGTCACTGTGTCACAGCGACCCCTTTGTTTCTTCTGTCCCTTCTGTCTTCTTTTTCGCCTTCTTTGCCTTCGTCGGTTCTTCACTTACCCCGTTTTCCGATATTCCGCCGCGCTGTCGCTGTCGGCAGTCTATCTTTGTACACATAAAAGGGCGCATCATCTCCACCGTTCTGCCGTACCGAGCCACGTCTCTCTTCAGCTCTCTCACGTCTTCGTCCATCTTGTCAATCCGCCCACGCAGCTCATCGCGTTCATCGCGCAAATGCCGACGGTCATCCTTCAGCTCCACGATGTAGGCCTTCTGTTCGTCGCGGTCCTTCTTCACATCATCAATGAGCTGCTGGTACATGTCTTGCATCTCTTTCGTCACACTCACCTCGGCCTGTTCCGCCTCAGCCTTCTCCTTGCGCCTCGAATATCGCCACGTAAAGAAGACACCCAATCCGCCACCACCAAGCAGCAGACCAACAATCGAAATCAAATCACCAATCGTCACTTCCATCTTATTTCATCTTTAAAATTAACTACTAATCGCCGTAAGCGCCCCCGTACCGCGAAATACGAACGCCCCTTGTGCAATATTCCCACGCGTCGCCGTCTGCCTACAGGTCAGCAGAATCGCATCGCCATATACCCCGCTGCCGTCCCTGCTGACAATCTGCAACTGATACGTCGAACCAATCTCCAGCAAGTCCGACACCTGTGAGCTCGCCAACACCAGATAATTCAGCGTCAGCCGCCAGTCCTTCCGTCCGGCCATAAACGCCCGCCACGTCCCATTCGTAGAAGAGCACACTTCAATCTCGTCGCACCCGGTTTCCACTTCATTCGACCGCGCCGCCCCGATCAGTGTGTAGGCATTCCCCACATTCTTCTTCACCAATATGTCATTTCCTGTCATATCTTCTTATATCTCAAAACATCTGTATCTTATGTCCCTTATGTCTTAAATATGTTCTATGTCATAGCGACAGCCCCCCGTCCCCGTCTCACCGAAGCCCTATTAATCGCAATCAGCAGCTGCTCACCGTCTATCCGAGTCGTCAGCTGAAGGTTTCCTCCGTCACCGCCCTGCAACGCAGACGCCAGGTTACCGACTTCGGCACGATTGAGCACAACCTCCCCGCTGTTCGCCAGTATAGGAACATGATCACCAGAGAAATCCACGCCAGGAACAACCCATCCACCAGCAGCCTTCGGAACAACACCACCGCGCGAGAGACCAGGGATCGGGGCAAGAACGGTCTGAACGGTTTCCTGCGCACTAATCAGCGACACAATCGCGCTAATGGCAGAAACAATACCCGTCAGCACCTGAATGCCCGACACAACAGCCTGAATCTCCTTCGGTACATCTATACCAAGCTGCTGCAAACCGCTCACAATCGAGGAAAGACTACCGCTCACCTTCGTCGCAACGTCCAAAGGGTCTGCTTTCTCACTACCCTTGTTCGTGCCAATCTTCCCGCTCTTCTTGTCATACACAAGCTCCTCGCCTGTCTTCTCTTTCCATTCAGCCGCAAACTTCTCTATCATCGAGTCAAAGACACCCTCCGGCAGATTGTTGCCGTCAAAGATGGCCTCCCACATCGCGTTCACCTCGTCTTCAGGAATCGTCAGACCGGCCATTACCGCCTGCTGAATCACGTTCGTCAGCATCGACAAGTCACCAAGGTTCTGCTGCAACTGAGCATAAGCCGCACTACCCATATCGGCACCGTTCATCTGCGAAGTAATCATCTGCTTCAGACCATTCGCATTGTCAGCAGTGAAACCACCAGTCACACTCTCATAATTCACAGCCTTCACTGGCTTCTCGGCCTTCACAATACCAAGCACACTGTCCTTGATGGCCTTGTATTTATCGAGCTGTTCCTGTAGTTTCGCAACCTCACCACGGATAACCTCACGACGAGCATCATCAGCCTTGTATGCCTCCTCAACCAGCTTGTTGATCTTCTCCTGTATCTTCTGCTCCTCCGTCTTCTCATGAACAACGCTATTGCGGCCACCACCACCAATCCTACCAACAGAGGGCTTGAAGGGCTTATATGAATCAGAAGGATTGGGCTGCGTTGCTTTCGACAAGTCCAGCCCACCAACGGCATTCGCAAGAACAGAACCCATGCCGGTGCCTTTGTTGAAACCAACCATTTGGCCAAGACCGCGAAGTGTCTCGACAACAGCCAGCGCAGGGTTCAATATGCCCAGCAGACCCTCGCGCATGTGCTGGAAGAATATATCCGTCGCCTTCACGTCACCACTTAGCGACATCTGCATACCACTGAAGGCGGCCCTGATGTTGGCAATTCCTTTTACAACGTCATTCAGCGTCACAACCAGTCCAGTCTCAAGCTCCGTCTTCATCGTCTCCCAGCCCTTGTACCCGAAAGCGTCTTGAATCGAACGCTCCAGCTGCTCATGGGCACGAGCCAGCTCCACAACGGCTTCACCCAGCTCTCCTGTCTGCTGCTTCGTCTCCTGAAGGTTTGTGTTGAGGGTCGCAATAGCCTGACCAAGGTTCAGACCGGCCATACGTGCAGAACGACCGAACACATCGGTCATCACCTTGTCAACCTCGCCAATCTTGTCCTTGTTCTTGTCTATAGCTCCAGCAACCTCACCCAACGCTTCGAACACCGTCATCGAACCGTCACGCATCTTCCGTTGCATCTCGTCGGCATTCACGCCAATCGAGCCAAGAGCTTTTGCCGTGTCCCCGGAAAGTGTGCGTATTCTGGAAATGCCGAATACAATTGCTTGCATGTTCTGATCCGTGAAGATGCCACCCTCGGAGTTCTGGATGACGGCCACCAACTCCGATGCCGACACTCCCGCATTCCTGAACGCAGGACCATACTGCTGAATCATTGACAGCAACTTCGGACCGTCACCAAGGATCATACCCTGCAAGCCGTCCGTAATCAGACGGATGGCCTCGGAACCGCTCACGCCAAATTGCGTCATCAGCGTATTGGCCGCGTTGATGGTTTCTCTGAAGTCAACATCAAAGGCACGCGAGAGTGCACGCGCACTGCGAGTCATATTGTCCGCACTGTCACCCTTAAGACCTGTTGTCACGGTCGTCACCTGCGACTGCCGACCGAACTCACTGTTATAGTCCGCCCAGGCCTTCGTCGCAGCAACTACAGCCGTTACACCGGCACCAATAGCAGCAGTATAAGCAACAGTCCCGGTCGTCAACGTGCTCAATAGTTCACTGTTGAGACCAAAACGACCGCCAAGCTCACCCAGCATCGCATTCAGACCACTACCAGCAGACGATACACTGCCGATAGCCTGCGGACTCACCTCCAGTTGCTTGTTCAGGTTCGCAACTTCAGCCTTCGCATGGATAGCACGCTGGCGCAACTCATCCAGCGACCGAGACAAAGCACGACCGCTCTCCGACTGTTTCTCAGCAGCAGACAACTTGTTATATACCGAGGTCAGATTCACAAATGCCGAAGATAGCTCGTTCACCTTTCCTTTCGCGTCACGGCTCACCGTGTCCATCTTACCCAGCTCCTGGATAAACTTCAACTGCTCCTTGTCGCAGTCCGCAAACGTCTTACCAGCCTTCGACAGAGAACTGTCAAGAGCCATCAGACCTTGTTGTGCCCGCCTGATCTTCGAGTCATATTCTTGCGAATCAACCTTCAGCTTAAGTACACTCTCAGCCATTGTCAATCATTTATTTCGTCCTATCTTCTCCTCTCCCTTTCGTACCCGTCCCCGCGCATTCATGCGCGGAATTATGTTCTTCTGTTACTTCTGTCTTTTTGAAAACATGTTCTTCTGTTACTTATGTCTTTTTGAAACATGTTCTTCTGTCACCTCTGTCTTCCCTATATGTCCTTCTGTTACTTTCGTCTCCAGATAGTCCCTCAGCAGAGGAATCTTCTCAATAAACTTAAACCGAAGAACATAGTACAGGAAACTCACCACATGCCAAGGTGCCGTCTCCTTGCGAAACATCGCCTTGATGTTCCGCAAAATGTTCAGTCCGTAGAAATAAATCACAAGGTACGTAAAGAAACTCACGCACTGCATAGCACCGTCTTCCTGTCCCTTCAATTTGCCAATACCATAAATTGCCAGACAAAGCATGAAGAACACACAGGCATGACCTACGCAAACAACAGCCTTCTTCAGCGAGAAGTCCTCGCCGTTCGCAATCATTCCGGACAAGTACCCAAACAAAAAGTTCAGACCAAACACAATCACAAGCGACCACAGCTCACCCTCAATCGGTCTCAGGAAAGCCATCAGCGCTACAACGATACCAATCAAAAAATCCTTAACATCCATGATATACGTTTACCACGTTTTTAAACAATTCTAAAAACGCCCGCAAACGCCAAAAAGGTTTACCAAAAAAAAAGGCACCGAAATCGGTGCCTTACCCATCTCCCCTTCGTCCCCGTGCCCGTTCATTCATGCACGGTCAAAAATCATCATCATCCTCAGTCCGCAACGCCGCATCCATCCTGTCCAGCAGAATATCCACAACCTCATACACGCTGAGAGTATCATCATTGCCACGAGGCTCCTTCCCGCGCTTCTTCGATTTCTCCTGCGCCAGAATAACTTCGCGAAGCCCAACCTGCTGACGGCCACTCTTCGAGACCACGAATACACTCGGAACCGTAACAGTCACCTGAGCACGCCCGTCCTTACAACGAACCTTCAGCACAAAGTCCGTATATAACTTCGCCACATCCAGTAATATCGTGCGCTGACCATTGAAAAATGCACCCTTGTACGTCACCACACCCTCGTCTTTGTCACAATAATCAAGCCCCGCAGACGATGGGCCATCGGAACCAGTCCAGTCACTAAGTGCAGAGAGGGCGCGCCTGTACAAATCAGACGCAAGCGCATTATCCACATGAACCACACGTTTGCGCTCATAAAGACCCGTCGCCTTGATCGCTGCACGAACAGAATCCGTGTCCAGCCTTTCATACAAAGAATAAGCACCAGCCGTCCCAGCCGACAGGCACAGCCAAACAATAAATACAAATACCTTCTTCATAGTTCTTAATTTCTTGATTGTTAACATACAGGATGCAAAGATACGACAATATTTCTAAATGCGCAAGTATTTGTGCGTTTATTTTGCGTTAAAGCATAACTTTTTACGCTTTTTCTCGTCTTTTTGCATAAGATAACCCCAAATTATAAAGTCAGAGATTATAAAACAGCCCCTTTTTGCATAATTACTTATTCCTTTAATGATTCATTCCTTCGTATCGCTCATAGAGGTCTAACGCCATGATGATGGTCTGGATGATGGCCACTTTCGTGCTTGGCGTTTATCATGTCGATAATCAATCTCACATCACGCACGTCAATATATTCGCGTTTTTTCTTCCGTAAGGCTATCACTGACCTTGACATGTTCAATAAATTCATCAACTGTAAAATTGTTTGTCACTGCCATAATTTCTATTTTTTAACGATTACTGCCTTCATACCTTTCATACAAGTCCAACGCCATGATGATGGCTTGCACGGGGTCAACCTTGCAACTGTCGGACTGCGACCGCTTCACGGGGCGTTTGTTCTCGCGGTTGTCGATTTCCAAGGCACAGTTGCCGAAGCACCAGGGCCACAGCGGACTGGGCGAGAAGGTGATGAACGGCACGGGCGCAAACATCGCACTATACAAGTCGTCTGTCGGACCGTTGAACTCGCTGTTCAGCTGGCTCACCACTTGGACGTACATCTCGGGTTTCTGCACGTTCATGTCGCTCTGAAGGAATGCCAGCAGCGAGTTGATGGGGTCTTTCGACTGGTAGCGGTCGTAGCCCCAATACATAAATTGGCAGCCTTTGCCCAGCAGTTCCTTCGTGCGGGCGATGAAGAGTGACGGCTGGAACACCTTGCCCTCGCTGACGTGCAACCATCCCTGCTCAATCCATGTCTCATACAGCGGTCGGATGGCGGAGCGTTCCAGCGTGTCCTGCTTGATCCATGCGTCGCAGTCGGCAAAGAACTCGGTGCCGCGCCCTGACGGGTGCCTGCGTGCTGCCAGATACGATGCCGTGTGGAGGTCGTTGCCCTGACTGAAGTCCAAGCCGGTGAAGATGACCCACCCCTCTTGCGCCTTGCAA
>JAEIGA010001693.1_pt1 | contig 34831 bp, 27 predicted proteins | sample 9270691 | NCBI WGS metagenome assembly JAEIGA01 (sample SAMN17057246, study PRJNA624740) | gut metagenome | biome: biome; isolation source: fecal sample | host: Bos grunniens | place: China: Xizang | collected 2019
ACATTAACATTTACAGTAGAAGAATTACCACATTTATCTTTTACCGAAACAACCACATCTGTGTTTTCCTTTATCTCTTCTCCTGCAGAAGGAGTCTGTGTTATCTCCAAATCTTTTTGGGCAGTGCAGTTGTCTTGCGAAGCAACGCGAACTTCTTCTACCAAATCCGGAATTGTAAATTTGCAATCTTGAACAGTCGCATCTTTATCATAATCATTAGGAACTTTTGGAACTTCATTCTCCTGCACCTCAAATGGTTTAGAATCACAATAACCCACATTGATATTATCAATATAAATATTGGTACGAATTTGATAAGTATGACATGGCTCTAAACGACTGCTATTATTAACCGACTGCCAATCTCCGCCATCTACCTTGTAAAAAGATATTACTGTGTCGGTTGGTGTACCTGATTTTCCTTCTTCAGATTTATGGACAAAAGAAACCTTTGAGTCAAGTGTATCAAAAGCAATAGAGCATTCTGTTAAAACACCATTACCTGCAGGTGAATATTCATAACATTCTTCAATCCAATTCTTACACTTTTCGATTTGAAAAGTCTCTATATGTTTTCCATTGGCATAAATCTTAAAATCTTTAGGTCTATAACCTACAGGGTTTTTATTTTCACCATCATATATAGGTTCGAATACCCCTACATTAAAATCAGCCTGATAAGAAGTAGAACCGTTAATAGTTCCAGATGTTGGCCAAACCTTGTTTCCATCTGCGTCTGTCACATAATAATCAAGGGTACGACAAGTTTCTTCTATCATAACAGAAACCGTTTCACCCAAATTTGCACAATCTCCCAATGTTGTAACGATAGGAGAGCAAATATTAAAAGGAATTTTCGCAACATCACTTCCATCAACATTACCCCTACAAGTCACAATAACCTCTTCCGTAAAAGTCACAGGAATTTCTTGCTGATAAACATTTTCAGAAACCTTGGCAGGAGTAAATTGTCCGCTCTCATCACCACATTTATAACTCCAAATGAGATTATCTCCATAACTATTGTTTGCAACCTCTAACGTTACAAAATCACCAGGGCAGTAACAACTATTAGGCGAACGAAGTGCTAAATTATCAGTAACTACGTCAATACGAACAACACCTTTAGGTGTAAAACTTGTTGTCCATTTCTTCACCTGGTCTTCATCACCTGTCTTTGGATATTTAGTAGAACCCAAAGATGACACATATTGGTATTGACCATCTGCAATAACCTTAATTTCAGATTTTATTCCATAATAAAAATCATAAACTGCTAACTCATAAGGATCAGGAATAGTAACTTTTACTGAATAGTTATCATTTCCAACAGATAAATCTTCAATATCAGTAAGTTTCACATAATTTTCTGCACAATCTCCTGGACTATCAACATAACCAATTTTATATGTTAAATATTCGCTAATCTTCCAAGCACCCCAAAAAAGCGATATCTCAAGAGTATGACGGTCAACACTATCAGCAAGGAAACAATAAGGTTGATATCTATCCAAATTGTAATAAAACTCTGACGCATCCTCATCAAACACCACCGTCACCACATCCCCCGGCTCAGCCATAGTTTTGCCATCCGGATAAATCACAGTATACCCTTGCCCCCAACCATTCCAACTCAACAGCATCATACTCATCAAAAGGAATACCTTGAGAACTCGCTTAGAGACAAAATTCAAACCACTTTTCACTGAAGTTTTTACGCTCTCACTCTTAAAAAACAGATTACTCATAATCTTAATATCTTTGTAATTAAAATACTATTTACCAACTAATTTACACGTGATTACTCAACGACACCCTTCTCCCTAATCTATTAACCTACATACTCTTAATCATCATAAGACAACAATCAAAATTCACAAGAAACTCTTTAGGTAACTTCTATAAATTACGATTTATATTATTGGGGTCATAATTTCCGTTTCGGATGCTTTTCATTTTATTTATCTTACTTCTATTCATTCAGTTACGATGCTCGCATCACTCCTTTGTAAATAAAAACAACCTAAACAAAATGCTCTTCAAAATCATCTTGACCTAATTTATAGAACTTACATTTAAAATCAACACCACCTTCTTACAGAAGCAGTCTTATTATTTTTCAATCACGAAAAAAAATCATACAAAGTTAGATATATTTTTTTTGACTTTATCATTTTTTTTTAATATTTTAAGGTAAGTTCTATAATTTCAACGTTTTGCAATATGAATCGGCAGGTATTTGGTTTCAGGTTTCAGGTTTCATTGTACAGGTTCTTGAAACCTGAATCTTGAATCCTGAAACCTAAAACCTGAATCTTGAAACCTGAAACCTAAAACCTGAATCTTGAAACCTGAATCCCAAATTATATCAAAATTAAGAATATTTCACTATCTTTGCAATCTAAAAACAACAAATGTTTAATCTATTAATGTATAAAGTATGTTTCGTAAAATTAGAATTGGATTGGCACTGCTATTTTCCGTTGCAATCACACTCCTATTTTTAGACATCACGGGTACACTACACACCTATTTAGGGTGGTTGGCTAAAATTCAGTTTTGGCCGGCTGTTCTTGCTCTGAATGTCGGAGTGCTGATTCTCCTTATCGGTCTGACACTCATTATGGGTCGCGTCTATTGTTCCGTTATTTGTCCTTTAGGAATCTTACAAGATTTTTTCTCATGGATAGGGGGCAAGGTAAAGAAGAACAGATTTTCTTTCTCTTCTGAAAAAAGAATCGTTCGCTACGTTATTTTGACTCTATTTATTATTCTAACAATCATCGGATTCAATACAATCGCTCTCTATATCGAGCCTTATAGCGCATACGGAAGAATCGTTAATGGTTTGCTTCAACCGCTCTACGTGGGCATTAACAACCTATTGGCAACTACCGCAGAAAGAATGAATAGTTATGCTTTCTATGAAGTTGAAACCTTGACAAAAGCCCTTCCTCTTTTGATTGTGGCTATCGTTACTTTGGTAGTGGTGGCTTATTTGTCCTTCAAAAATGGTCGTACTTGGTGCAACACCATCTGTCCGGTGGGTACATTATTGGGATTTTTAGCTAAGTTTTCTTGGTTAAAACCAGTCATTAATGCGGAAAAATGTATCTCTTGCGGTCTCTGTGAAAAGAATTGTAAAGCATCTTGTATCAATGCGAAAAGGAAAGTGATCGACTACTCTCGTTGTGTTACGTGCATGAATTGCATTGATAAATGTAAGAAAGGGGCTATTCAATACATTCATCCGAAAAATATGGTTCAAACAGAAACTGTCATTGATGAGTCTAGAAGAAAATTCTTGGCTACAAGTGCTGTTTTAGCCACTACAATGACCGTAAAAGCCCAAGCAAAAAAAGTAGATGGTGGTCTTACCGTAATTCAAGATAAACAAATACCAACAAGAAACGTATCTCCGAAACCTGCGGGAGCACTAAGTTTGAAGAATTTCGAAACACACTGCACCGCTTGTCAGCTATGTGTTTCTGCTTGCAACAACAATGTATTAAGACCCTCAACAAAGCTGGAGAACCTATTACAACCTGAAATGTCTTTTGAAGAGGGATATTGTCGTCCGGAGTGTGTAAAATGCTCTGAAGTGTGTCCGACCGGAGCAATACATTTAATTACTCCGGCTGAAAAATCATCCATAAAAATCGGAAAGGCTGTTTATATCAAAGATAATTGCGTAGTAAAAACAGATCGTGTTGAATGTGGGAATTGCGCCAGACATTGTCCGGTTGGTGCGATTAATATGTTTGCTTCGGATGAATTTGAAGGTCGAAAAATTCCTGTCGTAAATGCTGAACGTTGCATCGGTTGTGGTGCTTGCGAAAATCTTTGTCCGGCTCGTCCTTTCAGTGCTATCTATGTGGAGGGGTACGAAAGACAAATGGAGATATAAAGCATATCAAGATAGACAATTTCAATTCTGTCGAAAACTATAATAGAAGAATCGACATAGAATGATAAAATTTTAAAGCGAATATTATGACTATCAATAATAAACCTATCGGAAGACGAAACTTCCTAAAAACATTGGGAGGCGGTGTTGTTGCCGCTTCTACCCTACTCACAGGATGTAGTTCCAACGAGTCAAAATCCATACTCTCTTCTACTCATCAAAAGGGAACGGGAAAGATGACCTATCGCAAAGATGTGCATGGCACAGATGTCTCGCTACTCTGCTTCGGATGTATGCGTTTCCCAACTATCAAAGGTGATAGCGGACGAGAAAATGCTAACAATGATTTGGATCAGGAAGAGATTAACAGAATGGTGGATCATGCCATCGAAAATGGTGTAAACCTATTCGACACCTCTCCTGCCTACTGCCAGGGGCGTTCAGAAAAGGCATTGGGTATTGCATTAAGCAGACATGACCGAAGTAAGTTCTTGGTATCTACCAAAATGTCTAACTTCGGCAACTTTACGCGCGAGGCTTCTATCGAAATGTATAATAACTCATTCAAAGAGCTTCAGGTTGATTATATCGATTATTTCCTACTCCACTCGGTGGGTGGTGGAGAAGATGCTATGGCCTATTTTGAAGACCGATACATCAAAAATGGTATGCTTGATTTTCTTCTGAATGAACGTAAGGCGGGAAGAATACGCAACTTAGGATTCTCTTACCATGGAGATATTCGAATTTTCGACTACCTATTGTCTCGCCACGATGAGATTAAGTGGGATTTTGTTTTGATTCAATTGAATTATGTCGATTGGAAACATGCAAAAAAGATCAACCCGTCAAACACCAATGCAGAATATCTCTACACCGAAATCGAAAAGAGGGGTATTCCGGGGTTTGTGATGGAACCATTGTTAGGTGGTAGATTGGCCGACTTAAATGATCATGCAACAGAACTATTGCAACAAAGAGACCACAATGCAAGCATCGCATCATGGGCTTTCCGCTTTGCAGGTTCTAAACCGGGTATTTTGTCGGTTATGAGTGGTATGACCTACATGGAACACTTGCAAGATAATATAAAAACCTACTCTCCTCTGCAACCGCTATCGGATGATGAGTATAAACTTTTAGAGGAGATTGCTACCATCTATGCCAACTATCCAATGGTGCCTTGTAATACTTGTCAATATTGTATGCCTTGTCCTTATGGTATCGACATTCCTAAAATATTCACTCATTTCAATAAATGTTTGAATGAAGGAAATGTTGTTGAAGATAGACAGGATAAGGGATACAAAGATGCTCGTAGAGCTTTTTTGGTGGGTTATGATCGTAGTGTACCTAAACTTCGTCAGGCCGACCATTGTATTGGTTGCAACCATTGTGTACCTCATTGTCCTCAAAAAATAGATATTCCGGGCGAAATGCACCGCATAAATAGTTTTGTTGAAAACTTAAAACGTGATGGAACGGAGTTAGGCTGTGCGGTTCAATTGGCTGCATTGATCAGACAATTGGATGAAAACAACTACTCTTGCATCATCAAAAATAATGATGTAACCCAATCGTTTACACAAAGAGGTGTATTTGATTTGCACGATTTAGTGGCAAAGAAAGATGAAATCTTAAAGGGCGGATATATAGCGGATAAGATTGTTGGGAAAGGTGCTGCTTCTATGATGATTATAGGAGGTATTAAAGCAGTTCGTACCCACGTTATCAGTCAGAATGCTCTAAATCTCCTAAAAGAACATAACGTAATAGTTCACTACGATACGGTGGTCGAAACAATCAACAATCGAACGAACACCGGTATGTGTCCGGTTGAAACACGTGTAAAGGATTGTACCACTCTTGAACAATGTTGGGAACAAATTCAACAATTCGTAGCAGAGAATAGACACTAAGAAGTTATTATGGCAATTTCTAATTAGAATTTATAATTTTAATCCGGGACTTAGTTCCGGGTTAATTTTTGAAATAAACCAATAACTTACCTATAACGAAAGAATGTAAACAGAGATGATGTATAAGGCTAAAGCGATGCATAAATAGAAATCCTTTATTCCTCAAATTATCAAATACAGTTACCTAAATAAAAAAAAGGAAGCAAAACTTCCTTTTTTTTTTCAAAAACAACCAACTTCCCAGTCAATTGTCCTTTAGTGGTTTTCTAAAAGTCTTCTGATGTGATTTTGTGTATTTTGTCAGAAGAAGATAAACTTCTTCGTCTTTCTAATCAAATTTGCCTTAACATCACCTTGCAAATTTAATATCAAATTCTAAAAGTGATATGAAAAATAAAATCAATTTAACTATCACAATATTACCCCCCCCCAATAAATAACTAATAATCAAATAGTTAGAAATATATTAAAAATAGCATGAATTTAATTCGGCAAAAGAAGTACTTCTCAAGCAAATTTTTACAATGAATGAGTGAAGAGAACTGAAAAAATTTACAACTGCAACTTACTTACTATAGGTTAGTTCTATAAATTGGCTCGAGATGATTTTGTAGAAGATTTTATTTTGATTGATTTTATTCGTAAAGAAGCTATGCGGGCATCGTAACAGAATGAATTAAGCAAGATTGTAGAAGTAGTTTAAAATTTATTATTAAATTGACTTTGAGTTTCACCCTTTCGGCATATTTGAGGCGCTACTTTATGTTGGTTCTATAAATTCATTACCTGAAATTTTTGAATTTACTTCGAGTAGATTAACAACTTCAACTTACTTACTATAATATTCAAGGAGTACTTATAATCAGACAAAAAAAAGAGAAGAACAAAATATTCTTCTCAAAACAGTAGATTTTCATAATTAAAGTCCATTACCAAAAAACCATTATTACACTTTTATATCAACAATTTTAATCATTGACGTGGCAAATATAATATTAAAAACGATAAAATCATAAAGATTAACCCATAATTTTAAAATAAAACATTAAAAAAAGTCAAAAAGTAATATTTTTAAAGAACAATTTAAAAAAATAATCCAAAGTTAAATCATGTTTAAAGAAACAACTAAAAAATACAATTAGAAAATTTTAAACAGCTTCTTACATCAATTCACAATTAAAATTTCCTATTTTGAGCAAAAGAGAGTACATTTGCAAAATAAATTAACCATACATAGTATGATAACAAGAGAGGAACTAGTTCATATAGGAAAGGTAACAAAATCACATGGTTTAGATGGAGAGGTGGAAATCAGCGCAAACTCCGATCTCATCGAAGAGTGTGAGTTACCCTATATCGTTGCTGAAATTGATGGTATTTTTGTTCCCTTTTTCATCTCTGAATATAGGTATAAAAATGATACTTCATTCCTGTTTCAGCTAAAAGGAATTGAAACCGAAAACGAGGCAAAAGAGTTAATAAAATGCGAAGTGTTCATCCATAAGGATTTTCTTGCCGATGGCATGTCTGCAGCAGATATGGAAGGGGGAAATTTCTTTATCGGCTTTTCAATCTATACCGAAAATGGGAAATTTATTGGTGTGATTAATGACATTGATGATAGCACAGAAAATGTTCTTTTCCAACTATTTGATAAGGAAAATAACGAAATAATAATTCCGGCAACGGATGATTTTGTGGTTGAAATCGATGAAGTAAATAAAAAAATAATAATGAATCTTCCGGAAGGACTACTATCCATCTAAAATGATATTGTTATGAAAGAAAATGAAATGATATTCGGCATCAGAGCTATTATTGAAGCGGTAAAGTCTGACAAACAAATCGACAAAATCATTTTGAAGAATGATCTTCAAAGTGAATTGGCAAAAGAGTTGTTTACTGCAATCAAAGGATATAGTCATATCCAAGTGCAACGAGTTCCTCTTGAACGGTTAAATCGTTATACGCATAAAAACCATCAAGGTGCAATCGCTTTTGTGAGTCAAACTACCTACCAATTGGTGGCAGACATTGTTCCAATGCTCTATGAACAAGGAAAAGTTCCTTTCTTTGTAGCTTTGGATGGTATTACCGATGTAAGAAATTTTGGTGCCATCGCTCGTACATGCGAATGTGGCGGCATAGATGCCCTAATCATCCCTGTAAAAGGAGGCGTTAGCGTGAATGCTGATGCCGTAAAAACCTCTGCAGGTGCATTGCATACTTTACCGGTTTGCAAGGAAAGTAGCTTGGTTTCGGCTCTGAAATTCATAAAAAAATGTGGCGTCAGAATTGTCGTTGCCAGTGAAAAAGGAGAAAAAAATTATACAGAAGCAAACTTGCATGACCCGGTTGCTATCGTAATGGGTGCAGAAGATAAAGGAGTATCGCCAGAGGTGCTTCGCCTTTGTGATGAAATGGTCTCTATTCCTATTTTGGGAAACATTTCGTCCCTTAATGTCTCTGTCGCTGCCGGCATTATGATTTATGAGGGTGTGAAACAACGTATGAATCAAGGTGAATAAACTGTTATGGAGGTAATTTACGAGGATAATCATCTTATTGCGGTAAATAAAACCTGCTCGGAAATTGTTCAAGGTGATAAAACCGGCGATAAACCACTATCTGATTTAGTGAAAGAGTATATTAAGGTCAAATATGCGAAACCGGGTAATGTGTTTGTAGGAGTAACTCATCGCTTAGATAGACCTGTCAGCGGAATTGTTCTTTTTGCTAAGACGTCTAAAGCGTTGGAACGACTCAATGAGATGTTTAGAACTCATAATTTGACAAAAAAGTATTGGGCTATCGTAAAAAACAGACCGGAAGTGGAGGAAATGACGTTGACTCACTACCTTCTCAGAAATGAAAAACAGAATAAAACATACGTTTATAATAAACCTAAGAATGGGGCTAAACTCTCTACTCTATCTTATAAACTAATCGGAAGATCTGATAATTACTATCTTTTAGAGGTAAATCTTCAAACAGGAAGACATCATCAAATCAGAGCTCAATTGGCTCATATCGGTTGCCCCATTAAAGGGGACTTAAAATATGGGTTTGCCAGAAGTAATAAGGATGGAGGAATAAGTTTACATGCTCGTTCGCTCCAATTTATACATCCTGTATCTAAGGTTCAGATTGATCTGGTAGCAGATGTCCCTCAAAACGATCCACTATGGGTAGAATTTGAAAATCAACAAAAGTAAACAACAAAAGTCAATAAATTTCGTTCTAGGTAAAATGAAACGAATAAAGAGAATATTATTCATCTCAATGCTGATTTTTGCATCATTTCAAACCAAAATGTATGCCGACTCTCCTATTGACAAAATTTTATTATCTCAACTTTCCTACAAATTTGACACGTTAAGCCAAAATCAACCGGATAGTGTTAAATTGAAGATTAATAATGAATGTATCAACATTCTTTCAAAGCTCTTGTCGGATCCTTCTTCATTTGAAAATCCATTAGAAGAGTTAAAATTTATTGGGAAGGTATATTCTGATGATGGGGAAGTTAAGATTTACACATGGGGATTCCCTCTTCAAGATAAAAGTTTTGCTTACGGAGGATTTATTCAAAAGAAAGAGAAAAAAAAGGTAACAACAACCCGATTGACAATTAGAAATTCTCCCTATATTCCATTGCAAAACAAAAATATTTCTGCCGCAAATTGGTATGGTGCACTTTACTATAAAGTAATGAAAATCAAGAAACGAAGAGAAGAATATTATGTTGCTTTAGGCTGGTCCGGGAATGATGGTGCAACAGATTTTAAAGTTATCGAACCTATCTATTTCGACAGAAACGGAAAGGTAACTTATCTTGGAAAACCTTTGTTTGAAGAGGAAAAAAAATTGCATTCAAGAATTGTTTTGGAATATACTTCCGAAGGAAAGGTAGCTTTAAGCTTCAATGAAACAAATGATCTGATCTCGTTTGACCACTTGGTTCCTATCGAACCTATGTACAAGGGTATAAGAGCCTATTATGGTCCCGACTTTACCTACGATGCATACCGACTTCAGAAAGATGGCAAATGGAGCTTCGAAGAAAATATCGATGCTCGTAACAAACAATAATTCAACTAGTTATGAAACATAAAATAATTATAGCAACTATGGCTGTTTTAACACTTAATTCTTGTGGAGAAAAAGATATTAACACTCCATCTAATGACAAATTCACTTACTCTGTCGATCGATTTGCTGATATAGAAGTTCTTCGTTATAAAGTTCCTGGATTTGAAGATTTATCGCTTAAACAAAAAGAATTAATCTATTACCTTTCTCAGGCAGCTCTGGAAGGAAGAGATATTTTGTACGATCAAAACAATAAATACAATTTATCCATCAGAAAGACGTTAGAGGCAATCTACGAAAATTACAATGGAGAGAGAGAGAATCAAGAGTTCAAAGCCTTGGAGTGCTACTTAAAAAGAGTATGGTTTTCCAACGGAATTCATCATCACTATGCTACAGATAAATTCAGCCCCGATTTCTCTGCCGAGTTCTTCGCTTCTGCTATTCGTTCCATCCCTACAGAATCACTTCCTTTATATGCATTTAACAACGATGTAGAAAAGCTAATTGCAACGTTGCAACCGGTTATTTTCGACTCCACCCTCTATGCAAAACGAGTAAATCAAGAGGAAAATATTGATGTTATTACCCACTCTGCAAACAACTACTATGAAGGGGTCAGCGAAGATGAGGTTGATCAATTCTACAATAGCAAAAGAGATCCCAATGATCCTATGCCGATATCTGTCGGTCTAAATAGTAAATTGGTTAAAGAAAATGGTACATTGGTTGAAAAGGTATGGAAAAGCGATGGAATGTATGGGGAGGCAATAAAAAAGATTATCTATTGGTTGGAAAAAGCAGCATCAGTTGCTGAAAACAACGAACAACAAAATGTAATCAACTCATTGATCGACTATTATGAAAGCGGCGACCTATTAACATTTGATGAATATAGTATTCTTTGGGTAAAAGATTTGGATTCTCGAATTGATTTTATCAATGGATTTATTGAGACGTATGGCGACCCATTGGGAATTAAGGCAAGTTGGGAATCGGTAGTAAATTTTAAGAATTTAGAGGCTACCAAACGTACAGAAATCATTAGTCAGAACGCACAATGGTTTGAAGATAACTCACCTGTCGAAAATCGTTTCAAAAAAGAGTCGGTCAAGGGGGTGTCCGCCAAAGTAATCACCGCAGCAATGTTAGGTGGAGATTGTCATCCGGCAACTCCAATCGGAATAAATTTACCCAATGCCAATTGGATACGACAAATGCATGGTTCAAAGTCTGTTACAATTGAAAATATCACAGATGCATACGACAAAGCAAGTTTGGGCAATGGATTTTCAGAAGAGTTTGTTTGGAGCGATACGGAAAGAAAATTGATTGAACAATATGGTTTTCAAGCCGATAATTTACATACAGACCTTCATGAGTGTTTAGGTCATGGCTCAGGGAAACTTCTCCCAGGTGTCAGTCAAGACGCACTGCGTACCTATGGTGCAACCATTGAAGAAGCAAGAGCAGATCTCTTCGGACTCTACTATGCAGCAGATGATAAAATGGTTGAATTGGGCCTATTACCTAACAAAGAGGCCTATAAAGCCGAGTATTATAAGTATATGATGAATGGTTTAATGACACAATTAACACGCATTGAATTAGGTAATAATATTGAAGAGTCTCATATGAGAAACCGACAATTAATTGCAGGTTGGGTTTATGAGAAGGGTTCTGAAGATAAGGTTATAGAAATTAGAGAAAGAGATGGCAAGTCTTTTGTTGTCATCAATGATTATGAGAAGATGAGAGAACTTATCGGAAATCTATTGGCAGAAGTTCAACGAATTAAATCGGAAGGCGATTATGAAACTGCTAAAAAATTGGTTGAAAAATATGGTGTAAAGGTAAACGAAAAAATACATAAAGAGGTGAAAGAGCGATACGCAAAATTAAACTTAGCCCCTTACAAAGGCTTTGTAAATCCTATCTATACACCAGTGTTTGAAGGAGAAAAATTGGTTGACGTAATTGTCAGTTATAATGAAAATTTTGTAGAACAAATGCTTCGCTACGGAAAAGAACACTCTCATTTACAAGTATTTAATTAATGCCGATTTTCTAAAACAGGTCGAAAAATCAAAAAAAAAGTATGTTAATATTGACTATAGGCAACCTCTTCTTCTAAATGGAAGTTGCCTATAAGTCAAAACATTTTTTTATTGACAATATCAACATAAGTAGTCCCAAAATAGTTTAATATAACTTTGAAGAAGCCGATGAGATGAGACTTAAAGTTGGTACAAAAAAATAATTGACAAATCAAGCAAAAAAAAACAGAAATTAGAAGCAACTTAAAAAATTTTATGTTACATTTGCGTTCGGAAATAAGTAAATAGTATAATTATTCAAAAATATCATTACGAGATGGAAGTAAAAAAATCTCCTAAGGCTGACTTAGAAAACAAACGTTCAATGTTTGTTATGATTGGATTCGTTTTAGCACTCGGATTCACTTATATTTGTTTTGAATGGACTAATACAGAAGTTACAGTTCACGAAGTAGAAAGTACATTCATCAATCAAGGAGAGGAAGAGATTATTCCTCAAACAACTCAAATTGAGACACCGCCTGAAGTGATTGAGAAACCTAAAGAGATTGTTCAACAAGTGTTGAAAGTGGTTAGTGACGAAGTGGAAACAACATCTACTGTAGAAATTGCTGAAGAATCAACAGAAGAGGCTATCGAATTCACACCAATGGAAGTACAAGAAGAGGAGGAAGACGAAGAGGAGATTTTCCAAGTCGTAGAAAAAGTAGCAGGATTCCCTGGTGGACAAGCTAAGTTGATGGAATTCTTGAGAAAAGAGTTAGTGTATCCTCAGATTGCAATTGATAACAACGTACAAGGTCGTGTAATCGTTCAGTTCGTTGTAAACAAAGATGGGTCTATCCAAGACGTTAAAGTTGCTCGTGGAGTAGATCCGGTTCTTGACGAAGAGGCTATCCGCGTGGTAAAAAAGATGCCTAAATGGATTCCGGCAGAACAACGTGGAAAGACAGTTCGTTCTAGATTCCAATTACCTGTAATGTTTAAATTTAAATAATTGAACATACGATTTCTTATAAGATAGAAAATTAAACAGAAAGAACCGGACTTATTAATTTAGTTCGGTTCTTTTTTATACTCAACCTATCCAAAAATTTCAAAACTCCAAATTCAAACAAAATCCAAGAAGAAATGTTATAAGTAATACAAACCAATACAAATTACTTATGAAACTTACAATAAATGATCTACCCTACTCTCCCAATGCGTTAGAGCCATATATTTCGGCAAAAACACTAAAATATCACCATGGGAAACACCTTCAAACCTACATCAATAACACCAATAAATTGTTGGAATCGGAAAAATACAACGATTACAAAACAATGACGGATATATTGTTGAATGCTGACGGAGCTTTGTATAACAATGCAGCGCAAGTTTGGAACCATAACTTCTACTTCTTCTCTTTCTCTCCCAAAGGTGGCGGAGAGCCTCTCCCTAACACAAAACTATACAATGCAATAATAGAACAATGGGATAATTTTGAAAAATTCAAAGAAGAATTTGTAACACATGGGACATCGATTTTCGGTTCAGGCTGGGTATGGTTATGTCAAAACAAGGATGGATTTTTAGAGATTATACAAACAAAGAATGGAGACACTCCATTAACGCAAGGTAAAATTCCTCTATTAACATTTGATGTATGGGAACATGCCTACTATTTAGACTATCAAAATGACCGAAAAAAGTACCTTGAAAACCTTTGGAATATTGTTGATTGGAGGATAGTGGAAAAACGCTACGTAGCGAATTAAGGAGAGTTCTATAAATTAATTTTTCGAAATTTTTGAATTTATTTCATGTAGATTACGGAGTGAAAGAAGCGATGAATTTATTGAACTCACCATAAGACAAAATCAATATAAAAACAAAAAAGGCTACTTCATTAATACACTATTAAAGAAGTAGCCTTAAGAACCTAACCTATCTATTAACTAATCCACGCAAAGAGCATTATTCAACGCCTTGATAGCAGAAGAATAGCCCTCACGACAAATTACAAATTGCATATTTACCTGACGCAACGATTGTGCAAAACACTCAATATTAATATGGTTATCACATAAAGCCTTGGCAGCCTTATACAAAAACCCCGGATGAGCAATATTAGTACCCATACAACAAACCAAAGCAACCTCTTTTACAGTAACCTGATAGAATACGTTTTTCAACTCATCGATCAATGCTTTAGATTTCGGTTTATCCCAAATAACCATAGTAATACTATTGGCATTGGTAGATTTAAGGATATAACTCACACCATGTTTTTCAAACACCTTCATTATACGCAAATCAAAACCAACTTCACCCACCATCATTGGATCATGAACCTCAACAGCTAAAACTTTATCCGTACCGGAAACAATCTCTATACGTGATTTTTCAGCTACATAATCTTTTGTAATCAAAGTACCCGGATGCTCCGGTTCGAAAGTATTTTTGATTCGAATATTAATACCTGCCAACTCAAGAGGTTTAGAAGCTTTCGGATGAATTGCCTCCATTCCCACATCAGCCAATTGATCAGCCACCATAAAATTTGTAAACCCAACAGGAATAGAATTTTCAGCCCCCACCAAATTAGGATCTGCAGACGACAAATGGAACTCTTTATGAATCACCGCTTCATCCGCTTTAACATCCACAGCAATTTTAGAGAATGTCACCTCAGAATAACCACGGTCAAAAGCTCTCATAATTCCCTCTACCCCTTTGGTATAACCTGTTGCTACGCAAAGCGTTTTAGAGAAATCGATACCATCAAAAGCCTTATGAATACGCTCATCAATTGTCAAAGCCTCAGAATCATCAAAACCACAAAGATCGATAAACGTAGCATCAATACCATTATTTTTGATAATATTTACGGAATTAAATGCCGAGTGAGCCTCTCCGATAGAAGAAAGAATCTCTCTAGCAGCCAAATACAAATCATTACGATCCACATAGCCCGATGCAACAACACTATGCATAGAACGCAAATAGTTCTTTGCCTTTTCGATTCGATTGATGATAAATTCATCAGCAACCTTTTGATCTAATTTAATTTCTTCATAATTGCGATTCAAAGCAATTAATTTTTGACATAACTCATCAAGTGCTTCAGCATAATTTTCATCATTCAAAAACTTGACATAAATTCCCGGTGCACCTGTTTTTTTATGTTCTAACAACCAGTTAGTTACATTATTATAAGCAGAAACTACAAATATACGATTGTAAAATTCTGCTCCACTTCTTTTGCCGATGATAATATTGTTCAAGACATCCTTGAACTGCGACATGGAGGTACCTCCAATTTTCTCAACAGTTAACATCTTTATTCTATATTTACAAATTACATTGCAAAGATAATCAAAAAGAACGACAAAATATGTAAAAGTATAAGAAGTTATTTAAAATTTATTTTAGAGCAACTTCTATAAAATATGATTTTTAATTCTAAATGCAATAAATTCTATTTCGGATACTTTTGAATTCTGTTAGAAGTCATTTAAATTTTGTTTCACGCATACTTAAAAAAGTTTTTAAGATTATCATAAGACATCTTCTAAAATATCAAAACCCAACACTTTTCCCCTACTCACCACTGAGTGTTGAAAAAAAATCACAACAAACAAAAAAAGCAAAAATCAAAGAAAAATTCTAACATTTTGACACTAACAACAAACAAACACATACAATTTGAAATATTTTTAGAAAAAAATAAATAAAAATCACATATTCAATCTTTCAAAATGTCAAAAAATGTTATAAAAATAGGTTGCAATAATCTTGCAAAATCAAATAACTTTTTCCAAATTTGCGGTTAAAATAAAAACAGAAAAAGCAATTATGTTACAACTCCTTATTAATAAACAAGCAACAAAACAATCCATTTTGGTTTGTTTTGTAGAGGAGTTTTCAAAATAAAGGAATGGAGGCTGTATCAAAAAATACAATTTGATACAGCCTCTAAAATTTTGAAAAATAACTAATTGAAGAAGAAAAGAAAGAAAGAAATAAATAAATTAAAAATAATAACCTAAAAAAATGAGTTCTAGTGAAATTTTCATTGTAGTATTGTTGACGGCAATAATTATGGTTGTTGCAGCAGTACTGATTGGGATGTTGTTGGCACCAAAGTCAACCAACGCCCAAAAAGGAGAGCCGTATGAGTGCGGTATTCCTACAAGAGGAACTTCATGGATGCAATTCCGCATCGGCTATTACCTATTTGCCATCTTATTTTTGATGTTCGATGTTGAAACAGTGCTTTTGTTTCCTTGGGCAACAATCATGAAGAGTTTAGGTGCAGTAGGATTAATTAGCGTATTGTTCTTCTTATTCATTCTTATTCTTGGTTTAGTTTATGCATGGAAGAAAGGAGCGTTAGAATGGAAGTAAAAGATATCAGCATTAAAAACATGAAAACGGAGGACTTCAAAGACAATGCGTATTTGGAGAAATATGTTGAAGAACTTCGTAAAGGTGGTGTAAATGTTGTTGTTGGAGTTTTGGATGACATCATTAATTGGGGACGTTCCAATTCTGTTTGGCCACTAACATTTGCTACAAGTTGTTGCGGTATTGAATTCATGTGCGTAGGTGCCGCAAGAACGGACTTTGCCCGATTTGGTTGGGAGGTAACACGTAACTCTCCTCGTCAAGCCGATGTAATATTTGTAGCAGGAACCATTGTTCATAAGATGGCTCCCGTTTTAAAAAGACTTTATGATCAAATGGCAGAACCTAAATACGTAATTGCGGTCGGTGGATGCGCAATTTCAGGAGGTCCATTTATCGATTCATACCACGTTGTTAAAGGAGTGGATCAAATTATTCCTGTTGACGTTTATGTTCCGGGTTGCCCTCCTCGTCCAGATGCAATGCTTTATGGTATGATGCAATTGCAGAGAAAAATCAAGGTTGAAAAATTCTTCAAATTACCCAATAAACCGGATATGAAAAATCTTTCAACAGACGAATCATCCACAAATGAAAGCAAGTAAGAAATGAAAAAGATTAAAGATATTATTTCATCCGTTAAATCGGCTCTTTTAGTGGAAGATGGCCAATACCCTACTATCACAGTTACTCCAGAGGAACTAAGAAAAGTAGCAGAAAATTTATTAAAAAACGGATATGACTTCTTGGTCAATTTGACAGGAATGGATTACAAGGATTCGTTAGGTGTTATTTATCACATATCATCCTCAATAGACAGGACCTCTCTTGTGGTTGTTAAGACAAGTACTGAAAACAGAGAAAATCCTGTAATTCCTACAGTCAGTGACATCTGGGAGTCGGCTAATTTATATGAGAGAGAGGTCTACGACTTCTTTGGTATTCGCTTTATTAACCATCCTGATATGAGAAGATTGTTCCTTCGTCAAGATTGGAATGGTTTTCCTTTTAGAAAAGATTATGATTCAAATCCTGAGCTAAATCCGGTTCCATTGGTAAATCAATCAACTGAGGCAATGGAAGATGTTCCTACTCTGACAGTGAACAAGGATGGTGAGTTGGTAAATAGTAGTACTCCTCTTTTCGGGAAACAAGAGTATGTTATCAACATCGGACCTCAACACCCTGCAACACATGGTGTATTACATTTGAGAGTCTCTTTGGATGGTGAGATAATCAACAAGGTAGACCCTAACTTTGGGTATATCCATCGTGGTATTGAAAAAATGTGCGAAACGAAAACTTATCCACAGATACTTCAATTAACAGAACGTTTGGATTATCTTTCGGGAACAATGAATCGTCATGCTTTCTGCTTATGCGTAGAAAAAGCTTTAGGATTGGAAGTTCCTGCTCGTGCTCAGGCTGTACGTGTGATTTTTGACGAGTTAACTCGTATTGCTTCTCACCTTTTAGGTTGGGGTTGTACTTGTATGGATATGGGATCTATCACTGCGTTTATCTACGGAATGAGAGATCGTGAGAAAATCATGGACATCTTTGAAGAGACCGGAGGAGGTCGTTTAATGGTTGGTTATAACGTAATTGGAGGTGTTGCCAACGATGTCAGTCCGAAGTTCGTCGATCAAGTAAAAGAATTCATTCCTTATATGCGCAAAATGATTAAGGAATATCACACTTTGTTCACATACAATCCTATCGCAAGAGGTCGTATGGAGAACATTGGATTCTTAACAAAAGAACAAGCAATTGCATTAGGAACAACAGGACCGGTAGGTCGAGCTTCAGGATGGGCTTGTGATGTAAGAAAGATTGAACCTTATGCCGGTTATGACAAACTAGACTTTGAAGAGGTAATCAGAACCGAAGGAGGAACGTTGGATCGCTACTTGATTCGTTTGGACGAAATTGAGCAATCTTTGCGTATTATAGAGCAATTAATCAATAATCTTCCGGAAGGAGACTACAAGGCAAAGACTCCTGCAATCATTAAATTACCTGCAGGAGAATATTACCAAAGAGTAGAAAATGCACGTGGAGACTTTGGAGTATATATCAATAGTACAGGAGATAAAAATCCGTATCGTGTAAAATTCCGTTCTCCATGTATGACTCTAATATCCGCATTGGATCCTTTGTGTAGAAACGAGAAAATAGCCGATTTAATTATGATTGGTGCTTCTCTCGATTATGTAATACCTTGTGCAGACAGATAATATCAAAAGAGAAAGATCATGTTAGAATTAGATAAAATAGTAAGTTTGATACATGAAGGATTAACTTCACTTATGCCGGATATGGCATGGTTAGTATCATTGATTGAGTATGTTCTGATTGGCGTTGCCTTTTTGGCAGTATATTGCGTTTTGGCATTGATATTAATCTATGTAGAACGTAAAGTCTGCGCATTTTTTCAATGTCGTATCGGTCCTAATCGTGTTGGTCCGTTTGGAATTTTCCAAAGTATCGCCGACATGGTAAAAATCTTGTTAAAAGAGATTATTGCAATTTCAAAAACAGATAATGTATTGTTCAAAGTGGCTCCTTTCATCGTGTTGGCAGGCTCACTTTGTACCTTCGGTGCATTACCATTTGGAAAGGGATTGCAAGGAATCGATTTTAACGTCGGAGTATTCTATTTATTGGCAGTATCGTCATTAGGTGTCGTTGGTATCCTATTAGCTGGTTGGGCAAGTAATAATAAATACACCTTAATCGGTGCTATGCGTAGTGGTGCTCAATTGGTTAGTTATGAGTTATCAGCCGGAATTTCGATTTTGACAATGGTAATATTGGCAGGAACAATGCAATTGTCAACAATCGTTGAAAAACAAGCAGATGCATGGTTTATATTCCAAGCTCCAATTCCAGCATTTATCGCATTTGTTATCTATTTGATTGCAGGACACGCTGAAACCAATCGCGGACCATTTGACTTACCAGAGGCTGAATCTGAGTTAACAGCCGGATATCACACAGAGTATTCGGGTATCCAATTTGGATTCTTCTACTTGGCTGAATATCTGAATATGTTCATTATTGCAGGAATTGCGACAACCATCTTCTTAGGTGGATGGCAACCATTCCATATTAATGCAGAATGGGCAAGCGGATTTAACGCAATTATGGACTATATACCATCTTGGTTATGGTTCTTCGCAAAAGTCTTTGCATTGGTATTTTTAAGTTTATGGGTAAGATGGTCATTCCCTCGATTAAGAATCGACCAACTCCTTAAATTAGAGTGGAAAATTTTGATGCCGATAAGCTTAGTTAACATGCTTGTAATGGCTGTATGGGTACTAATATTCTAAATAGAAGCAAAATGATACAATATTTTAAAGATTTATTTTCCGGTATCGTAAACCTTCTGAAAGGTATGTACATTACTATGCTCAATTTTTGCCGTCCTAAAGTAACGGAACAATATCCGGAAAACAGAGGCAAAAAGGTTTACGCAGAACGTTTTAGAGGAGAATTAATAATGCCACATAACGAACAAAACGAACATAAATGTACGGCATGTGGAATTTGTCAGATGAATTGTCCTAATGGAACGATACGAATTGAAACAAAACAGATAACAACTGAAGATGGTAAAAATAAGAAAATACTTGATAAATATATCTATGATTTAGCAAGTTGTACATTCTGCGGACTATGTTCTATAAATTGTCCTCAAAAAGCCATCGTATGGAGCAATAATTTTGAACACTCTGTATTTACAAGAGAAGCTATGAAAATTCAATTGAATAAAGAGGGTTCGAAAGTGGCGGAAAAGAAAGCAGTAACACCTAAAGAATAAGAGTTATGGAATTATTAACAGCAAGCAACATTTTATTTTTTATACTTGCCGCAGCTATTATTATATTTGGTATAATGACGGTAACTTCTAAAAAAGTCCTTCGTGCGGCAACCTCGTTGTTTTTCGTATTATTCTGCATTGCAGGTCTTTACCTACAAATGAATTACGAATTTTTAGCAGCAGTTCAACTCTCTGTTTATGCAGGTGGAATTGTGGTATTGTTCGTTTTTGCAATTCTGTTGATCAAAAATTTAGGTAAAGAGACAGAGCAATTATGTGGAGCCAAAAGAGCATTGGGCATCATTACGGCTTTGACCGGATTGGTGATATGTATAGTAACAATCTTTAAATTTGGATTTATAACCGATTCTGTCAGATGTAACGATATTGCTGCAACAATTGATATGAATGAAGTCGGTCAAACATTAATGGGGACTGAGAAATTTCAATATATTCTTCCTTTTGAAGCTGCAAGTGTTTTATTGTTGGCATGTATAGTAGGAAGTATTGTTATCGCACAAAATCATAAGGAGGAGAAAAAATGAGCATTCCTGTAGAATTTTATCTAATCGTAAGTACCCTACTCTTCTTTATCGGAGTATATGGGTTTATTGTTCGAAAGAATTTGATTAGCATACTAATGTCTATCGAATTGATGTTGAACGCAGTGAGTATAAATTTTGTCGCATTTAATCGTTTTGTCTATCCGGAACATTTGGAAGGATATATGTATAGTTTATTCGTGATTGTTGTTGCTGCAGCGGAAACTGCTGTTGCAATATCTATCATAATTAACGTGTACAGAAAGATGAAAAACATTGACGCCAAGAGTATTAATGAATTAAAGAATTAAACGTTATGGATATAACTAATTTAGCACCAATCGTATTGGCCTTACCACTCTTGATGTTCATGATCATCGGATTGTTTGGCTATAAGATGACACCAAAATTCTCCGGACTTTTGGGTACAACAGCGTTTAGTATCGTGACCATAATTTGCTACTATATTGCAATTAGTTACTTCACAGGAGCAAAATTAGGGGATGGAACGATGCCAAAGGAGATTCTATTCAACTTCGAATGGTTGAGATTCTCTGAAAATTTAGTAATTAGCATTGGATTTTTGTTAGATCCGATATCTGCAATGATGCTTGTAGTAATTTCTACTGTTTCATTGATGGTACATATTTATAGTATGGGATATATGCATGGTGAAGAGGGATTCCAAAGATATTATGCAGTGTTATCGCTTTTCTCTTTTGCAATGTTAGGATTGGTTGTGGCAACTAACATTTTCCAAATGTATATCTTTTGGGAGCTTGTGGGTGTCTCTTCTTTCTTATTAATCAGCTTCTATTTTAATAAGCCATCTGCGGTAAAAGCGGCAAAGAAAGCATTTATTGTTACTCGATTTGCAGATATGTTCTTCTTGGTAGGTATTCTAATCCTATCTTTCTACACTCAAACATTTGATTTCGGACCATTAACAACGGTAACAGGTAATCACGTAACGATTGTTAATGAAACAATGGGTGGTGCTACTTTCTGCGGATTGTCGGTTATTTCAATTGCTGTGTTCTTGATTTTCTTAGGAGGTGCCGGAAAATCGGCTATGTTCCCATTCCATATTTGGTTACCGGATGCAATGGAAGGTCCAACTCCTGCCTCTGCTTTGATTCATGCTGCAACAATGGTGGTTGCAGGTGTTTACTTAGTTGCTCGTCTTTTCCCAATCTACTTCTTTGAAGCGCATGATGTATTAACAATCATCGCTTATATTGGGGCATTTACAAGTTTGTTCGCAGCAGTTATCGCTTGCACTCAAACAGATATTAAACGAGTATTGGCATTCTCAACCATCTCTCAAATTGCTTACATGATGGTTGCTTTGGGTGTTTCAGGATATGAAGGTAGTGAAGGTTTGGGTTATACAGCATCTATGTGGCACTTATTTACTCATGCAATGTTCAAGGCTACTCTTTTCCTTGCTGCCGGTTGCGTTATTCATGCTGTTCATAGCAATGAAATGGATGCAATGGGTAATTTGAGAAAACATCTTAAAATCACTCACATAGCATTTTTAATCGCTTGCTTGGCTATTGCGGGTATTCCAATCTTCTCAGGATTCTTCTCTAAGGATGAGATTTTGGTTGCAGCCCACGAGGCATCACCGGTGATTTATTGGTGTCAAACATTGGTTGCAGGTTTAACTGCTTTCTATATGTTCAGATTATACTACAGAATTTTCTGGTATAACGAACCGGATTATGGTCATCACACGCCACATGAATCTCCATCAAATATGTGGATTCCATTGATGATTCTTACCGTTTATACATGTACAAGTGGTTTCTTCCCATTCACCGAATACATCTCTCCGGATATGAAAGGATTTGTATCTCACATCCATTGGAATATTGCTATTCCTAGTGTGATTGTGGCTCTAATCGGAATAGGAGTTGCTACATTTATGTACAAAAACAAAACAGAATATCCGGACAAAGTGGTTGCTTGTATCAAAAATACCTACCACTATGCTTACAACAAATTCTATATTGATGAAATTTATTTGTTCGTGACTCATAAGATCATCTATAAGTGTATTTGTGACCCTATTGCATGGTTCGACAGACATATTATTGACGGATTTATGAATCTTCTTTCTTGGATTACGAATAAGACTTCAGTTGAGATTAAAGAGGTTCAAAGTGGAAATGTTCAACAATATGCTTGGGTATTTATCTTGGGAGTGTTAACAATCGTCGCATTGACAATTTATTTATAATAAAAAAATAGTACGAAAATGAATATATTATCATTATTTGTAATTATTCCGCTCATTATGATGGCCATCATATTTTGTATTGATGGTGAGAAAAAGAGTTTGATCCGTATTGTAATGTCAATAGGCGGTTTGGCATTGTTGGCTACTTCATCCTACTTGACAGTGGAATATTTGGCGCTTAGAGAAGCGGGGGATATGTCTGAGTTTTTGTTTACAGATTCATATTTGTGGTATGAGACATTTAATATTCACTACGCAATTGGTGTGGATGGTGTTTCTGTGGCAATGTTATTACTCTCTTCTATTGTGGTAATTACCGGTGTTTTTGTTTCTTATAGTATTGAGGAACAAGCAAAAGAATACTTTTTATGGTTCTTATTATTGTCTATCGGAGTATATGGATTCTTTATCTCGTTAGATTTGTTTACGATGTTCTTATTCTACGAGGTGGCATTGATTCCGATGTACTTGTTAATCGGACTTTGGGGAAGTGGTAAGAAGGAATACTCGGCCATGAAGTTGACTTTGATGTTGATGGGTGGTTCTGCTTTCTTGATGGTTGGTATTTTTGGTATCTACTATCAATCGGTTCCTGAGGGTGGTACACTTACGTTCAACATTCAAGAGATTGCAGCCAATGTAACAGCATTAAAAGAGCAAGGAGCTGACAACCAATGGCAATACATCTTCTTCCCTCTTACATTCGTAGGTTTTGGAGTATTGGGTGCTATGTTCCCATTCCATACTTGGTCTCCGGATGGTCACGCATCTGCACCTACTGCGGTGTCTATGTTGCACGCCGGTGTTTTGATGAAATTGGGAGGTTACGGATGTTTTAGAGTTGCTATGTACTTGATGCCGGATGCTGCAAATGATTTGGCATGGATATTTATCATTCTAACAGGTATCAGTGTTGTATATGGTGCATATAGCGCATGTGTACAAACGGATTTGAAGTATATCAATGCTTATTCTTCAGTTAGTCACTGTGGTTTGGTTTTATTTGCTTTGTTAATGATGAATAAAACTGCAATGACAGGTGCTATTCTTCAAATGGTTTCTCATGGTTTGATGACAGCATTGTTCTTTGCGTTAATTGGTATGATTTACGGAAGAACGCACACAAGAGATATTCGCGAAATGGGCGGTTTAATGAAAATCATGCCGGTTCTTTGTGTATGTTACGTAATTGCAGGTTTGGCCTCTTTAGGTTTACCGGGATTGAGTGGATTTGTTGCAGAGATGACCATATTTGTTGGTGCTTTTGAACATGAAGATATGTTCCATCGTGTATTCGTAATTTTAGGTTGTACTTCTATTGTTATTACTGCGGTATATATTCTACGTGTGGTTGGTAAGATTTTATTCGGACCTGTTCAGGATAAACACCACGAGACTCTTACAGATGCTGTATGGTATGAGAAGTTGGCAACATTTACTTTGATATTTGCTATCGCAGCAATCGGTTTAGCTCCTCTTTGGTTATCGAATATGATTGCAGGTGGAATTGAAAATATCGTAAAATTATTCTAATAGAAAAGTTCTTAGAACATAAATATAGAAAGTATGGATTATAGCAATTTTCTTATAATGAACCACGAATTGTCATTGGTGGTTGTATTGGTTGCTCTGTTATTGGCAGATGTATTGGGAAAGAATAAAAAGGTATTTCAATTCTTCGCCATAGGGCTATTCTTGATTCACACAATACTAGGTTTCACTCATTGGAACATTGGTGAAGCAACTGCTTTTTCAGGTATGTATGTAACGTCTGAAATACATGTATTCGTAAAGAATATTCTTAACATAGGTACATTGATTGTCTTCATTTTTGCATTCTATTGGAATGAAAATGAAAATAAAAATCAAGTGGGTGAATTTTATTTCTTAACCCTCTCTACCCTATTGGGAATGTATTTTATGGTCTCTGCAGAACATTTCTTATTGTTCTACATCGGATTGGAAACGGCTTCTATACCTATGGCTACTTTAGTGGCATTTAACAAAAACAAAAGAGAATCTGTAGAAGCTGCTGCCAAATATATTTTAACAGCAGCATTCTCTTCTGCAGTTATGTTATTTGGTATCTCAATGATATATGGTGCTTGCGGTTCTTTGTACTATGGTGATGTACTTAGAATATTCCAAACAACTCCATTGCATATTATGGCTTTGATCTTTATGTTTGCAGGTATTGCATTTAAAATTTCATTGGTGCCATTCCATCTTTGGACAGCCGATACGTATGAAGGGGCTCCAACTCAAGTTACTGCATACTTGTCTGTGATTTCTAAAGGAGCTGCAGCATTTGCTTTAATGTGTATCTTGTTCAGAGCTTTTGCACACTATCCGGACACTTGGAAAAATTTCTTATGGTGGATCATTGTTATTACAATCACCATCGGAAACTTATTTGCGCTTCGCCAAAAGAATATGAAGAGATTCCTTGCTTTCTCCTCTATCTCTCAAGCAGGTTACGTTATGCTTGGTGTAATAGCCGGTTCTTCGCAAGGTATGGCAGCAATGGTTTATTACGTGTTTATCTACTTATTCACAAACTTGGCTGCGTTTGGCGTTATATCTGCCATTGAAAACAAAACAAACAAAATTACAATGGAGGATTACAATGGCTTGTACAAAACAAATCCAAAATTATCTTTCGTAATGATGTTAGCAATGTTCTCATTGGGTGGTATTCCTCCTTTCGCAGGATTTTTTAGCAAGTTCTTTATCTTTGCTGCTGCATCTGAACAGGGTGAGTATCTATTGGTATTCTTGGCATTACTTAATACAATCATCTCATTATGCTACTATCTGTGGGTGGTTAAAGCTATGTTTATCAATAAGTCTGATAATCCGATTGAACATTTCAAAAGTGATTATATGACAAGATTTGGACTTATTGTTTGTACGATCGCTATGATTGTTTTAGGATTCATCAGTCCGATTTATGAGCAAATTGTTTCTATCGCTTTCGGAATGTAATAGAGAAAAATAAAGTTAAAAAACCGATTTCAAAAATGAAATCGGTTTTTTTTTATGGAAAGACTATATCATTGAAAAAAAAGAAGTAATTTTGCAAGTTGAATAGGCACAAGTAAATTATGGTTACAAACAAAAACCACAAAAGCGTCTCTCAAATATGAATAAAATAAATTATAGACAATTTCTAATAAAACCGGGACTATTATTTATTCTGCTATTAAGTATAAGTACAACTTCTGCAATTGAGACGAAGTATGTCGCAAATTATACGATGGAGAACTCCAAAGTGAATACAAATAAAAAGGAAGATGGTGTCAGTTTGCTGAAAGATTCATTTGCTTATACCAATGCAAACAAAACACTTCAAGGTTTTCATAAAGAAAATCTTGATTTTGATACTGCAATCATTCATCATAAATGGAGTCAGTTTGATATTGAAGGTCAATTCACTCAAACGCCTCAGGGTTCTGTAATCTTTTCTCATGAGGGTAAATTATACATTGCAAAATCAATTGATGGTAAAAATTGGGAGAATCCTAAGAAATTAACGATTGAGGGAATGGGTAAACGTAGAGTAACGATGAGAGGTAGTTCTCTTTTTTATCGTAGTTGGCGATACCCGGAAGAGGATGCTATTGTAATGTACAATCCTCATTTGAGTAATGATGGAAAACGTCTGTATTATGCTTCAAACTATTATGGAACAAAAGGAAAACTTGATATTTGGTACTCCGAAATGATAAATGGGAAAGAAGATGAGTGGACAGAACCTACTAATTTAGGCGAATCTGTAAATACGGAGTCTGACGAAAATTACCCATTTATATTTGATAACAATCTTTATTTCTCTTCGGAAAAAACAGATTCTCTAAAGGGTTCTAACATCTATAAACACAGATTTGCAAGCAACGAATCGGTATTGCTCCCGGAGCCGTTCAATTCTAATGCAGATGACTACAATATGGTGGGAGATGGAAATTATCTATTTTTAATATCGACAAGAGCGGGAAATCCGGACATCTACTACCCTGCTCAAATCGAAATAGCTAACGCTGATTCCACTCAAACAGATAGTATTGCAGACGGAATAGATGCAGACAATAGTTTAACGGATAATAGAATATCTTCTGATAACAACGGAGAGAACGGTGAAAACAATAAAATCAAATTCCCTGATATCAACACTTGTATATTATACTTTATCTTCGACCAAGATAATTTTATTTCGGATTATCAAAAAGAGTTAGAGATAATTATGAATTTTATCCATTACCACAATGGAGCAAAGTTTAAAATCACCGGTCATACCGATACTCGTGGGACAGTTGAATATAATCAAAGACTATCGGAACGAAGAGCTGATAAATTAAAACGTATTTTGATGGAGAGAGGCATCGAATCGAATCGCTTAAAAACGGTTGGGCGAAGTGAATTAGAATTGGCCATCCCAGATGCGAAAAGCGAAAAAGAACATCAGCTAAATCGTCGCGTAGTTATTGAAAAATTAGATAAATAATCGAATGGAAAGAATATCAATATATTTAAAAGGAATAATTTTATTGATTATTGCGAATGTACAAATTGCTTATTCTCAGCAAGATTTACATTTCACACAACAGATATTTTCCAGAATGAATATCAATCCGGCTGCTACAGGAAATACAGCGGATGTGGATATATTTTTATTGGGACGTTTACAGTGGATCGGGGTAGATAACGCTCCGAAATCTACTTTGCTAAATGTATCCAACTATTTCGGAAAAATTCGCTCCGGAATCGGACTCTCTTTATCGCATGATCAGATAGGATTGGGACATAGAAGTACAGATATCAAAGCAAGCTACTCCTATCAGATCGACTTGACTGATAAGTGGGTATTGGCTTTGGGACTATCCGGAGGAGTTTTTGTGGGTAGCTATAACCCGTTATCGAATACATTGATTGATGAGACAGAACGAGAAGAGGTTAACAACTATAAGGAAAAAGAAACGATTGTAACCCCTGATTTCAACATTGGTATTGAGGCTAACTCTTTAAATTGGACGTTTGGGTTCTCTCTTACTCACCTACTGAATAACGAGTCAACTTCGTACGCTTCGGAACGTCATATATATGCCTATGCTTCAAGAGCTATTATGTTCAACCAACAATGGGACATGCTGATAAATTTAGCTTACATGAATAGAAATAGAACCCATCTCCCGGAATTAGGGATTATGGGATTTTATCAAAGATTTATATGGGGAGGTTTTTCTTGGCGTCCGGATATTGTTAACAAATGTAATCCATCATATTTATCCGTAATGGCAGGGGCTGAATGGAAAATTGTACGCTTCGGATATGTTTACGAATTTGGAGTAGGAAGCAACAACACACTCCCACCCAACACTCACGAAATCATTTTGTCATTCAGAATTCCCAAAACAAAGAAAAGATAACTACGTCACTTAATACTTTAAAAGATTTTGAAAAACATTTTGTTACGTTTGTTTATAGCCTTCCTTCTACAACATATTCAATGAAGATTTGAAAAAAGATAAAATAATCTTCATAATAAAAGTGAAAATAAAATCTTCGTACAGCAAAATTCATTATATTTGTTCAAAATTCAGATAGCAATCTGAGTATAACAAATTATTTTATCAGTCATCAAATTTTTAAACAAATTTGGCAAGTAAGATAAAAAGAAAGTTAGAAATTTTTGTTTTATTTATAACAACTAAATAACAATGGCAGAAAATACAAAACCATCAAATGAAAAGTTGAAAGCACTTCAACTCGCTATGGAAAAAATCGAGAAAGATCATGGGAAAGGGACCATCATGAAGATGGGAAGTGAGAAGATTGAAGAGATACCTGTTATTTCGAGTGGCTCATTGGGCTTAGACCTTGCATTGGGTGTAGGTGGTTATCCAAGAGGAAGAGTTATTGAAATCTTCGGACCGGAATCATCGGGAAAGACAACTTTGGCAATTCATGCCATCGCAGAAGCACAAAAAAATGGAGGAATTGCCGCAATCATAGATGCCGAACATGCTTTTGATAGGTTTTATGCTGAAAAATTGGGCGTGGATGTAGAGAATCTATTGATTTCACAACCCGACAATGGTGAGCAAGCATTAGAAATAGCAGACCAACTGATTCGTTCTTCAGCCATTGATATTGTTGTTATCGATTCAGTGGCAGCATTGACACCTAAAGCTGAAATAGAGGGAGATATGGGTGATTCTAAGATGGGGCTTCAAGCTCGTTTAATGTCTCAAGCCCTCAGAAAATTAACCGGAAGTATCAATAAAACAAACACCACTTGTATTTTCATTAATCAATTGCGTGAAAAGATTGGAGTAATGTTTGGTAATCCAGAAACAACAACCGGTGGTAATGCTCTAAAATTTTATGCTTCAGTGCGTTTAGACATTCGTAAGGTAGGACAAATTAAGGATGGTGATAGCGTCATCGGAAATCAAACTCGCGTCAAAGTGGTTAAAAACAAGGTGGCTCCTCCGTTTAAAAAGGCTGAATTTGACATCATGTTTGGTGAGGGTGTTTCTTTAATTGGTGAGTTAATCGACTTGGGTGTTGAATTTGGTATTATCAAAAAGAGTGGTTCTTGGTTTAGTTATGGCGAAACCAAATTGGCTCAGGGAAGAGATGCTACCAAAGAGTTGCTACGTGACAATGTTGAATTAGCAGATGAGATTCAAGCTAAAGTTCGTGCAGCTGCAAAAGAAAGTGTTGGTAAATAATAGACTCTTTAATGGTTAAGTAAAATCCGTATGGGACAATCCGTTAAGACTGAAATATATGCAGAGAAAGCAGTTCTGGTTGGATTAATCACCGGTCAACAAAACGAACAAAAAGCCACCGAATACATCAACGAGTTGGCGTTTTTGGCAGAAACAGCCGGTGCTTATCCTCAGAAGATTTTTATGCAAAAATTGGAATACCCGAACCCCAATACTTTTGTGGGTCCGGGTAAATTGCAAGAAATAAAAGATTATATTAAAGAGCAAGAAGAGAGTGAAAATGAGATCGGATTGGTTCTGTTCGATGACGAGTTGTCTCCTAAACAGCTTCGTAACATCGAAAAGGAGTTGAACATCAAAATATTAGATAGAACGAGTCTGATTTTAGATATCTTCGCCAAAAGAGCTCAAACCGCCCATGCAAAAACACAGGTGGAGTTGGCTCAGTATAAGTATTTATTGCCTCGTCTGACAAGGATGTGGACACACTTGGAACGTCAACGCGGAGGTATCGGTATGAGAGGACCGGGTGAAACACAAATCGAAACCGACCGAAGAATTATCTTGAATAAGATAGCCTTATTGAAAGAGGAACTTAAATCAATTGATAAACAGAAGGTTATTCAACGTAAAAACAGAGGAAAAATGGTTCGTGTTGCTCTCGTTGGTTACACAAATGTTGGAAAGTCAACCCTCATGAACCTCTTGAGTAAATCGGATGTTTTTGCTGAAAATAAACTTTTTGCCACTCTTGATACTACGGTTAGAAAAGTAACAATAGAAAATTTACCTTTCTTGCTAACTGATACGGTCGGTTTTATTAGAAAACTGCCGCACGATTTGGTAGAATCCTTCAAATCTACATTGGATGAGGTGCGAGAGGCTGACCTATTGGTACATGTGGTTGACATCTCCCACCCTACGTTCGAAGACCAAATTGACGTAGTGGAAAAGACCTTACAAGAATTAAATACGGAAGGGAAACCATCCATATTGGTATTTAATAAAGTGGATGCTTTTTCTTATATTCCCAAAGAGGAAGATGACTTAACACCAAAAACAAGGGAAAACATTAGTTTAGAGGAGTTGAAAAACACATGGATGTCTAAACTGAATGAAAACTGTATCTTCATTTCGGCGCATAAGAAAACAAATATTGAAGAGTTTAAATCGTTATTATATCAAAAAGTGAAGGAAATTCATATTACAAGATTTCCTTATAATGATTTCATCTATCAGATTTATGACGAAAATGCTGAAGAACTAAAATAAATCAGTAAAAAATGAGCGAATACAGAGCACTAAATATCAATGAAATACAACTCTTGACTGCCCAAAATTGTACAGCAGAGAATTGGGATTGGATTGAAGTTAAAGAGGGGTTTAACGCCCAAAGGATATCAAATACAAATTTCACAGGGAAGATTAAATTGGGAAATTTGAATAAATGGTACGAATTGGAGGGCGGAGTAAAACGTCAAGCCGGAATATACAATGCAAAATTGCATAATTGTGTGGTGGGTGATGATGTTTACATTGGAGAAATCAGAAACTACATTGCCAATTACTATATAGGGGACAACACCTATATTGAAAATGTGGACAGATTGGTTGTTACTGAAAAAAGCAGTTTCGGTAATGGTACAATGGTGGCAACATTAAATGAAGGCGGAGGACGTGAAGTTCCTATTTGCGATGGGTTATCTGCGCACACGGCTTATATGATGTCTCTGTATCGTCATAGTAAAAAATTAATTCAAAATATTCATAAACTGATTGATAAATATTGCCAAGAAATTGCCTCCAATATGGGTAGTATTGGTAATAACGTAGTAATAAAAAATTGCGGATTGATCAAGAATGTAAAAATTGGTGATAACGCAACAATTGAAGGTACTTCTGAACTTATAAACGGCAGTATCAATAGTAATGCTTTTGCTCCGGTACTGATTGGAACAAAAGTAATAGCAAAGGATTTTATCATCTCATCCGGGAGTAAAATTACGGAGGGGGCCATGATAGATAGGTGTTTTGTGGGGCAAGCTTGTGAAATCGGAAAGCAATATTCGGCTACAGACACACTGTTTTTTTGTAATTGTCAAGGTTTTCATGGTGAATCGGCATCCATATTTGCCGGTCCGTTTACTGTTTCGCACCATAAATCCAGTTTACTGATTGCAGGTATGTTCTCATTCCTTAATGCAGGCTCCGGAAGCAACCAAAGTAATCACATGTACAAATTAGGTCCTATTCATCAAGGTATTGTTGAAAGAGGTTCTAAAACAACAAGTGATTCATACATATTGTGGCCGGCTAAGATTGGTGCGTTTACGTTGATAATGGGTCGACATACAGATCATCCGGACACCACAAACCTACCTTTCTCATACTTAATCGAGCATAACAATGAGAGCCTTTTGGTTCCCGGGGCAAATCTTCGTAGTGTTGGAACTATACGTGATGCACAGAAGTGGCCTAAGAGAGATAAAAGAAGAGACACTGAAAAATTGGATCAGGTTAATTTCAATTTGCTCAGTCCTTATACCATTCAAAAAATGATTGAAGGTATAAAGATTTTAAAGTCTTTACAAAATATTGCCGGTATAGATTGTGAAAAGTTCTATTATCATAATACCATCATTAAAAATTCTTCTTTAAAGAAAGGTATTCAACTTTATGGAATGGGAATTACTAAGTTTTTAGGAAATTCAATCATTAAAAGGTTGGAAAATACTAAATTTAAAAGTATTGAAGAGATTCGAGAACGACTGCAACCTGATACGCAATATGGTTGTGGAGAGTGGGTGGATATGTCCGGCTTAATTCTTCCTAAAAAAATGGTGGAAGAGATCATTCTAAATATCGAAAATGAAAAATTTATTTCTATCGAAGAGTTAAACAAACATTATGCTTCTATTCAGGAAAGTTACTACGACTTAGAATGGACTTGGGCTATTAAACAGATTGAAGTATTCTTGAATAAAGGTATTGACAAGATAACTATTGATGATATTATCAATATGGTAAATCAATGGAAAAAAGCGGTTATCGACTTGGATAATATCTTATATGAAGATGCTAAAAAGGAGTTTACCTTGACTGTTCAAACAGGTTTTGGGGCGGATGGTGACGACAAGGAAAAGAAGAAAGACTTTGAAAATGTAAGAGGTCTGTTTGATAGTAATCCTTTTGTATTGGAGGTAAAGGATCACATTAAAAATAAAGAGGCTTTAGGCAATGAATTGATTGAAAGAATAAAAGATATTAAAGATGAGAAATAACAACATTATATCTATTCGTTCTGAAAGTTATTTTGAAACTTTCTGGGTTGTTGTGGGCTTTATTTTATACGTAACAGCTTTGTCGGTTTTAATCATGTGGCTCTACAACTTTTTTCTTGATCCTAACTTAACATTTGCCGAAGAGATTGTGGGATTTCTTTGTGTAGAGTTTCCAATTATGATTCTGCTTTGTTGCGCCGGAACAGTTTTAATGTGGACGAAAAAGTTGTTTGAGTTTAATCCTGATACAAAAGAAATCAGAGAAGGAGGATGCTTGTTCAAATGGGAAAAGGGTGAATGGAAGAAATTTACGCCCAATTGCAGCCATTTTGCTTTTCAACAATACTCGGAAACTGCTGATTATAACTTCGGTGGAATATTTAATAAACAGGTAAAAAGCCATGTCTATGATTTGCGTATGATATTCCCGGACAACTCTTTTAAATCTATTATTGCAAGAAGTGATTTTCAATCGGTGGCAAAGATGGTTATTTTGGGTAATACTTTAAGCAAAGTCTATAATATTCCTTTCTACGATTATGTCAAGGAACTGCTCTTACAGAAAAGAAGAGCCAATTATCCGGATGGGATGTTTCTACAATGATCTATGAAAAAGATTGGTTTGCTTTCTGATATACATGGTTATTGGGATGATAAATATGCTCACTATTTCTCGTCATGCGATGAGATTTGGGTGGCAGGTGATATTGGTGATATTGAAGTAATAGAAAAGTTAGAGAACCTGAAACCGGTAAGGGCGGTTTATGGTAATATTGATTGCGGCGAAGTTCGCTCTCGTTTTCATAAATTGATCCACTTTTTTATTGAGGATATAAAGGTTACAATGACCCATATCGGAGGGTATCCGGGAAAGTATGCTCCGGGGATTAAAACCATTCTTTACCAAGAGAAGCCAGACCTTTTTATCAGTGGACATTCTCATATTCTGAAAGCAATGTATGACCGTGAACTAAGAATCATGCATCTAAATCCCGGTGCAGCAGGGATATACGGCTTCCATAAAGTCAGAACTCTGATGCGATTTGAAATCGATGGTAAAAAAATTCAGAATCTAGAGATTATAGAGTTAAGAGGGAATTAGGTAAGATGGAATAAATTGATAACAATAATATCAATTGCTACGATATGGATTTTTAATAGCCACAAATCTTAAAATATTTTTGTAAAACCAAAAGTGCAATAACCTCTTCCCTCTCCTTATTCATAAACTGCTCAACCCACTCATGCGCATGCGCAATTATTGCTTCAGCCTCAACTATATGTGAAGAGTAATAGTCAAGTTTCGCCTCCAAGTCTGAAAAGTCCTCTTTCACTTCGATATAATGATAGTTCGGAATCAATTTTCCCTCCATAAACCATGTCTCGTAATTAGGACGAGGCATCACAGCAATAGAGTTGGACGACATGACCCATTTTAAATTACTTGCAACATCAATACCTTCTAATGCCAAAACATATCGAAAATTAAAATGTTGACGGATAGTCATTTTCTCCACCTTCCACTCCGGCTTAGGGGGATTCTTTTCTATGGCACCCACATCTATGCGAGAATATCCAAAAAATTGGGTCATAAACTCTTCTCTAATTGCCTTGCCACTCACCTTCCCCCTAAAAATAGCTTTATCCTCTTTTTCCATAAACGACCTTTTATCATCAACAAAAATAAAATGACGCACTTTATCCAACTTTAAAATAACTGAATTGGCGTTATCGTTATCAATAGGACGACTTTTAACCAACGATGGGTACTTCGGTATCCACGTAACATCACCAAACGCAGATAACCATTTATAGTGTGTGGGGAAATAACGAAGAAAC
>JAEIGA010001694.1_pt1 | contig 34830 bp, 32 predicted proteins | sample 9270691 | NCBI WGS metagenome assembly JAEIGA01 (sample SAMN17057246, study PRJNA624740) | gut metagenome | biome: biome; isolation source: fecal sample | host: Bos grunniens | place: China: Xizang | collected 2019
CCCATATCTCACTCAAACTCATATAGTTGTTTAAGTGGAGTGTCAAGCTGTATTTTTTTAATTATCAGTGCGACCTGTGATGGTCTATGTCATTGTCCCATATCTTCCCCATTTCTGGGCAATTTATCTCAAACACTCTAACAATGGAAAAAATAAAATCTGGTTTGCTTTTTCCTTTAATATCATTAGCTTTATAATAACAAACATCCTCATATCAATTAAAATGCTCATTAATTTCATTGATAACTGATTGCTCAAATAATTCTCCAAGAATTTTAATATTAAGATTTTTTCTTTCATACTTTAAACGATTAATTTCATTATTATATTTATTTTCAAGTTCTTTCTTTTCTAGTTCATAATGTTGAGTTAAAGAAGTATTTTCGTTTTTTAATTGTTGAATTTGTTTTTCAAATTGTTGGTTAATTTTTAATTTTTCGTTTTCTAACTTAATATCAAAATTATTCTTATAATCGTTTTTTTCTAATTTTAATTTTAAAATTTCTTCTGAATTGTTGAATTCTTTTCAAAGACTTTCACGATATTTTGTTACTCACTCTTTTTCTAAAATACTCTTTTCTTTTTCTAACAAGTCATTAAAAAATTTTTTAGTTTCATCTAAATTGATTTTATTAATATCATTTAAACAAATGTAGTCCCCGCTTTTAGCATCACTACATAGTTCAAATTCTAGTTCCTTATTATCTTTTAATTTAATATCTATTTTCTTGCTCATAATTTTTCCTTTTAACTAAATGCTACTTTTAAAATCAATATAGGCAAATGATAAATTGGATTTTGCCACACTACTAATTGCTTTTTCAAAATATAATGCATTAGTAATTTTATAAAGAGTTTTTAAATTATCAACTAATTGATAGTCATCAAAATATCCATTATCTAGAATAAAATCATAAAACTTTTTAAGTACTGGTGTATAGTTTACATAGTCAAAGTTGTCATATATATAACTTTGATCTATGTTATTTTCATCAAACTTTAAACATAGATTATTGATAATATCATAGGCTTTATTCATATTATTGCTTTCTATTTTTTTATTAATAGCAATTAAATCTAAAGCAATTAATGTATTAGTTGGTTTAATTACATGAAAACTATTTTTATCAATACTAACTTCATCATCACCACCAATCCCAGCAAAAATACCATCACCATTATATAAGATAGCACCTGACAATTCGTTTTTAGCAATCTTATTTAATAATGAATTGGAATCAGCTAATAATGTAGATGGTTTATTAAGTTTAGATAAATAATTAGCTAATACCATATAAACTTTTTTCAAGTCATTTATATTTTCATTATTATTAGGACCAATATTTTCATTTTGATTATTTTTTAATTCATTTTCAATAATCCTAGACAAAGAAAAAATAGTTCGATTATCATCTATAATTCCTATTTTAGGTAAATGATTTTTGTTACTAAAACGGTTATCATTAATAATAAAATTCATAATATCTTTTCATGACGCATTATCAGAAATGTTTCCTTGCTCACCGCGATAAATAAAAACTAAATCTTGAACAAAATAAGGAATTGCATAATTTAATAAATTATCATTTTTACCATCAATATCTAAGTCATAACTATTTAATAATGTCTGCACAGGATCAGTAAATAAATTTAATGCATCATTAGCATTACTAATATTTTCTAAATGAAATTGAGATCAATCTATTTTTGCTAATAAATTATTACTTGCTAATGATGAAATTTCATATGATGTTGTTACAAAAATATCTAATGCGTTATTTCTTAAATTACTAGCAATATAATCATTAGAATCATAATATGTGTATTCAACCCCATATTTATTAGCAATTTTTGATTGCACCTTTGGAGACATATAAGAAGAATAATTACCAAAAATTAATTGGTTTTTTGAATTAGACAAAGAAACAGCTAAACAAATAATAGGAATACTTAATAAAATAATTCCACTTAAAATTAAAAAAAGTTTCTTCTTAGCATTAAATAATTCTTTGATCTTCATTATAATGCTCCTTTGGTTTTATTTTTTAAACCACTGTTAATTAAATTAATAGTTTTTTTACTTTCTTTTCATTTTTCTTTTTTAAATATAAAAATAGATTTAATACTAATAAAGATTGTAAAAATAATTAATAATAAAGAACCAAAGGTAACAGCTCACATTTTTATCCCTTTAGCCATTGTATACATTTGTGTTGAAATAGTATTAACTCTTCCTTTAACTAAATTCGTAATAATAAAATCATCAAAACTCATAGCAAATACTAAAGCTCCAGCAGCAATTAATGATGGTAATAAATATGGAATGACAACTTTAAAAAAAGTTTGAAATAAATTATACCCTAAATCTGTTGATGCATTTATAAGATTTTTCTTCATTTTGCTCATTTGTGGATAAATTGCAATAATTGCATAAGGAGTACAAAAAGAAATATGAGAAAGAATAATGGTGAATAAACCTAAATTTAAACCCAAAGCTACTCATGTGCTAGAGAGTAACAATGTTAAACTTATCCCTGTTATAATTTCAGGATTAATAACACTAATGTTTGAACTTATTTTAGTTGAATTAACTAAAAATTTATTAGATTGTCAAATTGCAAAACATGTAATAGTTGCAATAACTAATGAAATTGGTGTAACAATAAAAGTAATTATTAAAGTATTACAAAAGGCATTCAAAAACTCATTATTTTTAAATAACTCAATATAATTATTGAATCCATTTCATTCAAATCCGTTTTGAATATTGCCTTTAACACTAGGCATCGAAAATGATCAGATAACTATGACTAATAATGGGATATAAATTAGTAAGATAATTATTAGGATATAAAAACGTTTTAAAAAATTTAAAAATTTACCCATTTTTACCTACACCTTTCTTTGTTTGATATCTAGATTTCATTTCATTAATTTTTGAATATAATTTAGGACTAATAACAATTAAACCATAAACTAAAAACATTAATATACTAACAACAATACTCAGGATACAAGCTCGTGCTAATGCAATATTACTAGATGAAGCTAAAATTCCTTGGTCCATTATGATATCACCAATTAAATTACTATCAGGTGCATTATTTAAGAATTTTGGAACTGCAACAATTGTAATTGATGGTAATAACACCAAAGTAATCCCTGATATTAATGCTTGTTTAGTATAAGGCAAAACTACTTTAAAGAAAGTTAAGAAACTGTTTTGACCTAAATCTCTAGAAGCATTAATTAAATTTTTTGGCATATTATTTAATGAATTATATAAAGGGATCATCATATAAGGGATATATAAATAAACAATTCCAATAATTGAAAAAATATCACCATAGGTACTATTCATTGCACCATTGATTTTATCTAATAAAGATTTTAGGGAAACTAGAATAATTAATGAACCAAGTCACATCGGCATTGTAGTAATTAGAAAAACAATGCTTTTCATAGCCTTGGATTTAGTTTGAGATAAAAAATAACAAAATGGATAAGCAATTAAAACACAAATAATTGTAGAAATTATTGAAACAAAAAAGGATTTAAAAATTTTAGCAAAAATGGTTCCATCTAAAATACTTCAATTACTAGCAACACTAGCACCATCAGTTGGTAATAATGTAATAATAAAAACTAAAATTAAAGGGATAATAACCATAATAATTGATAAAAGAGCAAAAGGGATTCACAAAATATATCTTTTTTGTCATCTAAAAGAATAATTTCTTGCTATCAACTTTTCATTATCATATAGTTGTTTTTTAACTTTTCTTTTTTTCTGCATTATCAACTACCTTTAACTAAATGCAAGTCTTCAACATCTCATTTTAAACCAACAATCGAGTTTACTTTGACTTTATTAATACTTTCCACTTTTATTTTATAGTCATTATATGTACAATTTATTTCTCACATAGTGCCTTTATAAATTATTGATTCTACTTTTGCATTAATAAACCCTTGATTCTTAGGAAGTACATCAAAATCTTCTGGTCTAATCATTACATCTACTTTTTGTCCATCTCTAAAAGAATAAATTTTTTCTACTTTTTGTTTCAAGCCCAAGAATTCTACTCGATGATTATTAATATATTTTCCTTTAAAGAAATTGGCTTTTCCAATAAATTTAGCTACTCAACGATTGGCTGGATAATCATATATTTCTGAAGGTGTTCCAACTTGTTCAATTTTGCCATTACTCATTACAACAACTTTATCTGATAAGGTTAAGGCTTCTTCTTGGTCATGGGTTACTAAAACAAATGTAATTTTTAATTGATTGTGTAATCTCTTCATTTCTTTTTGCATTTCTGATCTTACCTTAGCATCTAATGCACTTAGAGGTTCATCAAGCAACAAAATTTCTGGTTCAATTACAATCGATCTAGCTAGTGCCACTCTTTGTTGCATTCCACCTGATAATTCATGCGGCATTGCATCCTCTTTTCCTTTTAAACCAACTAACTCAATCACTTTATTAGTTTTAAGATTAATTTCTTCTTTTGTTAATTTACGTGAATTATTTTTAATAATAAATTTTTCTTTTTGTTGGTTAGGATAATTTTCTCAATAAGAAACCTCATAATCTAGTTCGCTATATCTATTCAATAAGTTGTCATATTTTTTATCTAATAAACATTTAGCACTATAAATACCAATAATTTCATGAATTTGTTTTTCAATTTCATTCATTTTACGAGTAGAAATATTAAAATAAAAATGAGGAATATGAGCTTTAATAAAAAAAATATTTAATTTATTTTTAACTACATTTAAAAAATCTTGTTTAGTAACAAAATCATCACCATAGTTTTTATATAAATCATTTTGTAATTTTTTGATATAAAGTACAAAAGTACGATGACGCATTTTCTTAAATTCTTGTCACCCTTTTCTTCTTTCATATTCACGATCACATTTCTTAATTTGTTTTTCAATATTAATTTTATTTTTTTCAATTTCTTTAATTTTATTTTTTGATTTGGTTAAAGCATTTGAATATAAACGACTAACTCTCTTTTCATCAATAACTACATCTTTGCATGTAGTTCTAATTATTTTTAAACCATATTCAATATTTTGTCTCACTGTCATATGTGGAAAGAGTGCATAATCCTGAAAGACAGTTGCTGTTGGTCGATCATTAATTGGTAAATTTTTGATATCAATACCATTATAGATAATTTTTCCTTGACTAGGATATTCAAATCCAGCAAGCATTTTTAAAATTGTTGTTTTACCACATCCAGATGGTCCTAAAAGAGTTACAAATTCTCCTTTATTAATAGCAAGATTAAAACTTTTAATCGCTTCAAATCCATTATTGAATACTTTATTAATATTAATAAATTTTAGAATTTCATTTTGACTCAATTTTGACTTCACCTCTTAATTCAAAAATAATAAAAAATTATATAAAAAAATATGACTTTTTATTCATAAAGTTTATTTATTTAATCAAAACTCTTTTTCAATTATTGGAATTTTCAATTTGATAGCTTTATCAAGTTTACTGCCGGTATTTTTTCCAGCTATTAAATAATCAACATTTTTTGTGATAACATTAACAACTTTTGCTCCATAACATTCCTCTAAAATTAATTTAATTTCTTCTCTTGTTTGTTCAAAACTACCAGTAATAACAAAAGTCTTATTATGATACATCTGATTTTCATTTAAAGAGGCAAATTGATTATAAATAGCAAATTCTTGACTATCACCTTTTGAAATATAATCAAAGTTAATACCAATACTTTTATATTCATCAATTAAATCAATATTATTTTTTGATTTAAAAAATTCATATATATTATTGGCTATTTTTTCTCCAATAATATTTAGATTTAATAGATCACTTAAAGTTGCTGCTTTTAAATTATTAAGTGTTTTATATTTTTTAGCTAAGATAGTAGCAATAGTAATTCCTACTCCCTTAATAGCAAAAGATGTTATCAATCTTTCTAATGAATTAGATTTTGAAGCATTAATAGATTTAATAATATTGCTAAATGATTTTTCTTTAATATTAATGTTAGCATCAAATACTTGTTGTTTTTTATCTTTTAAATAAAACAAATCAATGGCTGATTTAATAATTTGATGATCAAATAATTTTCTAATAATAGATAGTGATACTCCTTCAATATTCATAACATCACGAGAACAAAAATACTCAATGTTTCTAATACTTTTTTCCTTACAATTATTATTTAAACAATATTGGTCTACTTCTTCTTCATTAAAGCTTAATGGTTCATTACATGATGGACATAATGTTATCCCTTGATAACTTATGCATTCTTTAGTTCTTTTTTCAATAACAACATTATCTACATATGGTATTATTTCTCCAGCTTTAAATATATATACATAATCATTAATTCTAATATCTTTTTTAAGAATAAAATCTAGGTTATGTAGACTAGCATTAGAAACTAATGAACCATCTATTTGTATAGGTTCTAAGTTTGCAACATATGTTATTTTACCTGTTCGTCCAACAGTTGCTTTAATTGATAATAATTTAGTACTTACAATTGTTGCTGGAAATTTATAAGCAATTGCTCATTTAGGAAATTTATTTGTACTACCAATATCTTCATAATATTTTCGTTCATTAACTTTAATGACTACACCATCCATTTCATATGGAAGTTGTTGTCTTTCTTTTTGTAACTTTTCAATGGCTGATCAAACTTCTTGTTCATTTTGAGCTAGCTTAATAGCTTCAGCAACTTTGAAATTGTTTTCTTTTAACCAATTTAATGATTCATGATGAGTAGCATGCAAATTACCATTAATATATACAAAATAAAAAAAAGCTTGTAAATTTCTAGACCTTGTAATTGAAGAGTCTAAATTTCTTAAAGCACCAGCTGCTGCATTTCGACAATTAGCAAATTTTTTTTCACTAATCTCATTGAGTTCAGCTAATGTCTTAATTGACATATAAACTTCCCCTCTTACTTCAATATTATCATTTTTATATTTTTCATTTATATACAAAGGAATTTCATTAATAGTTAAGATATTTTTAGTCACATCTTCACCATATTCACCATCTCCTCTAGTACAAGCTATTTTTAAACGACAATTCTCATATATAATAGAAATAGATAAGCCATCAATTTTTGGTTCAACTACATAACTATTTTGTTGTTTTGAAACTTCATTAATATTTTCACAAAATTTTGCCAATCCTTCTCTATCAAAAATATTGTCTAATGAAAGCATAGGTTTTTTATGCTTAATTTTATTAAATTTATCTAAAACAACTCCACCAACTCGATTAGAAGGAGAATCACTTAATTTCAGATTAGGATAAGTTTTTTCCAATCTAATTAATTCTTGCATTGTTTGATCATAAATAGCATCACTAACTGATGGGTTATCTAATGCATAATATTCATAGTTTCATTTTTCTAATTTTTCACACAATTCTTTAATTTTCAGTTTAATTTTTTCCATAAATTAATGCAAATTAGTAAATATTAATAAAGATATACTTGATAATGTAATTATACTAGTAGAACAACAATTATTAAAGTTGATTTTATTAGAATTATTTATCTTACTTATAAATGTTAAAAAAACTATTGAAAATAAAATTCAAAAGAAACTAAAATTATCAAATTGGATATCAAAAATATCTAATTGATTTATCTTTGGAAAAATTGATAATGATAATGGATTTCATATTATAAAAAAATATAAGAAAATAAAGTTTTTTGCTATGTTTGGTTTTTGTTTAAAGAAAATTAAGTTATTCATAAAAGTTGCATAAATTAAAATAATAATATTAACGATTACAAAAATAGTATTAATAAATATATACAATGTCTTTGCTTTGTTAGAACTAGGTAATAACAGCTGAACATTGCTACTAATGTTGTCTTTTTCAATTAATCAAGAAAAATCTACATGTAATCCATCATTTAGAAAAAGAAATAATATTGTTAGTAATCAAATAATTAGGATTATTATAATTAAAAAAACACGGCTATATTTATAAAGGAAGTTATCAATAATTGCAATGCTTTTTTTATATGTATGTGATGTTCTTATCAAAAAGAAAAAACTATAAAAGAATAAGAAAGCAATCAAGAAAATAATCCCTAAATAATATTTAGAGTTAAAAGATAATGAGAAGCATAAAATGGTAGAAAAAAGTACATTAACATTGTAATCACTTGCAGTTTTATATTTATTAATATATGTCACCATAATCATTATGAAATTAATAATTAATGATATAAAAACAAAATTAGGAACGAAGAAAACTCCACTTAAAACAGTTAGATTTAAAATAAATAAATAATATCTTTGTTTGATAAAACTTTGTTTAAACTTTAAATGAATTAAAAATAACGAAATGCTAAAAATAAAAGTATATGCATATTTAATAAAACTAAATATAATTATTGACAATGATAAAACACATAAAGCTTGTAGAAGAAGTAAAAATCATTTATTTTTGTCTTTATAACATGCAACACTTATAAATAATGCTAAAAAAATATGAATTAAAAAAACAGTAAAGCATATAACAAATGTATTAATTTCAACAATTGATTTAATGTTAAAAATATAAATTAATAATTGTAATAAAACACTAATAAAAGGAACTGAAAAAAAACTTTTATTTTGAGTAAAGACTATTATTTCATTAAGTGGTTTTTGATTTACTTGATTTAATTTATTTAAAATAGATCCATCTATGCTTCAATGAAAATTAGGCATATTTGAAAAATTACAACTTAATATACATCCAATAAAAATTATTACTAATAAAGAAATAAAAAATAATATTTTTTTGAAATCAACTTTATAAGTTATAAAAATTCAACGCCAATTTAGGATATAAATAAAAACTAAAATTATTTGATAAATTAGAGTATAAATTAATAAAAACTTTAGATCAATAGTAAATAATACCAAGGGAATTAATAAAAGATAATAAAGGCCACAATAAGAAATCAAACCAAAAAAAATAACATGAAAAATATTTAAATTTGGTAGAAATCTTTTATAGACTTTGCCAAATAAAAATGCATTTATAAAAATTAATAAAGGGGCAAAAAAAATTGCTAAATACATATATATATTTATAAAATATATTTATCTTAATTTATGAAAAATTATAAAAATAAAGGGATGTTTCTTGAAGTACTAGTGGAAAAAACTTCTAATTATTATTTAGAAAATAATCTTTTTGCTATTTTTAAAAGAGATGTTCCTATAAAAATTTATAAAGTAGAAGAACAAAAAGTATCAGCTTATTTAAAACAAAAAGCCTTAAGTGATTATTATGGAGTTTATCATGGCAAAATGTTTGATTTTGAGGCAAAACAAACACAGCAAAAAAAATTTTTATTATCTAATTTAAAAAGTCATCAGTATGAACATTTAAAAACTATTCGTCAATTTGGAGCATTTAGTTTTTTGTTACTCCATTTTGTAATAGATGATCTATTCTTTGCCATTCCTATTGATGCTCTTGAAAAAGTCATTAATAATAATGAGACTTTAATTGATGTTGCTTGATGCAAAAAATATGGAATTAATCTAGAAATTATTTTTCCTGGTATTTTAAATTTTAAAAAATTTCTTGAAACAATTTATGGTGAATAAATGGAAATAAAAATTATTGAAACAGAAAGTAACAAACGCATAGATAATTTCTTAGCTAAAAAATTTATAAATATACCAAAAGTTGTAATTTTTAAAATGCTAAAAAAAGGCCAAATAAAGGTTAATAATAAGAGGGTAAAATACAATTATATTTTACTAACAAATGATATTATCAATATCAAAAAGGATTTAGAATCATTTGATTTAAAAAATTTTTTTGATGTAAAGAAGAAGGTATTAAATATAATTTATGAAGATGAAAATATTTGTTTAATAAATAAACCAATTGGTATTCTATCAATTGATAAAAATAATAGCAAATCTATAACAATTCAAAATTTATTTTTAGATCATTTAGAACAAAAACAAGAATATCAATCACAGGTAAAAAAAGAATTTATCCCTTCTATTTGTAATCGTTTAGATTTTAATACTAGTGGTATTATTATTGCAGCTAAAAATAAATTTAGTTGAGATGAGATTAACCAATTAATTAAAAAACACCAAATTGATAAATATTATTTAGCACTTGTTTTTAATAAACCAAAATTAGAACATGAAATATTAGAGGCATATCATTATAAAAATAGTGAAAATAATTTAGTTTATGTAAGTGATACACCTAAAAAAGGATATAAAAAAATTATTACAGAATATTGAGTAAAAGCCTCAAATTCAAAATACTCTTTATTAAAAATAAAATTAGTTACCGGAAAAACTCATCAAATTAGAGCACATTTAAATCATATTCAATTACCAATAGTTGGGGATAAAAAATATAAAAATAAAAATAATAATTTTGATACAAGGTTCAAAACACAAGCTTTAATAAGTTATAAAATTAAATTTAATATTAAAAATAAACAGTCTAAGTTATTATACCTTGATCAACAAACATTTAAAATTAATGATATTTGATTTGCTAAATATATAAATTAATATCGAGTTATTAATTTTGTAATTTTTTCTCGTTTTAAAATTAAGATTGCAATTAAAATTGTTAAAGACAAAATAGCAAATAAAATTGTAGCATTGATAACTACATATCATCATAATAAAGAAATAGGTAAGAATATACCGCCAAATCCATAAACAAATGTCTTAATTCAATTAATAGCTAAAATAGATAATGGAGTTGAAATAATTAAAGCTAAAATAATTGCTGGGAAAAACATACTTAAAAAACTAAATACATTTGTCGAATCCTTAAAACCATATGCTTTCAACATTCCACATAATGCAATTGATGAATAAATGAAATCAATTGATAGGTATAATACAGCTAAAATACAAATAATGAAAATAATAACTAAAATTAAAATAAAGATTGAATTTACAAATTGTGAAATATTACCAAATAAAGCAAAAAATGAATCTTGTGGTTCAATATATATTAAGGAAGATAATAATGGCGATTGTCCATAAGTACTTATTAGTTCATTAATGATATCACTTGGTTTTTTACCATTATATCACTCATCTAAGTCATTAACACTACTAAAACCTAAGGCAGATGCAAGATATATTTTGGAAATATATTTATTTTGTTTAGTTGCATTGTTCAAATCTTTTTCTTCCGAGCCCATTACTTTATCAACAATTTGATTAAATAATTCACCATTAATAAATTTGTCATTAGCTGGTGCTAAACCTGAAGTAGAATATAAAGTAATTGACCTAACTGATTTTGGATTTTCTGAATTTGTAAAAAAACCATTAAAAGGATCAATTTGCTTAATTTTTAAAATAGGTGGTTCTGAATTAAATCATGTTGCTTCATTGTTCACTGTTGAATAAGAATATTCATTATAAAAAGAATTATTCAAGATATTATCATCATTCAAACCAATTATATAATTTGCTACTCTTTGATTAATATAAAATTCAGGATTTTGATAAGTTGTAATAATATCTACTATCTTAAATTTATATTTTGTTTCATTAAAAGCTTTGATCTTATTATATTTTTCATTATTACTTCCATCTACATTTCTAAAATTATTATATCTAGTTGCTTCTTCAGTTGGGTCGATTTCAATATAATCACCAACTTTTAAGTTGTATTCATAAGCTGCTGATTCATTAATAATAATTTTTAAATTTTTAGAATCTAGGACATTTTTATTATAGATATCATGCAAATTACTATCATTGTATTGACTTTCATCAATAGTTTCAAGTTTTAGTTTATGATTAACAACATTATTATCTTGATTAACTAGTTTTATCATCTTGCTATCAGATTTAATACCTTTAATATTAACCTCATCACTAGAATTTTGAATTTTTGCTTTTACATAAGTATATGTTTCATCATTATTTTCCATTGGTATATATTGATAAACAGAAGAGAAAAATAAATCTTTATATCCTTTAGCATATTCAACAGCATTACTAATTTTATCAATGTCTGCCTGATTCATATTAGTATAGTCAAAATCAAAATTTTTAGTTGATAAATTTAATAGCGTAAGCATAATTAAAATATATTGTGGTATCAACTTTGAAGTAGCATTAAAAGAACTTTTCTCAACTTTATATTGTTCAACTATATTGCCAGCATTATCGTATTTTTCAATAGTATCAGGTGATGATTCAAGTGGTTCATTTACTTGATTACCATTACTATCTATAGGGTAAATTTTTTCAATAAAACCATATTCTTTTGTTACTATTTCATTTAATGGTTTATTAGCCATTTTTTCAATTGTTTCATTATAGTCTTTTTCTGGTAAATATGAAAAGTAATCTTTCAAATTAGTTTCATTAAAATAAATATTTTCATCATCTAAAATTCTAGATCATAGTTTTTTAGTCAAGTTATTAGATAAGGTCATTTGATTAGCAGGTGCTAAATTTTTTGCAACATCTCATGGATTAGTTGCAGCAATTCCTGGGACTCCTACTTCTGCATCTAAAATTGATGGCATTTGTACTCTGTTTTTAAGATATAAAAAATCACTTTTTTGTCAAGTACTATCATTTATGGATGGCATATGAAGTAATAATGTCTGACCAAATGGTGATTGGTCATTACTAGTTTTTAATCTATCATTAGAATTTTCAAGAGAATGATTATTATAAAGTAAAAGATTTCCGTCTTGAAATCTATTTTTATTATAGTTAGTATCACTCATTCCAATATTATAATTTAATATTTCATTCTTATCATTTACAATAGGACGTGCAGGAAAATCTTTTTGTTGTCTAAAATATGCTCCCCCTTGAATAGTAGGTGTTAACAAATCTATTGAAAAATTATAATTCTTGTTTTCAAATGTTTTTGTTTGAGTATATTTAAATTTATCATTAATTGCTAAACCAGCAGAAACAGCTGTACTAAATAAAGAAAACATCATTACAATCATAATTAATTTAGGTAATGAACTAAAAGCAATTGAAGTTCTAAACTTCAACAATACATTTGATGATTTACCAAATAATGTAGATGTTTTCTTTGATAATCAAGAAGAATGAAAACGACTAGATTCATTTAATAATTTATTAGTATTTCCTTTTAATAAGAAATATGTAGAGATAATTGATATGATTGCCATAATAATGAAAGGAATAAAAACTCAGCAACAAAATAACAAAGGATTAAAAACTGTCAGTGCAGTAGGAATGGTTCAATAAAAGCTATACAAATTCAAAAATAAAGATTGGCTAAATTGTCCAAATATATATCCTAACAATCCTCCAGTTACAGCTGGGAATAATGAAAGCAAAGGCATACATCATACAATTCAACGTTTTTTAATTCCATTAGCACGTAGTGCACCTAATGATGATCTATTATCATTAATATATTTCTTAATAGAAAATACAAAAATTAAACCAACTAAAATAGCAATAAAAATAGTTAAAGAATTCCCAATAATTATTTGTGAATTTACTAGAGATGGTAAAAATGATAAACGTAGTGCTACAGGACTTAATGTATTTGATGTGTCATAAATAGAATATGCAGCTTTCATTGGAGCAGGTCATGACATATATTTTTGAGCAATTTCATTAATTTTATCTATATAGTATGACAAATTTTGTCCATTTACTTTAGCTATAATATATGTTTCAACAGGTGAAGATCTAGAAGAGTCAAATGCTAATTGATATCCAGATTCATTAGTATAAATTAAAACTTCAGTATCAATATTTGGTGTTTGTCTTTCTAATGAATAAACAGGGTACATAAAACTTGGTGATATACCTTCTCCGGCAATTAAATAATCAATATTATCAACTTTAATTTTATATTTATCATCTACTGAGTTAATAAATGATTTTAAAGTAGTTTGATTGATGTATTCATTTTCAAAATTAGAATAATTGTAATCATATGTTTCATCACTATTTGTTTTTAATGTGTTATATGATTTCAATTGTTCATAGATAGATTCTGGTAAAATGGATTTATGTTGTTTTTCTAAAATGTATTTAGGAACAACAGCAGCAAAACTAGATACATTATCTATTTGTCCGACAATTGGTACTGTACCAGAAATATCTAGACTAAGACGGTATCCTTTTGAAACAGGTTTAGAATAATTTTTGTTTGTATCATCTAATCATGTTTGCATTTTTTTGGCTAAACCGTTTTGTTTATTAACTCAATTTTTAGGATCGAAATCCTTACTTGTTTCATCTGTCACAGATAAAATTTTACTAGCATCATTCGTGTAATTTTTCGTAGCATCTGTTCAAGATACCTTAGATGCTAAAAAGGCTAATAATCTTCTAGCTCTTTTATTAATTAAATTATCCAGACTTCATTTTGCATCATCAATTATTTTTTCAAAATTAAATGTTTCTGGTAAAACATTATGACCATTATAAATTACTGTTTTATCAATTGTGTCATCATAAGCAGTAGAAATAATTTTATAGGCATATCCAGATGATGAACCAGTAAAATCTAATGCTTTAAAATTTCTAAATGAATCTTTTCCAATTAGATTTGATAACTCTTTTTTAAAATCTTCTTCGTTTTTCCTTTTTGCTTCTTCGCCAGATATTTTACTATCAGCCTCATATGAAGTAGAATACAATTCATTAATAACAATGTTGTTTAGATTACCTTGATTAACTAATTTATTGTATGACCTTGTTAAATTATCAGATAACATCATCATCGATGTTGAAACCCCAGATGATACTATAATTAATGTTGTCAACATAATTAAAGAGGCTAGATTTTTGAAAGAATATCTAAACAAAGATTTTATAATTTCTCACATAAATGTGCTCCTTAAATTAATAATCTAGTTTAAATATTAAAAAATCTTGTCTAAATTTTATTTAAAGTGGAAGAAATATTTTGACCTTTTTAATTGAAATAATATTTTAAATAAAGAATAAAAATTCTTAATTTTAGTTAAAAAAGCAATAGATAGGCATTTTAAAAAAATAATCTTTGGTTTTTTCTCAAAATAAAAGAATTCTATTATTTCATTAAAATTAAATGAATTGAAAACTAAAAACAAAATTGGCGCTACATAAAGAAAGCCTACTACCAAGCTATGTACAAGAAGTAATGGAATATTAAAAGAAGATAACTTGTTAGATTTAATGAATTTCTTAGTTAAGCTACAATTGTAAATTAAAAATGTAAAAATAATAAAAATAAAAGAAAAAATAATTCATAAATCATTAGTAATTACAAAAGTAGGTATAATTGAGCTGGCAAAGCACAAATTATAAAACTTAGAATTTTTAGAATATTCATTTAAAAAATTAGTAGATTTCATTTTAATTATTATATATTACTATTTTTAATATTATATATTTAAACTACGTGTTTTATTAAATATTGAAAAATTATCAGTTTTCAATCTACATTCTAACAATAACAAAATCTCTTTATTATTGTTATTAATAAAATTATATTGGATTGTTACTATATCATCATGACAACTAAATGATTCATTAATAGATAGATTGAAAAAAATATCAATATTGATTTTTTCTCTAAATAATGTGCTAAAAATTGTTGTAATTGAATTTTTTTGAACAAATGTATGGTTAGATCAGACAGTAATTAAAATGTTATTTTTATCTTTTTCAAAAAAGTCAATTTCATTTTTTTCAAAATTAATCTTAAATTCACAATACTTAATTTTAGCAAAAAGTGGTCATAAAAAACTAATAGCATCATTAACAACTTGATATCCCTTACCTTTAAATGGTTTTAAAATTTTATATTCTTGTAGAATGCTATAAGCACTTCTAACTGTTAAATTAGTTGTTTTAAATTGCTTTACCATGCTAGATTCAGATGGAACAAAGTCAAATAATTTATACTCTTCAAATAAAATTTTTAAAAACACATATCTTGCAATATATTGTTTAGATGTTATTTTGTTCATAATCTAAAAACTATTTATCGTTATTAGCATTTTCTTTTTTTTGATGTTCTTCAATATCTTTTTCCATGTTTTTATATAATGTTTCTAAATTTTTTGGGAATTTATTAATAATAAATGCTGTGATTTTTTCTTCTAATAATGCAGAAACTGCACTAGTCAATTTTTCACGATCATTTTTAATATCGTCAATAGGCAAACCAGTTGATTTGTGATAATCATCTAATACTTTTAGCATTTCATCAGAATCCACAGAAATCCCTTCAGCATTAGCAATGTCATTGAAAATTAATTGCTTTTGCACTAATTTTTCAGCAATGTTCTTAATTTTATTTTCATATTCATTTGCAGGATTACCATTATTAGGTATATTTTGTTTTAAAGCTTTAACAAAAAAATCAATATCTCCTTGGTCTAACTCAAATTGATAACAAGCAGCAACTATTTCCATTGCTTTATTAAATAATGTGTCTCTTAACAAAATATTTTGTAATTGTTGCTCTTTAACTTCATTTGATGCATTAGCAAAAACTTTATCAATTCTTTCTTTATGGATATTAAATAAATTTTGATCAAAAATAATTTTATCTACAAAAATTGTTTCAGTTCATGGAATATCCTTAACTTTCTTGTATTTACTCTTTAAATTTATTTGTGACATAATAATTTCCCTTAAATAACAATTTTATTAATTATAACATTAATATTTTTTTAAAAACCATAATTAAGTTATTATTCTGTATAATATAGATGCAGCACAATTAATAAATATAAAAAACTAAAATATGCTATACTCATAAATAAGAATTTAAGAGAGGATTTTACTATTTATGGATAATAAGTTAATTTTATCTATTCTAATGTTATTACCTTTTGTTTCAGGTATTGGTTCAGCATTTTATGCAAAAAATATTGCACCTGAAGGATTAGAATGATATTTAGTAATTGGTGCATGTTTACCTTTTGTTAATTTTATTTGTGCATTAATTTTACTTATTTGCATCTTAATTAAAAAATTCTAGTTAGTTTATTACTAATTAAAATAATTGATTCCAAAATAGTTAAAATGTGCTTTTGCAAAAGGCACATTTTAATTTTATAATTAAAATAGAGTATAATTTAAACAATTGATATGTTTTTAGAAAAGATTGAGCAAACTAATTTCAATTTTAATACTAAATTGAATCGTCTTCAAACAAAGGTGATCTCTTTTTCTTTATTATATGCAGGGATAGGATTTGCATTAATTTGTGGATTTGCTTTTTTATTTTACTATTCCATCCAAAAACAATGAATTAATTTTGAACAAATAAATGTTTTATATATTGTGTCATCAATATTATTAATTGTTTGCTTTGGAATAAGTATTTTTATCTCTTTTGCAAGAAAATTTAATATTTTCTGGTTGTATCTGATTTATTTTATATTTATATTTAGTTTCGCTATTTCTTTTGGAATGCTTTTTACTTTATTTAGTGGTGCAGAAATTTTAATGTTATTTGGTATAAGTGGTGGGGCTTTATTAATTTGTTCAATTATTGGGTTCACACTATCTAATAAAGGTGCATTGACACTATCTAAGATTATTTATATTTTATTACCGCTTTATTTTTTTGGTTCTTTAATTTTTGCTTTAGTTTCTGCTTTTGTTTTTACAAGTGATGTTTGATATATTATTGCTACTGTTTTAAGTACTGGAATCATATTATGTCTTAATATCTATTCTTTTTACACTTTAAGTAAATCAGCTGAATTTGTTAAAATGATGGATGGATCACAAGTCCCATTAAATAAAATTTGTTTAGGTAATGGATTAAATATTCTTTGTTCTATTGTTAATACTATTTTACTTGTTGCTAGATTTATGCTTTTCTCAAGGAGATAACTTTTATATGCATTGTGAAAAAAAATCTAATGAATATGGTGAATATTTAGAAAGATTAGTACATCCTAAAAGTAATGAATATAATATTGTTTTTTTTCATGATTATTTATCAATCCCAGAGTATCATGATGAATTTTGTAATAAACTTGAGATATTTAATTATTATGCACCGTATATCCCTTATGATATCAATAAAGATATTGATGATGAAAAAACATTAAGGAAAACTAATTTTGTTTCTTTAATTAGGTGAGCTAAAGATTTTATTTTAAGTCTAAATGGTAAAAATTTCTTTTTAATTGGTGAGGGCTTTGGAGCATCCATAGCTTTAGCTGTAAGCTCGCTTTTAAGTAACAAGATTTCCAAAGTTGTTCTTGTTAATCCCTTTTGTTCATTAGCATCAGCTGGAACTATCTCATTAATTACAAATGTTCCTACAAATTTAGAACAAATGTATATATTAGCATCTAAAATGATCCCTACTAATAATAAACTAATCTTAGAAAAAGAAAAAAGTCCTTTTGTTGTAAGAGCGATGAGAAAAATTTATTACAACTATAAAGATTATTGTGATTTTTGTAATGATATGTGCTTACCAAAGACTCTAGAAGCATTAAAAGTTTATGAAACAAATATTAAAATCCCGACATTATTAATATTAGGTGATTCTGATGAATTTATTTCACCAATTGAATCGGTTTTAGCTTTTAAATCCAATAAAAATGTAAAAATAGAAAATTATCCTACTTCTAAGCATTTTCCTATTTTAAATAATGAAAAAGCTTATACTCATAATATTATTAAATTCTTTATTGATAACCTAGGATTAAATAATGAAAATAAATTACCTAATAAATATGTATATCTTCATTTATCAGATGATTGAAAAAAATATTATCGTTATAATTTTCAAGAAAAATTGCATGATCGGGAACAAAAAGAATATTTAGAGAAGCTAGCTGAATATGAAAAGGAAAACCAATCAATTGATATTCCTAGTAATTTAAGTGAAGTTGAAAAAGATATTTTTATTAATCAACAAATACAAGCTATTAATCAAATCCAAGGATATGTTGCTGAGGTACAAAAAACAAAAAAATTAATGGATAGTTTACCATCTATAAATGTTGACTATTCTATTCCAGCTAATCAAGTTGTCACTAATAATCAAGGTTATCAAGTATTCCATGATGGACATGGTAATGCATTTTATATGGATTATGATGGTAAGTGAAAACTAGTTTCTTAAATATTTTTAGGTCTTGTTTTCAATCAATTAAAAGATCAAAAAGCAAATTGTTTAACATCATCATCATAAAGAGATGTAATTGTTGTTGCTATTGATTTTATACTTAAATGAATATTGCCACTTATTAAATTAATAAATGTTGGACTTAAATAATATGGATCAGATGGGGTATTTAAATTTTGACAATTGTCTTTAAAGTTTCAAAAATTTAAATTTAATCCTGGAAGTAGACCACTATCATCAGTATATGTTGGTTTTCAATTATTACTATTATTTACATCATATGTGATGGAAATCTCAATTTTGTCTTCTTTATTAACGCTTGTAGTTTGGTTTTTTGTATTACCTAAATATTGAAAATAATAATTAACATTATTTTTTGATTCCTTAATTAAACCAACAGCTGTTGCAGTTAATTGTTTATGTTCTATATCATTAGAAATATAATAGTTAATTTCAGAAAAATTATCACTAAACATTTGGTATAGAGCAAAACGAACTTGATAAGCCATTTCTTTTTTAAAATCATCTCATGTCATATTTTTAATTAAATCTTGATAAGCATTATTAGTTGTTTCTTTAATGTCTTTAAAACGAAAACGTGCTAGTTTTCCTTTATATGATGTTGCTTGACTAGGAGTAATTAATTTTTCTTCCTTTGCTGCATCCAAACCAACAATTGGTTCGAAAATCATGTCAAAATCATCAATACTAATTTCTTTTTGTTTTATTGCTAATATGTTTTGTGGATTCAAATCATTATCAAGACTTTGGGCAACAATTAAATAAACATCAAAATCAATTGTGGTTGGCCTAGATTGGTCAAATTTAAAACCATCTTTAACGTTAAATGTAAATAAGCAATGGTTATCGAAATTTGGAAAAGTAGCTTTTAAATCATCATAGTTTCAATTAAAATATTGTTCTTGCTCATTACTGGGTAAAGCTAAAAATTTTTGAACATTAATTGTATGATGATCATAATTTGGTTTATTTTGAACTAATTGAAATTTAGCTTCAAACTTGTTAATAAAATCACTTAAGCTTGTTTCATCAACATTACTTTCACTAAGGAAACCATCACGTTCTATAACTTTGGTAGTCTCTTCTTCATCACCTACATAAATTTCAATTGTAAATTTAACTGTATTAGGCCTTTCAGATTTGGCTGGCACATATTTTATTTCAGTTTCACCATTAGGATTGGTTTCGGATTTTCATAAGTCATTATCTTTGAATTCTTCATCTAAAATATTTCAATTAAAATTGAAAAATTTTTTTTGAATCTCGTAATCTAATGATACAAATTTATCAACGCTAATTTTTTTATAATCAAAATATACATCATCACTACTAACTATATCAATTAGATCTACAATTTGTTCTACTAATTGTTCATATTTATTATCAAAAACTTCTTCTTCTTTAAAGTTAATAATTTTAAATTCTATTATCTTATCATTTTTAACTTGAAAAATAACATTGACTTCTCTTTTTGTATTATTTGGTTCACAATGAGGATCAATAGTAATATCTTCTTTTTTAAAATTACCTTCTATATTAAATAATTTGTCTTGGTTTTGAATAATTCAATCTGATGTTATATCATCTTTAATATCTTCTGCAAGTGAGTTTGATCAACCAAATAGATTGGCATCAAAACTTTCTTGTTTTAATTCAATTATTTTAAAGCCGGTGAATGAATATTGCTTTTGTTTTGTTTCTCCATTTTTAGTAAATGATACAACAATATTTAATTTACTAGAATCAGTTTTATCAACAACAATTTTATATTCAATACTTAAGTTTTCATCTTTTTGATAATTAATATTAAAATAATTTGATAAATTATCCTTATTAACTTCACTAGCAAATATTTGGCTTAAAACTACTGATTGTTTTGGTTCAATAGCAAAACTATCAATAATATCATCTAATGATGGTTGATTAGTAGGTGGATTTTCCTTTTTATTAAATGTAATTTTATGGATAAGTTGGTTTTTGTCTTTAATAACTAAATCGAAAGTAACACTATTGTTTTCCTTTTTTAAATTAGATATTTCAATTGCATCTTTCAATTCATCATTGGATAAATTTCCACTAATCGTAAAAAAAACATCTTTATTATCAATAACATATTGCTTGATTCAAACTTGATCTATATCTTCAATAATGACATCTTCTAGAACATCAAACTTTGTTGCTTTTAAATTAATAGTATAATCATTGTTTTCATTATCTAAATTATTAGAAATATTACTATTAATGTTATGAGAACTACAACTATGTAGAATAGGAAAGATTGCACTAATACCCACAATAGGTAAAATTAATGCTAAAATTCATGGTCATTTTTTTAAAATCAAATAGATTACTCCTAATAAAATCCACTAGGTTTGTTTAATAAGTCTATCATAATATTTTTTGTTTGTGTGTAGTGATTTAAAACCATTTTATGTGTTTCTCGACCAATTCCTGATTTCTTATACCCACCAAATGGAGCACCTTCTGGAATTTGATTATATGTATTTATTCAAATACGACCTGTTTGAATAGCACGAGCTATTTTTAGTGCTCGATTAATATCCTTAGTAAAAACAGCCCCACCTAAACCATATAGACTATCATTAGCCATTTTAATAACTTCATCTTCATCCTTAAATTTAATAACCACTCCTACTGGACCAAAAATTTCTTCTTGAGCTAGACAAGAATTATTAGTTACATTAGTTAATAATGTTGGTTTCATAAAGGCGCCTTTTGATAATGAACCTTTCATTAGTGGTTCACCTCCACAAAGAATTTTAGCTCCTTCTTTTTTACCTTTTTCAATGTGTGATAATATTTTTTCTAAATGTTTTTTATTGATTTGTGAACCCATTTGTGTATTCATATCCAATGGATCACCAACATTAATTTCATTAAATTTTTTGATAATCTTTTTTAAAAATTCATCATAAATTTTTTCATGCACAAAAATTCTTGAACCAGCACAACAAACTTGACCTTGGTTAAATAATATTCCTAACTGTACTCCATCAATTGCTTTTTCTAAATCAGCATCATCAAAAATGATATTTGCAGATTTTCCACCTAATTCTAAAGTTGCTGGTATTAAATTTGTGGCAGCACCAATAGCTATATCTTTACCTACACTTGTTGAACCTGTAAATGCTATTTTATCTATTCCTTTATGAATCCTTAAAAATTCACCTGACTTTGAGCCTTCACCAGTGATAATATTTATTACTCCTTTTGGAATAATTTTTTCAATTAATTTCATAAGTTCTAATACACTAATTGAAGTAAAAGATGAAGGTTTTAAAACTATGCAACATCCCGATGCTAATGCTGGAACTATTTTTCAAGCTGCCATCAAAAATGGGAAATTTCATGGAATAATTTGAGCCACAACTCCAATTGGTTCCTTTAAATTAATACTTAGTTTATTGCCTTCTAAAATATTAGCAGTTCCTTCTTCAACAAGGATTGCTGAGGCAAAATATCTAAAATGATCAGCAGCTAATGGAATATCTATATTTAGTGTTTCTCTAATTGGCTTACCATTATCTAATGTTTCTACTTTTGCTAATCATTCTTTGTTTTCTTCAATAATATCAGCAATTAAATTTAAAATTTTTGCTCTTTCCTTAGGTGTTGTATTTTTTCATTTATCAAATGCTTTTCTTGCAGCAACTACTGCTTCATCAACATCCTTTTCACTTGCATTTGCAATAGAAGCAAGTTCTTGTCCAGTAGCTGGATTAATTGAAATAATACTAGTTTTATCAGATGAATCTTTTCATTCTCCATTGATATATAATTGATATTTTTTACTTAAAACTTTTTTCATGATATTCTCCTTTTAAGTATTTATAATATAATTAAAATAAAAGTCAATGGAATTTAGTTATTCATTTTGCAATATCAAAATTCCTATTTTGTTTGGAGATTCCAAATCATTTATAAGGGTTTTAATACTAATAATTTTTTAAAAAATATTTTATCTTATATATACTATGGTTAAAAAAATACATTTTTTTTCTCTTTTTTTTATTATTTTGTAAAAAAATATAAAAAATTAAAAATTATTAACTTTATTTCTATATGAGGAGAAGTCTAAACTTTTCCCAGAAAGGAATCAATGGAAAAAATAAATATAACAGATAAAAAGATAATTTTTAGTGGTTGAAATAAATCATTGTTGTTTGCTTCTTCAATTGGTATTAGTTATTTAGATAACACATTATGTAATATTATGAATGCAATTACCAAAACAATTAGGACTAATAATACATCACCTCTATATAAGTCTGATATTTATACACTATCTAATCCAATGGTAAGAATTGGTTATAATCCAAATCGTAGTAGTATCGGCTTTTGATAATGACTAAATTAAATAAATTAGAAAAACAAAATTTAGTTGCAGGAGCTCTTACAGCTACTGCTGTGTTAGCGATTGGATCATGTGTAGCAGCAGGTATTTCCTTAATTACTAATTTAGTTTTAGGTAGTTTAAATATTGCAAATGCTTCTAAAACTAAAAATATTGATCAGCTAAAATATACAATTAATGAGCAAAAAACATATACAAATATTTTTTAATATAAAACAGTCCTTTGTGGGGACTGTTTTTTTATATAATATTTAATATGGTAAAAATTAATTTTTTTGTTAGTAAGACAATTTTGTTTGAAAATAAAATAAACAAAATAAAAATACAATGAATAAAAAAATATTTATTGTCATTTTGTACAATTAGAAACATAACCATAAAAGTATTAACACTTATTATTGCTACATTGATATCATGTCTTTTGTTCTTTCTTTTAAGAGAGTGAGCATTAAATCATTATGATCCAAATTTTGTTGCTTTTAATTCTGGTGTAGCTTTTTCTTATGCTAGTAGTTGAAAGCCATCATTAGTTTACTTTATTAAAATTTTTCCAACTGTTGTTTTCTTTTTGATATTTTTATTTTCAAACTCATGATATATCTATATTTTTTCCTACATTTTATTTTTAAACTCTTTATTAAATGTAATTGATAGGGCAATGATAGATAATTATTGATATATGGGTAAGTTTTATTCGCAAAATAATAGTGTTGTTGATTACATCCCCTTTCGTTCTTTTAAATTTGTTTGTAATGTAGCAGATATTTTTATTTGTACTAGTTTTGTCTTTTTGATTATAGGTATTATTGTAAAAATAGTTAAAGAGTTTAGAATAGAAAAGGAAAAAGAAAATGAAAATAATAGTGAATAGTGACGGATTCCGATTAGATGTTTTCCTAGCACATAACTTAAAAATAACACGTACTAAAAGTTTGCAATTAATAAAGGATAATTTAGTTTATGTAAATAATAAAATAATAACTAAAGCGGGTTATATATTAAAAACAAATGATGAAATCTTAATTAGTGAAAAAAAAGAAACATTAGGTAATCAAAAAAGAGAACAAGAAAAATTTGTTTATCCATTAAGAATCCTTTATGAAGATGAATATCTAATAATTGTTTATAAACCATCAAATATGTTGACACACCAAACTATTTTTAAAGAAAACAATTGCTTATATAATGCACTTTTATATTATTTTGAGCAAAAAGAAATAAAACAAAAGCCATTATTAGTTCATCGACTAGACAAAGATACTTCTGGTTTAGTTTTAGTAGCTAAAGATGATCAAACATTGTTGAAATTACAAAAATTATTTGAAGAACACAAAATTATTAAAAAATATTATGCAATTGTTCATAATCAATTCAACGAAGAAAAAATTTTAATTAATGTTCCTATTGCTAGAAGTAGGTCAGATAAATTAAAAATGATAGCATCTGATAAAGGTAAAAATATTAAACCAGCTATTACTGAAATCTTACTGATTAAAAATTTAAATCAATTTGCACTAGTTGATGTTTTGTTAAAAACTGGTAGAACTCATCAAATTAGAGTTCATTTAAAATATATTAATCATCCTATTTTAAATGATCCATTATATGGTGTAGATAAAAATGTAACATCATATGGTCAGTATTTAATGGCATATTACTTAGAATTTCAACATCCTATAACAAAAAAAATAATTAATCAAAAAATTGAAATGGATAGGGAATTTATAGATATAATCAAAAAGTTGGAAAAGTAATAATTTATGTTTGATGTTTTATTTGATGTTATTCAAGAAGAGTGCATTATTTATTTATTAAAAAATAAGAAAATTTTAGATAAATTTTTATTTACTAATAAACAAGACTTATCAAATCATTTACCACATTATCTAGATACATTATTATTGAGAAATAAAATTACAATTAAGGATATTGAATCTATTTTTTGAATTTATGGTCCTGGTAAATTTTCTTCTTGTCGCATCATTAGTGTTTTTGTGAAAATAATCAAATTATTTAATCAAGATATCAAAATTTATACAATAGATAAATTTTCTTATTTAGGTTGAAAGGATCAATCAATAGTCATTCTAAAGTCTGATGGTAATAAATATTTTGTTGCAGAAGTTAAAAAACATTTATTATCCAGTAAACCAATATTAATTAATGAAAGTGAATTAAAATCATTTATCAAAAAACAAAATAAAAATAATATTATTTATGATTTAAGTAATGAACAATTAATTATAGATAGTTTACCTTCTTTTAAAGAAGTTAATGAAAACTTTGAATTAAAATATTTTAAACCAGTATGTTAACTATTGAAAAAACTAATGATCTTTTATTAATTAATAATTTGGATAAAATTTGTTTTTCAAATCAGTGATATAGTATTAATACCTATGAAAATATGGTTAAAAACCATGAATTATATCTTATAAAAAAACAAGGTGAAAATGTTGGTTTTCTTATAGTGTTAATATTAGGCAAAGAAATTGAAATCATTAAGATAGGTATTGTTGAAAAACAAAGAAGAAAAGGCTTTGCATTTCAAGCATTAAATATTTTCTTAAATGCATATGATTATGAAAAGTGCTACTTGGAAGTTTCGAATAAAAATACCAATGCTATCAAGTTGTATTTAAAATTAGGCTTTAAAAAAACAAATATTAGAAAAAGGTATTATCAAGATGGAAGTGATGCATTAAACTTTATCTATATTAAGTCATAATTTAGTTATAAATTCATTAGTTGTAATCTTCTTAGTTATTAATTGATAGGCCAAAGTAAATAAAGGGAATTGATTAGAATTCTTTTTAATTAATTTATAAATAACTTCAATTGTTTTAAAGCCTTCAATTGTATTTTTATTTTCACTAATAGCTTTATCTAACCCTTTTGTAATAATTGATTTTCCAAATTGAAAATTACGAGATTTTTCATCATTACAAGTTAGTAAAATGTCTCCTAAACCACAATATTCAAAAATAACTTGAGGATTTAATTTTTTAAATAAAAGGAATTTGTTAATCTCTTTTATGCCCATGGCCATAATTGCATACTTGTAATTACTAGAAATATCAGCATAATTTAGCAAACCACAAACTATGGCTAAACTATTTTTTAATGCTGATAAGTATGATGCTGCTTCAATATCCTTAATAGGTACTACTTTAAAATAATTATTATCAAAAACTTTTTTAATTTTTAATAAGGTAGGTTTATTGCTTGAAATAACATTCACCACTGTTGGAACCTTGTTAATCACATCTATAGCAAAAGATGGACCAATCAAACTAGCAACTTTACTATTTTTAATGTGGTTTAAGATTACTTTTAGATAATTATTATTTGTTTTTTGATCCAAGCCTTTACATGTATTTATGATTATCATATTCGGTTTATAATATGGTTTAATTTTTTTTAAAATGTTTTCCATTTGATTGGATGGGACACAAATTACAATAAATTGCACATCTTCAATTAAACTTTTTAAATTTGTTGAAACTTCTTGAGGGGGAGATTTTAGTTTAATATTGTTAAAAAATTCTTGATTAAATCCTTTTTTTAAATCTTCAATTTGGTTTTGTGAAATCCCAAACATCTTTACATATTGATGGTTATCTAATAAAACACTTGCAAGTGCAGTTCCTCAAGCACCAGTACCAATAATTAAAAATTTATTACTCATTAATGCCTCCTCCTCTAATTCGACTATTTTTATCTTTTCAATATAAAGTAATTGGTGTATTTTTTAAATTAAAAGCATCTCTTATCTTATTTTCAATGTATCTTGCATATGAAAAGTGCAAGGAATCAACATGATTACAAAATAATATAAAAGTTGGTATTTGTGATTTGGTTTGTGTAGCATATGTGATATTAATTCTTGCCCCTTTAAATAATGGTGGTTGTTGAAGCATTTGTGCTTGTCCTATAACATCATTTAATAAGGAGGTAGAAATCTTAATTTGAGCTTCTTTTTGAATCAATTCAATAGTTTTAAAAATTTGATGGATTTTTTTGTTTTCAAGTGCTGAAAGAAAAATAATAGGTGATCAAAACAAATGTTTAAATTTATTCCTAATTTGTTTTTTAATTTCTAGTAATACTTTATCTGATTTATCCTTTAATAAATCTATCTTATTTACTACAATAATAGCTGGGATGTTGGCTTTAGATGCTAAACCCCCAATGACTTCATCTTGCTCAGTAAAATTTGTTGAGGCATCTAAAACTAATAAAATAATGTCAGATTTAGCTATTGCACCTTCAGCTCTTAAAACAGAATATTTTTCAATACCTTGTATCTTGCCTTTTCTACGTATACCAGCAGTATCAATCAAAGTAAATCATTGGTTATAGTATTTAAAATCTACATCAATGCTATCTCGTGTAGTACCTGCTTTATCACTTACAATTACTCGTTCTTGATTTAAAATACAATTCACTAATGAAGATTTTCCAACGTTAGGTCTACCAATCACACAAAAAGTGGTATGGTCATGTTCAGGAATAGTTTTAGTTTTAAATTTTTTTATTACTCTATCTAGTAGGTCTCCTATCCCTATTCCATGAGCAGACGATATTAAAATCGGATTACCAAATCCTAAATTATAAAAAAGATTGTCTTGTTCTTTAAATGACTCACATTTGTTAGCTGCTAAAATAATATTCTTGTTTTTTGCTATTTTTTTTAAAAGCTTAGCAATATAAATATCATCATTGTCAATTTCATTTTTACAACTAATTAAAAAAATAATAGTTTGTGCTTCTTCAATTGCTATTTGAACTTGATCATTAATATTTTTTTGTAATGTAGCATCTTTTGTTGAAAATCCACCAGTATCAATTAATTGAAATTCTCTTGTTAATCATTTGCCATAACCATAAATTCGATCTCTAGTGACACCTGGCATATCATCCACAATCGATTTTTTGGTTTGAATTATTCTGTTAAATAAAGTAGATTTACCAACATTAGGCTTTCCGATAATTGCTACTACATCCATGTACAAATCCTTATAATATTTATTTAAAATAAATATGTATATAATATATCATTGTATTTACGTTTTTTGTAGTAAAAATTACTTCGAGAAATTGGCATATCATAAACACTTAGTTTTTCAATATAAACATTATGTAAAAATCGATAAATATTATCATCAAGAATAGACAATAATTCCTCAATATAGTTAACAAAATTTTTCATCTTTGTTATTTGTTCATTATTTATTCCATCTAAGTTATTTAGATATTTTAATTTAATTTTGTATATTTCATATTGATTAAATACTTGTTTAATTTTCTTTTCTTTAATTTTATTAGTTAATTCTTCCATAAAAATAACCAACATAATAAATATTAATTCAAAAAATAAATTTGTTAAAGTTTTGAATTTTTTATTAAAAAAATTTAATGATTGTTAAAATAAAATAAGTATGAAATATACAATTTTAACTAATAAGAAAAACAAAATAAATATAGAATTTAGTAAAAAACTTAAAGTAATTTTAAAAAAGCACACTTATGTTAAAAAAGGTTTTGACTATGCTTTTATTATTGGAGGAGATGGAACTTTTTTATCATTTGCTCAAAATTTACTAGATAAACCTGTTAAAGTAGTTTTCATTAATTCAGGTAAGTTAGGATTTTATAGTTATATAAATGATCCTAAAAAATTGCTAGAAGAAGAAGTTTTTAGTGATAAATATTATATTAATATTGATGTTTTAAATGTGCAATATAAAAAGAAAATATATCAATGTATTAATGATTTTTCTTTATATTCAAATTACACTGCTCATATTAAAACATTTATTAATGATGTGAATCTACAATCATTTCATGGTAATGGTGTTTTAGTTGCTACTCCATTTGGATCAACTGCAAGAAACAAATCATTAAAAGGGGCTATTATGTTACCAAATACTGAACTATTATCAATTATGGAAATTGAACCAATAAATAATCGTTTTTATTCATCACTAAATTCTCCAATAATTTTTAAAAATAATAATAAAATTAAAGTTGAAAGCACATGCTTTAAAAAGTGATGAATGTTATTAGATGGCCGACAATTAGAATTTAGTGATGAAAAAGCTATGATTGATATTTGACACACTAAATCAAAATGTCAAATTTTAATAAAAATTAATGATAGTGATTGAATCAGAAAATTGAATTACGCATTTATCACTAAGTAGGGTTTAATATGAGCACTAAACAAAATACTATTAAAAAAGAAAATAATAAAAAAAATAAAATAAAACTTGATGATAACAAGCAAAAAAAAGTTACTCCAAATCAAATTAAAACTGATAATGTAACAAATAAAGAAATTGAAAATAAAACTACTAATACAACAAAAAACGAAACAAATCGAAAAACTTTAAAAGAATTAGATGAAAAAACAAGAAAGAAAGTCCTTTTATATATTGTAATTACATTAGGCATTTTTTATTTTGTTTTGGATCATAAGTTAAAACAAAAAGAAAAAACAAAAACTGAATTATCATCAAAAAAAACAAGTAACAAAAGAAATAATGATAGTACATTAACAAAACAAGAAATTAAAGATACTTCTAAGTTAAAGCAATCTAAAAAAATTCCCATCGAAGTTGAAAAATTAATTACATCTTTTGGCGGTAAGGAAAATTTATTAAATGCTGAAAGCACTTTATCAACCATCCAACTTTTTGTAAATGACAAAAATAAAGTCAATAAGGATGAAGTTAAAAAAATCTTTAGTGGTAAAGGAATATCTATTGTTGATAAAAAGTTCTCAATCATTTGTGGAGACTATGCAAGTGAATTAAAAGAGCAAATATTAAAGATAATTAAAAAGGAAAATAAGAATGAAGGTTAATTCTAATCATTTAATCTTAACTATTGATGCAGGAAGTAGTTTTCTAAAAGTAGCACTTATAGATAAAACAGGTAATATTATTTCAAAAGGTCAACAGGAAATTAATAATATTTATTCAATTAATAATTATGTTGAACAAAATCCAATTGAAATTTTAAATTCGTTAATTACTGCTATTAAATCAACATGTGCTAATATTGATTACAAACAAATTAAAGGTGTTGGTATTACCAATCAACGAGAAACTATTGTTTTATGAAATAAAGCAACAGGTATGCCTGTTTATAATGCTATCAGTTGACAAGATAAAAGAACTACTGTATTTTGTGATGAATTGATAAAAAAAGGCTATGAGCAAATTATTAAAACTAAAACTGGCCTAGTTATTAATCCATATTTTTCAGCAACAAAAATAAAATGAATATTAGAAAATGTTCCAAAAGCTCAGGAACTATTAAAAGAAAATAATTTATTATGTGGCACAATCGACACTTGGTTATTGTGAAATTTATCAAAAGAAAAAAGTTTTTATACTGATGTATCTAATGCTAGTAGAACAATGTTATTTAATTTAAAAACCTTAGATTGAGATGAAGAAATCTTAAAATTATTTAATATCCCAATTGAAATATTACCTGAAATTAAACCAAGTCAATTTAATTTTGGTCATTTAAATGAAGCAATTTTTGCACCTTCACAAATTGATTGTATACCTATTAAAGCAATGATTGGTGATCAGCAAGCATCTTTATTAGGTCAGTGTTGTTTTGAAAAATTTGATGTTAAAACAACTTATGGAACAGGTTGTTTTTCTTTAATGAACATTGGGGAAGAGCCAATTTTTTCTAATCATAATCTTTTAATTACAGTTGCTTGACAATTTGAGAATAAAAAACCTATTTATGCCATAGAAGGTTCTGTTTTTATAGCAGGTGCTGCTATTAAATGATTAAAAGATGGTTTATCAATTATTTACAGAGCAGATGAAATTGATTATTATGCTAAGATCAGTAAGCATGCAAATGAAGTTTATGTTGTTCCATCATTTGTTGGTTTAGGTGCACCATATTGAGATTTGCATTCAAGAGGAGCAATTTTTGGGATTGAAGCTAATACTAATCGTGAAGATATTGTAACTGCAACATTAAATTCTATTGCTTATCAATGTAATGATTTATTAGAAGTAATGGCAAAAGAAATAGGGAAGCAAATTAAATTCATTAATGTTGATGGTGGTATCACTAGTTCTCAACATCTAATGCAATTTCAAGCTGATATTGCTAATCTTGAAGTAAGAAAGCATAAATCTGTTGATGTTACTATTTTAGGAATAGGGTACCTAACTGGATTGTCTGTTGGGATATGAAAAGATTTTGAAGAAATCAAAAACATTAATGCTAACCTTTGAGATGTATTTAAACCAAAAATTACAAATGAGCAAAGAAAAAAATTAATAAAAGGTTGAAATGAAGCTGTTTCAAGAACAAGGAATTGAAAAGAAAGCATTAAATAAAAACATTCCTTATAACATCACATGATTTTGATCAATATTTAATTTACTAAAATGAAGTTTTAACAAATACAAATTTTGTTATTTAATCTTAAACCTCAATCTAAAAACAATGAAGTATAAAGTAATGATGAGGTATTAACACCACTACAAACTATTGGTGTAAAATAACTTAAATTTAATTTGCTTAAAATTACATTTTGATTATTTTCAAAATGAAACATACCATTTATAAAACTACCTAAATATAATGTTATTCAAAAGTTGAAATTATTTAAAATATTTTCTGAATATAAATCATTGTTACTAATAGCTAAATATGATATATAAAAAATTGGTAATAAAACACCTATATTAAATTGTTTTAATACCTTATCATTTTTATATTGTTTAAAAATTAAATAGATAAAATAAGAAATTAACATAAATGTACTAATAATTAATAATAAAATTAGATTTCTAAATATAAATGATTGATAGTTTAATGTTATAGAACAAATTAATGAAGAAAAACCCATTGGAATAGTAAAGGCTCATAAATTGTTTGATAATCTAAAAATTAAATTAAATTTGCTAAAGTTAAAATTTCTAATATTTTTAATTTTAATAATTACTAAACATAAAATAGTTATAATTAAAAAATAACCAATATAAATTCAACCAACTCACTGACTTTTAAACATAATATTAATAATATTTTTTAAATTGTTATATATTAAAATCATATTTTGATCACAATTAATGTTTATATTGATTTGGTTAAAAACATTATTGAAAAAAATATCATTAAAATTGCTGAAAGCATAAATCAAACTACAAGATAGTATTGCTAAAGTACCGTATAATAAAAATGTTTTAAAATATTGTTTTCATAAGTTATTGTTATTATAAAAATTTTGCATTATGTAAAAAATTCTTCATGGTGCAAAAATTATAATTATTATAAAAAAAGTCATGATTAATGAATTTATAAAGATATTACTTAATAAAGAAATATTTAATATATCTACATTATTTATCATCATCTTGAGATCAAAATTTAACTTACCAAAAAAAGCGATAATTAATATTAAAGCAAGAAATAAACTAAAAAAGATAAATCCATTTTTGATCTTAATGAAAACTGTATTTCTAATTTGCTTTGTTGTAAATATATTTAAAAAATAAATGACGAATGAGGCAAATAAAAAAAATGACAAAAAAACAACAAAAGCTATAAACATTATTATATTTATTTTAATTTAATACTTTATATTTTAAAAAATATCTATCATTAATTGGTGATTTTAACTAATTAAATTAATATTTTTGTTTTGTTCTTTGTTTTTGAAAAGATGATTGGTTATTACAATAACATCTTAAAATAAGAAAAATAGTAGTAAATGAATTTATTTTTAAAATTAATTAACAAAAAGTGAAAAGATATTAGCTGTTAAATATATAATTATTAATATTATTTTAATTATGTCTAATAAATTTAATTCTGATCCATCGCAAAAAAATATTGATGATATTTCTAAAATTGATAATTTTTCATTATCAGATGTTGCACTTGAAAATACAAATAATAAAAAGGGACGTTTTATTGATAAATTTATAACATATTTAAATAATATCAATATTGAGTCACAAAATAATTATTCTATTTCATATATAAAATCTGGATTTGTAAAGTTTTCAAGATACTTTATCAAACGAAACTCAAAGCGAAGATATTTATTAGCAATGTTATTAGGTATTTTAGTTTCATTAGTGACTGTTTTTTTAATTCAAAATTCTGGATTATATTCATCTGGTATTAGTGGTATTTTCCAAGGAGTAGCTAGAATAGTACAGGCTGCATTAATAAAAGGAAGTACACCAAGCGATGTAGTTAACATTGTTTATAATATTCTCTTCTGGGGATTGTATTTAGTTGCAAATATTCCCTTAATTATTTTTGCCTATTATAAGATTTCTAAAGAATTTACTTACCTAACTATCATTTATGTTGTATCTAATCAAGTATTTGGAATAATATTTAACCAGATACCAAATATTGATCAAATAATGGTTTTTGGAACTTCCACTTCACATGGATTATTAGCAATTAAGTTAACTGATTGAAATACTTTTGAGCCATTTATTTTATTAATATATGCAATTGTTGCTGGATTGATTTTCTCTTTCCCATATACATTAGTTTATATCTTTAATGGTTCAACAGGAGGAAGTGATATTGTTTCTATTTACTATGCTAAGAAAAAGAATAAGAAAATTGGAACTATTCTTATTATTATTAATTCTTTTTGTATTTTTATCTCAACATTATTAGGGTCATTTTCAGCACAAACTATTATTGACTTTAATGACATAACTAATAATGCAACTGGTCCATTAGCAATAAGCAATGTAGTACAAGCAATTTTATCTCCTAACTTACTTTTCTCTGTTTTAATGACTATTATTACTGGTACACTTGTAAACTTTTATTTTCCAAGAAATAAATTCGTTCATATCAAAGTCTTTTCTGCAAATGTAACATCACTAAAAGAAAAATTGATAGAACTTGGTTATAAACATAGTATTTACTTTAGTAATTGTATTGATGCTGTTCCAAATAAGTCTATTAGTACTCTAGAAACAGTTTGTATGTATATTGAATTACCTTTGTTAATTTCTCACATTAGATTAGTTGATAAAGATTCATTAATCACAATTAAAAGATTAACTGATATTGATGGTGAAATGATAATTTATAAATAGTATTGACAATATATATATATATATATATATACCCAAATTGAATTATTAAGTGCAACGCCTTTGATAAAATAAAGGTGGAGCACTTTTTAATTTTGTAAATATATAAAAAAGTGCCCCCTTTAGTACGGAAAGGGAGCAATTATGTTATACACTCAAATAACTCATGATGA
>JAEIGA010001695.1_pt1 | contig 34812 bp, 32 predicted proteins | sample 9270691 | NCBI WGS metagenome assembly JAEIGA01 (sample SAMN17057246, study PRJNA624740) | gut metagenome | biome: biome; isolation source: fecal sample | host: Bos grunniens | place: China: Xizang | collected 2019
ACATTACTACAACAACGAAAGAATTTCTCTCAAATTAAAAGGAATGAGCCCAGTTCAATACCGAGCTCATTCGCAAATGATTTAATTTTGATTTTTGTCTAAACTTTTGGGTTCACTTCATTGGCGGGTGGATGTTTATTATTTCCCGATCAGCTCTCACTACGCTCGCCGAGAATGTCTCTGTAATAACGGTAGAAATTCTCAAACTCGCCTGCGTCAAGAGCGTCGCGTATCTTCTGCATAAGCTCGTTGTAGAAGTAGAGATTGTGAAGCACCGCAAGACGCATACCGAGGGTCTCCTTTGCCTTGAAGAGGTGGCGTATATAGGAGCGGCTGTAAGCCTTGCAGGCAGGGCATCCGCAGTTTTCATCAATCGGGCGCGGATCCTTTGCGTACTTCTCGTTTAAAAGATTCATTTTGCCGTGCCATGTGAAAATGTTGCCGTGGCGTGCATTGCGGCTGGGCATTACGCAGTCGAAGAAGTCAACGCCGCGGTGAACGGCTTCAAGGATGTTGCAGGGCGTTCCAACGCCCATAAGATAGCGCGGCTTATCCTTTGGCATATGGGGCTCAACAACGTCGATGGTCTCGTACATCTCCTCGGCGGATTCGCCTACCGCAAGACCGCCGATAGCGTAGCCGTCGCACTGCACTTCGCGAATCTGCTTCATATGCTCAACACGAAGATCGGCGTAGGTAGAGCCTTGGTTTATGCCGAACAGCATCTGATTTTTGTTGATGGTAGTCTCAAGAGAATTGAGTCTGTCCATCTCGGTGCGACACCTTTCAAGCCAGCGTGTTGTTCTTGCAATACTGTCCTTTACGTATTTGTAGGGAGCGGGATTCTCGATGCACTCGTCAAACGCCATTGCAATAGTTGAGGCGAGGTTTGACTGTATCTGCATGGATTCCTCAGGACCCATAAATATGCGCGCACCGTCGATATGGGACGCGAAGCGTACACCCTCTTCGGTAATTTTTCGAAGCTGTGCCAGAGAGAACACCTGAAATCCGCCGGAGTCGGTGAGTACCGGCTTATCCCAATTGAAGAATTTGTGTATGCCGCCCATTTCGGCTATAAGCTTGTCACCGGGGCGAAGATGCAGATGATAAGTGTTTGACAGCTCCACCTGACATTTCACGTCACGAAGATCCATTGTGGATATGCCGCCTTTTATTGCGGCACAAGTTCCCACGTTCATAAATACGGGAGTCTGTATAGTTCCGTGAACAGTTTCAAACTGTCCGCGGCGTGCGTTTCCTTCTTGCTTTAATAATGTAAACATATTTTTGTCCTTTCGGAAAGTTAAATTCTCTTGAATTGCCGCTCTATGTCGGACTTGCTCATTTCAAATGCCACAGGACGTCCGTGGGGGCAGACCTTGATGTCGTCAAGCACCAAAAGCTTGTCGCATATCCACCTGAGGTGTCCCTCATCGTATTCACGGCCTATTTTTATTGCGGCTTTGCAGGATGCCTGATATAACGCTTTTTCAAACAGCGTGTCACGGGTTATAGCGGCGCTTCCCGTACCGTTTGCAAGCTGTTCGGCGATAGTTTCAAAGATGGCGCGTGATTCATTCACACCAAGTTCAGCCGGGATAGCGGATATCTCCGCCCTGCGGTGGTCGGAAAGGGAAAAATCAAAGCCTATGGCGCATATATCCTCGAAATAATCCTCTGCGGCGGAAATAAGTGCCGGTGTCAGCTCCACGGTTATGGGAGAGAGAAGCATTTGTCTTGGAATATCGCCGGAGTAGAGCTTTCTTTTAAGATTAGCTTTAAGGTCCTCGAAAATTATTCTCTCATGAGCCGCGTGCTTGTCGATTATAAGCACCTTGTCGCCAACTTCAACAAATACGTATGAAAGAAAGGCTTCGCCGAGGATTTTGTATTCGGGGACAGGTCTTTGCGGTATTTCACGGCGTTCCGACGGCTTTATATCAGAGGGCGAAGGAATATCCGGAAGATTCTGCGCTTTTTCGCCGCCGCTTGTCATATACTCACGGCGCAGTGCTTCAAATTCCTCATCGCTCATACGGCTCGGCATTTTGTCGGAGACTACACACTTCTGACGCGGACCGGATACCATTTCATCTACCTCGGGGGCGATTTTCCCAAGATACATTTTCTGCGGCATCGGCGGATTGCCGTCTTTTGCTGTCATTGTGCCGTCAAGCTCAGGGGGCAACTCTTCAAGAAACAGCTCCTGCTTACTTTTTGAGTCCTCGGACGGCGTGTCCTTTCGTAGCAGTTCAAGCTCATCCATATGAGGCGGCGGAGCTTGCTCCAGCGTGTTTTTAGCCACATCCCCGTGAGTGCGCATTTCATCCATCATGCGTGTCTCTGTGCCGTCTATTGTAATGACCGCGGAATCCGGCGGAATTATGGGCTGTGGGGAAATTGAAAGCTGACCTGCCTTTACATTTCGCTGATTGTTGTAAACAGGCTTGGGAGATGTAGATGCGCCGCGCTCTTCAATAGGAGTGAAAGCGTTCAGCATTTTCATCATCTCGTAGCTTACTTCGCTTGAATCCTTACCGGCAAAATCCGGCTTCGGACGGGGGATATACCGTTCAAGCGCGCCGCGCACGGCATAATACACTGCCTCAAATACAGGCTTGTCCGAAGCAAATTTCACCTCAAGCTTTGTTGGGTGGATGTTTACATCCACAAACTCCGGTGGCATCGAAACAAATATAACGCAGGCAGGGAAGCGTGAGGCTTCGATATAGGAAACATAGCTCTGTTCAAGTGCCGCCTGCAGGCACTTGCTTTTTACATGACGGGAATTTATGAAAAATATCTGATGCTGACGTGTACCGCCGCTGTTGTCCGGCGTTCCGATAAAGCCGGTTACTTTTATATTGACGCTTCCACCGCCATACATCTTAACGTCGCCCATGTAGTCAAGCTCAATAAGCTTGCCGGCAAACTCGTTTCCGAATATACTGTAGATGGTGTGCCTGAGATTGCCGTCACCGGGCGTTGTGTATCGCGGCTTTCCGTCGATAATAAGCGTCATTGCGACACCCGGATTCGAAAGTGCAAGCCTCTCGAAAAGGTCGCTTATGTGGGACGCCTCGGTGGAATCCTTTTTTAGAAATTTCCGTCTTGCCGGAATGTTTGCAAAGAGATTCTCCACGATTATGGTAGTACCGTCAGACATAGGCACATCAGTAAGCGTGGGAGATGCCATTCCGGGATGAATCTCAAGCTCACATCCCACATCGTCCGAGGCGCGCTTTGAGCGGATTCGCAGATCCGCAACGGCGGCAATAGAAGCAAGTGCTTCGCCTCGGAATCCGAGAGTCATGATTTTAGCGATATCCTCGGATGTGCGTATCTTACTTGTGGCATTCCGCTTTATTGCAAGCGGAAGATCGTCTTTTTCCATACCGCAGCCGTTGTCACTGCATCTGATAAGCGTGATTCCGCCGTTCTGTATTTCAACGGTAAGCTTTTTTGCGCCTGCGTCGATTGAGTTTTCCACAAGCTCCTTAACTATAGAAGCCGGACGCTCGATCATTTCTCCTGCCGCCACAAGCACGGCAGTATCGTAGTCAAGTTCTCTTATTATACCCATGCTTATCCTCCTTTTGGCAGCTTAATATCATGACAGCATCTTTTTTAGGCTGTACAGCTCGTTCATGGCTTCGATGGGGGTGAGCGTTTCAAGGCTCAGAGCGCGTATATGATCGGCGGCGTTTTGCGCCATCATCATTTCAACGGTTATTTCATCGGTAGCGGCAGGAGCTTCCTTTTCCACGGTGATAACCTTGGGCGCGGCGGATTCAATTTCGGCAAGGATCTCCTTTGCACGCGCAATTACCGAGTTCGGTACGCCTGCAAGCTTCGCAACCTCAATACCGTAGCTGTCGTCTGCCGCTCCGCGAACGATTTTACGAAGGAATGTGATATCGTCGCCTTTTTTCCTTGCGGCAATGTTGTAATTGACAACTCCGGGGAGGGTCTCCTCAAGGGAAGTCAGCTCGTGATAGTGGGTGGCGAAAAGCGTTTTTGCGGACAGCTTCGGACCGGCGGTGTATTCAACAATTGCACGTGCTATTGACATACCGTCATAAGTGGACGTGCCGCGCCCGATCTCATCGTAGATAATAAGCGATTTCTTTGTGGCATTTCTTAGAATGTTTGCAACCTCGCTCATTTCAAGCATGAACGTGGATTGACCGCTGGCAAGATCGTCCGAAGCTCCCACTCTCGTAAATACTCTGTCGCATATGCCGATATGAGCACTTCGCGCCGGAACAAATGAGCCGATCTGCGCCATGACAACAATAAGCGCGGTCTGACGCATATAGGTGGATTTACCCGCCATGTTGGGGCCTGTTATGAGCATAAGACGGTTGTCTTTTGTGTCAAGCAGGGTGTCGTTTGGAACAAAATAGCTGTCGTCAACGAACTTTTCCACCACAGGATGACGGCCGTCGGTAATTTCGATTCTGTCGGAGAGATCAAGGGTGGGGCGCACGTATCCGCCGCGCACCGCGGTGTCTGCAAGGGAGATATACGCATCAAGCTTCGCTATTATCTCGGCGGCGTTCTTGATCCTTGCGGCGTTTTCGGTGAGCTTTAGGCACACCTCGCGGAAAAATTCGTATTCTAAGCTGTTTACTCTGTCAGCGGCACCGAGAAGTGTTGCTTCGGTGTCCTTAAGTTCTTTTGTAATGTAACGCTCAGCACCTGCAAGGGTCTGTTTTCTTATGTAGCTGTCGGGGACAAGGTCGATCTGGGAGCGTGTGACCTCAATATAGTAGCCGAACACGCGGTTGTAGCCAACCTTAAGCTTGTTAATACCTGTTGCGGCACGCTCACGCTCCTCAAGCTGCTTTATTACGGCGGTGGAGTCGTTTATAATGCTGTTTAAGTAATCAATCTCGTCGGAAGCACCCTCTCTAATGATTCCGCCGTCGCGCACGGAGAAAGGCGGATCGTCAACGATAGTGGAGGCGATAAGCTCGTGAAGGTCGGTAAGGGGATCAAGCTCGCGGTAAAGCTGTGAAAGCTCTGCACTGTGTACACCCTCAAGACGGAGCTTTATGTCTGGGAGCAGTGCAAGCGTCTGCTTTATTGCGGCAAGATCCTTGCCGTTTGCTGTGCCGTAGACAAGCTTTGTGGTAAGACGTTCAAGATCAAGCGCGCCTTTTATTGACAGGGCAAGCTCCTCGCGGAGCATAAATCCGTCAAACAGCTCGGATACGGCATCGAGACGTCGCTCAATGTCACTAAGATTTATAAGAGGAAGCTCTACCCATTTTCTGAGCATTCTTGCGCCCATAGAGGTCTTTGTGTGGTCAAGAACCCAGAGAAGCGAGCCTCTTTTTTCCTTTTGGCGCATGGTCTCGCAAAGCTCCAAGTTACGTCTTGTGGAAACGTCCATTTCAAGATACTGACCGTCGGAATACACCTTAAGCTCGGTAAGATGGGACAGGTCGGTTTTCTGAGTTTCCTCAATGTAGGAGAGAAGTGCGCCGATAGCGAGAGTTACGGGAAGATTTTCTTCGCTCAGCTCCACCTTGCCGCCAAAACGCTTTGATACAGATGCATGGCAGGCGGCTTTATCGTATCTGTGGGACTGTTTTGGCACTATAAAGGTGTCAAGCCGCTTTTCCATAAATTCACCGGCAGAGCGAAGCTCACCGGGAGCGCCTTGGAGTATAATCTCGCTTGGCATATATACGGAAAGCTCGGAAGTAAGTCTCTCAAAACGCCGTCCGCCGTCAAAATATGTTGCGCAGAGTTGACCTGTTGAGATGTCGGCAAAACAAACGCCCACACGCTCGTCAACCGAAGCCACGGCGGCAAGATAGTTGTTTTTCTGCTCGGAAAGCTGTCCTGCATCAATAAGCGTGCCGGGCGTAACCACGCGGATGACCTCGCGGCGCACAAGTCCCTTGGCAAGAGCAGGGTCTTCCACCTGCTCGCAGATTGCCACACGGTATCCCTTTTCCACAAGCCTGCCGATGTAAGCGTCTGCGGAATGGAAGGGAACTCCGCACATGGGGGCACGCTCTGCCTCACCGCAGTCTCTGCCCGTTAAAGTCAGCTCCAGCTCTCTTGACACAAGTTTTGCGTCGTCGAAAAACATCTCGTAGAAGTCGCCGAGACGGTAGAATACGATAGTATCCTTGTACTGATTTTTTATTTCAAAGTATTGCTGCATCATCGGTGTCATGGCGCAGTTGTACTCCTTTTCATTAAAGTTTTTTGTATCGGTGTCACGTCAATGTCAAACCACGGTTTGGCACAGGCGTCGCACCGATAACGGTGCTTTTTTGGTGGCGGACGGTTGTTTACCGTCCGCCGCCTGAAACTCAAATCTTAGTGGTTGTGACCGCAGGAGCCGCCGCAGGATGAGCAGTCGTGTGTGCAGGGACGCTCACCGGTGATCTGGAAGCTGATCTCGGAGTTGACTTCGTTCATGAGGACGTTTACTGCCTCCTGAGCCTCCTGATACGCGATCATCTTGGGGTTTTCGGTGATCTCGTGGTAAAGCTCGTTTATGCGTGCTTCGATGCGCTTTATAAATTCGGTATCCTTTTCGGGCTTCTTGTATTCCTCGGTAAGGGCGGTAGACTGCGCGTTGTATTCTACCATCAGTGTGCGGAGTTTGGAATCCTCCTCATATGCCTTTTCAGCCGCCTTCATAGCAGTGATTCGGGGATCGTCCTTGATCTTTTTGCCAAGCTCTGCGGCAAGTTCCATAATTTCCATTTTTATATTTCTCCTTTTATATTAAATATTATTTTTGACTTATTTTACTATCTCGCCGAAAAGGGCAAAGGTTTCGGCTTTTGTTATCTTAACGTCGGCGAAGCTTCCGATAAGAGCCTCGGTGTCGGTAGTGCGTGGGATGTGTACAAGCTTGTTCGAATCGGCTCTGCCCATGAGCATGGATTCGGAATTTTTGCTGACCCCCTCAATAAGTACACGCTCGGTGCCGCCCACAAGACGAAGATTCTTTTTTAGGGATATTTCATTCTGAAGTGCGAGAAGTCTGTCAAAACGTTCGGATTTAACCTCGGGCGGAATCTGACATTCCATCGCCGCCGCAGGAGTCAGGGGACGGGGGGAGTATATAAACGAGAAGATCATGTCAAACTCCACATAGCGGAGCATGGAAAGTGTCTCCTCAAATTCTTCCTCGGTCTCGCCGGGGAATCCTACGATGATGTCAGAGGAAATTGCAATATCCGGCATTTTTTCTCTCATATAGGAAACAAGGGAAAGGTAGCTTTCGGGCGTATATTTTCGGTTCATCACCTCAAGCACACGGCGTGAGCCGGACTGAAGCGGCAGGTGAAACTGCTTTGCACATTTTTTGTTTTCAGCCATAACGTCAATAAGCTTTTTTGAAGCATCCTTCGGATGACTTGTCATAAAGCGGAGGATGAAATCGCCGTCAAGCGCACATATCTCAGACACGAGATCGGCAAAATCACGTCCCTCGGATGAGTACGAGTTCACATTCTGACCAAGCAAAGTTATTTCCTTTGCGCCGTTTCTTATAACATTCTTTACCTCGGCGATAATGTCCGCTCTCTCACGGCTTCTCTCACGGCCTCTGGTGTAGGGCACAACGCAGTATGAGCAGAAGTTGTTGCATCCGTACATCACGCTTACAAAGGTGGTGGCTTTAGACTCGCGGATGATTGGAAGCCCCTCTGCCACAGACCCCTCGGCGGCATCTACCGTAAATGAGCGGCGACCGCCGGAAAGCCTATCCGCAAGAATTTCTGGGAATTTATACAGCATACCCGTGCCGATGAGAAAATCAACGTAAGGGTAGCTCTTTTTGACCTGCGCCATGCGGTGCTCCTGTGTCACCATACAGCCGCACACGCCTATCATAAGTGCCGGATTTTTCTCTTTAAGCTTCTTGAACTGTCCCGTTACGGAAAGTGCGCGAAGCTCCGCGTGCTCACGGACAGCACAGGTGTTTACAAGTATGAGGTCCGCTTCCTCGGGCGTGTCACAGCGAAGATATCCCATCTCCGCCGCCATTCCGCGAAGCTGTTCGGAGTCGGCTTCATTCTGCTGACAGCCAAAGGTGCGAATAAAGCATTTCGGCGGCGTGTCAAGCTTTTTATTCTGCTCGCGCACCGCGTGCATGATGCGGTACTGTTTTTCAATCTGTTCGTTTGTTACTTTTATCATTTTCTTCCTTAATCTTGTGTATTATGCTTCTTTGTTATGTAGTTGTTTAGTATTATGCCAACAATTCCCGCCGTACCTGTGAGCGCGAATATAACGAGAGTTTTTATAAAGCTTCCGTCCGATATGGAAGCACCTGCCCATGTGGATGATATAATGGACGGAATACGCGCAAGGGTGGCGATTACTATAAATCTTAAAGGTGGTATTCCCGTAAAGGGAGCGAAGTAGGTGAGTATATCCTTAGGAGTTCCGGGGATAAAATAGAGCAGAAATATTAGACTGTCACGGCTCTGTGGGGATTTTAAAAATTTCAGCTCCTCGAATTTTTTCACGTCCACAAATTTTGCGGCAAATCCAACGCCAAAACGCTTAACTCCGAAGAAAATAAGAATCTGACCGATGATAATGCCGAGAAGCGTAAGACAAAGTCCGCCGAATGTGCCGTACATGAGTCCCATGAGTATCTCAACAGGCTCGCCGGGGATAATGGCAACCACAATCTGCGCTATCTGCAAAAGGAGCATTGCAAATACGCCGAATATTCCAAGGGATTCGATAAATTCACGAAAGGCATCCCTTGTTTGCGGCTCTTTTAGGGAGAGCACAACAGGGAAAAGCCAAACGCACAGCGCAATGAGCGCGGCAATGGCAAGGATCGCGGCAATAATTTTGAGTGCCGCCCGAAGCTTATTTTTCATAGGTTAAAAACCTTTCTTTAAGTCCGCTTGTGACGGTAACAGAGCCGTCGTTTTTTATAAGAACCGCCTCAAAAGCAAGCTCTGCCAAACCGGTGGTTTTAATGTGATTGTAAAATTCAAGCGCCTTGTCGTGCCCCATGACGAACAGTGCCGTTGAAAGGGCGTCTGCCAAAGCACCGGAGTCGGAATCGGCGGTCTCTACCCACACCGCCGCCGAGGCAAGGTCGGATTCTGCCGGACAGCCGGTTTTGGGGTCGATGATATGGTGATATATCTTACCGTCATGCATTGCGTATCTTTCATAAGCTCCGCTGACTGCAACAATGCCTGAATCAAGGGAGAGCGTGCCTATAATGCTGCTTGTATCAAAGGGATTCTTTATTCCAACATTCCACGGTGTTCCATCGGATTTTCTGCCGATAAGGGCGATATTTCCGCCGAAGCTTACCGTTCCCGATGCCGTCCCGTAGTTATTTTGTATGTGGGATGCCGCAGTACCGAGGGTATAGCCTTTTGCAACACCGCCAAGGTCGATTTGCGTGATGTCGCTGTCTCTTGACACGGTGGCAGTGCCAAATGAAAGCTTGTCCATGCCGATATGGGGAAGCAGTGCCGCAATTTCAGCGTATTCAGGGGGCGTCCAGCTCTCAGAGGCATGATTCACGCTCCAAAGCTTCACAAGAGGGGCGACCGTTATATCAAAAGCACCGTCTGTTTCTGCATATAGCTTTTTGCAGACCCGAAGCACCTTTTCAAGTGGAACGAAGTCCACAGTAACAAGCTCTCCGTCGCGGTTGAAGCGCGAAACTGCGCTGTCCTCGTCGTATGCCGAGAAAATATCCTCATGCTCCTCGCAAATCTCGCGGCACTCGTCAATTATTTTGTCCGCCACGGGACTTTTTATTGTATATGTTATCACCGTATCCATCATAAAGTCATTTTTTACGACGGTACGCTCGCCGCAGGAACAAAGAATAAGGATAAGCGAAATTATAAAGGGAAGTAAGCGTTTCATATTTTGTCTCCGATGTGTGAGGCGATAAGCTGTGATGAAATCATAATGAATGTGCCCATAGGACTTATGCAGTATTCATCCTCTTTGTCGTAACTAATAAATTATATCACATATTGTGCTTTTTTGCAATATAATAATGTAAATATTTTTAGAAATAGGCTTTGTGAATATTTTGTAAACATACACATTTCTTTGCCAAAACCTATTGAAAAAATCCGTAAAATGGTGTAAAATATTATATACCCATGTAAATGTCCGGGTACTTACCCGACATAAACTTATATTTTTTGGAGGATTATGAAATTATGGTAGTAGCCGGAGATTTTAAAAACGGTGTAACATTTGAAATGGACGGTCAGGTCCTGCAGGTAGTTGAATTCCAGCACGTTAAGCCCGGTAAGGGTGCGGCGTTTGTTCGCACCAAGATGAAGAACGTTATTACCGGTGCTGTTACCGAGCGTACCTTCAACCCCACCGATAAGTTTGAGAACGCTATCGTTGACAGAAAAGAGATGCAGTATCTCTACAATGACGGCGATCTTTACTACTTCATGGATATGGAGAGCTTTGAGCAGCTTCCTATCGGTCCCGATGTACTTGGCGACAACTTCCGTTTCGTTAAGGAAAATATGATGTGCAGAGTTTGCTCCTACAAGGGCAACGTATTCGCAGTTGAGCCTCCCATGTTCGTTGAGCTGGAAGTAACCGACACTGAACCCGGCTTCAAGGGCGACACCGCTACCGGTGCATCCAAGCCTGCAACTCTTGAGACCGGCGCAACCATCAAGGTTCCGCTGTTCATCGACATCGGTACTGTTATCAAAATCGATACCAGAACCGGCGAATATCTTGAGCGCGCATAAGCTGTGCTTTGTGTGACCGAACACAATAAATCGGAAAAATTCCCTGAATGAAAGGAATATTATCATGACACTTCTTGAAAATGCGGCATATTTAAAGGGTCTTGCAGAGGGTCTTAACCTTGACGAGACCAAGGCTGAGGGTAAGCTTATTGCAAAGCTTCTTGAGCTTGTTTCCGATATGGCGGACAAGATCGACGCTCTTGAGGATGAGATCGACACCCACAGCGCATATCTTGACGAGCTTGATCACGATCTTGGCGAGCTTGAAGAGGAAGTTTACGACTGCCTCGACGAGCTTGACGACGAGTGCGATTGCGACTGCGATTGTGATTGTGACTGCGATGACGATGATTGCGACTGCGACTGCTGCTGCGATGAGGATGACGAGGTTTTCTATGAGGTTACCTGTCCCGCTTGCGGTGAGAAGGTATACTTCGACGAGACCGTAGATCCCTCTGAGATCACTTGCCCCGCTTGCAACGAGAAATTCGACTGCGAGTGCGACGATGACGAGTGCTGCTGCGGCTGCGAGGAAGAATAATCTCACATTATTAAAAGGTTTATAGAAAATCGGCAGAGTAAACTCTGCCGATTTTTTGTATATGCGGAACAAAATCCCGATCCCACTCGTCAAATCATATACAGCACATAAATATGTGCTACCACCAAAGGAGGTATACGCATGAACGGAAAACAAAAATGTAATACATTAAAGCAAATACGCCGTGATATCGCAAAAGCAAACGGGATTACTCTTGATATCCCCGAATGCACCCACAAGGGGGACTGTCCCGGCACTTGCCCGAGATGCGAGTCGGAGGTGCGATATCTTGAACGTGAAATTAACGAGCGTCGCCGCCGCGGTGTGAAAGTTGCGCTGGCAGGCGTATCCGCAGGCGTTATTGCACTGAATGCAACGGCGTGCAATCCAATTGAAACAATAGACGAGCTTATTAACGGCAGATGCGACGGAGATTTGGTAGTTTCGGAGGAGCTTCTTGGTGAAATGATTCCGCCGGATGAAATCACCGAGGTGGTGCTTGACGGAGACATAGCGTATCTTCCGGATACGGATGAGGAGAGTTGCAATGATACCGCGTGTGATACTGACGGCGAGCCTGCTGTGCCGGGACTTCTGTCCGAGGGGACTGAGAATTTTGATGATCCCGACGAATATATGCTGGCAGGCGCGATTCCGTTTCACACGGGCGCACCCGAAGACACAGAATCATGACTTTTACCGCTATAGGTATATCTCGACACAGGATCGGCACAGACGGCGTGGGAGTTACCACCCTCGTTGGAGGGCGCGGCTGTCCGCTTGAGTGTAAATACTGTCTCAATCCTCAGTGCAAGCGAAAGGACTTTGGGAAAAAGTACACCATCCCGGAGCTTTACGAAAAAATAAAGGCGGATTCGCTGTATTTTGCCGCCACGGGTGGCGGAGTGACCTTTGGCGGCGGTGAGCCTTTATTGCAGGCTGAATTTATCGCCGAATTTATCCGCTATGTCAAAAGTAAAGGGGAGCTGTGGCGTTTCGGTCTTGAAACCTGTCTTGCTGTGCCAAACTCCGCGCTTTGCCTTGTGGACGGTCTTATTGACGAATATATGGTGGATGTAAAGGATATGAACGGTGATATTTTTCGCGCCTATACGGGATGTGAAAACCGCATTGTAAAAGAAAATCTCGCCCATCTCAGCCGCTTTGCGGACAAAGTTACCATAAGACTGCCGCTTATTCCGGGGTATAACACCGAGGATGACCTGCGTCGCTCCGAATCTGAGCTTCGGGCGTTGGGATATACTCGCTTTCACCGATTCCGTTACATAACCGATATTAAAAAATGATAATTTCCCAAAAATAGTTGACATAGCGAAAAAAACGTGATATAATAATATCACTCCAAACTGAATAATCGACACAGGGGCGCTTTATGAACACATCAGTGCACGGATGCGTTTGGCTGAGACGGTCTTTGACCGAACCCTTTGAACCTGTACGGGTAATTCCGACGTAGGGATATCGCGATAGCGGTTTTTGCGCGGCAAACACTGAATTGCAGTTTTTGCGAAGCAAATACAGCTTTGCAGTTTTTGCGAAGCAAACACTGCTTCACACGTCACTTAATTCTCCGAACACGGTTGTTTTGTTCGGAGAATTTATTTTTTGGGAGGTTATTACTTGAAAAATCGTAATATCCATAAAATGGTGCAGTGCGCCATCCTTATCGCAATGTCAACAGTGCTCAGTATGCTCATTATCTACGAATTGCCGCTTGGTGGCTCGGTGACAGTGCTTTCCATGCTTCCTGTATGCCTTGCGGGACTGCTTCACGGACCTAAATGGGGCTTCGGCACAGCTTTTATTTATTCTGTGATACAGCTTATGCTCAGCAAATGCTTTGCATGGGGTCTTACTCCCACAGTGCTTGTGGTATGCATACTCTTTGACTACCTCGTGGCATTCACACTTCTTGGCATTACGGGATTTTTTGCCGGAAAGGGCAGAGTCGGAATGTGCGTCGGAATTGCGGCGGCACTTGTACTTCGCATGGTGTGCCACTACATAACCGGTGTCACCATTTGGGAATCCTCAATGCCCGAAACATGGAACAATGTATGGGCGTACTCCCTTGCTTACAACGGCACGTATATGCTGCCTGAAATGGTATTTACCATGATCGGAACGGTTATACTCAGCTCCGTCCCCCAGCTTTGGCGTATGCTAAAGCTTGATGAAAAAGCGTAAACGGTACAAAAAAGCCTTGATGCGTTGCATCAAGGCTTTTTCTTTTTATTTGTGTCCTGCGTAGAATGTGGTAAGATGTCCTTCGATTCTGTCGTACACACCGTCTGCGTCTTTGATAAGCATATAATCGTTGTATTTTTCAAAGGTGTCGGTGATACGTGTTGCGCAGAAATAGTAGTAGTTTGAAGGAAGCACGGTTACGCCGTCAATAAGAACCTCGCGTGCGGCGATAAGAGCTTCTTCGGTAGGTGTATAAAGAGCAAGCTTGTCAGCAGGGCTGAACTGATACATTATCTTGCCGCTCTTTGTGGTGTGAGACTGAAGTATTACTTCCTTTACAGTGCCGGGGAATCTTGCGCTGTCTGTTCTGTTGCGTATGCACTGTGCCACAGAAAGCATTTCCCAATACTTCTCCTGCACATCCTCAAACGCATAAAGACTTGAACCGTTTCCCATTACCTCAAGCTGAATGACCGTAGCCGCAAGAATCAGCTCCTCATCGGTTATCTTGTAAGCCGGAGCTTCGACGGTATGTATAAGTCCAAGCTCGTCCACAAGCTTTCCGCTGTTAGGGTCAGGGAGGGGAAGATTGATTACAGGAGGCTCTGTTTCGGGAGCTGCTGTAGTCTCAGGAGCGGCGGTTGTTTCAGGTGCCGCCGTCGTTTCGGGTGCTGCTGTGGTCTCCGGAACTGCTGTAGTTTCGGGAGCTGCCGTGGTTTCAGGCGCTGCGGTAGTGGTTTCGGGGGTATAATCAATTTCGGGGGCACTTGCTACGATTTGACCGGAAAGGACCGTGATTATTTCCTCAGGTGCTGAGGTGAAGTCTGCGGTATCATTATCCGATGTAATAACCGTATCAGTGACAACTCCGGGGGCGACTACGCGCACAGGTCCGTTTCCGGCGGTCAGAACCTGGGTGATAACCGGGTCTGTATCCTCTGTGCTCGGAGAAGCTGTGATGATGCACGCCGCAACGCAGGCAAAGACGATTGCACAAGCCATGAGCAGAGAAAGTGATTTGATATCGAACTTTTTATTGAAGAGCTTCATTTCTGTGCACCTCCTTGCTTTGTTTTGGTTTGACTGATATAGTCCATAAAATATATCCTTTCGTAATGCTTGCCGCCGATTCCTGAATCTCGAAGGACAGAACAGGGCAGGGCGGAATGTGACCGAAGGGTGTGGCTTTTTGATTATATGACAGGAATTATTAAAATATTCACGGTGACGAAAACTGCGTCACAACAGAACCTCGGTCATGCGAAGCAAATAATATTATAACCGATAAGGAGGAAAATTTCAACCCCTTTTGTAAAAAATGGTCACTTTGAACTGAATAGTCAATTTGGTTTCGTGCACCAATATACGAATTTAACAAGAATTTTCCATAAAAATTACCAGCATATACCATATTGGGCATATACTGTATAAACGGTCATGGAAATATGCATCGCTTTATGCATACAGGAACAACCCTCAAAACTGTTCACGTTTGTTGACGAAATATGCACAATAAACTGTATACAGGCGCGAATATAATACATTTAAGTGCGGTATGTACAATAATGTCGAAATGCGTATTTGCCGTGTGAGTGCTTCGATAAGCTTCAGGGCGATAGAATTATTAAAAAATAGCGCGGGGCGATTTTTTGGTATGCGTCACTTTGCATATATTTGTATAGATATTTTAGACAAAATGCCTTCCGGGTAAATTTGCTGATAAAATGCAAAATCACTCTTGACAAACATATATATAATATGGTATAATACCGTAAAGGCAATAACAGGAAGGAGTAGACTTCCGAGCGTGTCAAGAGAGCCGCTGTTCGGTGTGAAGCGGTCACGCGGAGTTTTCGAAGTAGTCCTCGAGCCGCTGAGTGAACAATCCGTGGCATGGCCACAGGTTAAGTAGCAAATGCCGTTATCCCACGTTACAGGGAGAGAAAAGTGTAAGCTTTTCGCAAAGATAGAAATATCAGGTGGTACCGCGCATATTATGCGCCCTGACACAAAAAGTGTTGGGGCGTTTTTTATGTTCCGATACGAACAAACGAAAGGATATACAAAATGAACACAGAACTTAGCCTTCCAAAGAATTATGCCCCAAAGGAATTTGAGGATCGCATCTACAAAAATTGGTGCGATAAGGGATACTTCACCCCTGAGCGCGATCCCGAAAAGAAGCCTTTTACCATCGTTATTCCGCCTCCAAACGTAACAGGACAGCTCCACATGGGTCACGCTCTTGACGAGACTCTCCAGGATATACTTATCCGCTACAAGCGTATGCAGGGCTTTTCCACTCTGTGGGTGCCCGGTACAGACCATGCAGGTATAGCAACCCAAATAAAGGTTGAGGAAAATCTCAGAAAGAACGAGGGACTTACAAGATACGACCTCGGACGCGAGAAGTTCCTTGAGCGCGTTTGGGATTGGAAGCATCAGTACGGAAGCAGAATTATAAATCAGCTTAAGAAGCTTGGTTCATCCTGCGATTGGACTCGCGAGCGCTTCACTATGGATGAGGGATGCTCACGCGCTGTTAAGGAGGTTTTCGTAAATCTCTACGATAAGGGACTTATTTACCGCGGAAACCGCATAATCAACTGGTGTCCGCACTGCATGACCGCCCTTTCCGATGCCGAGGTTGAGTATAGCGAGCAGCCGGGCAACTTCTGGCACATCCGCTATCCCTTCAAGGACGGCTCCGGTGAGGTTATTATTGCTACCACACGTCCGGAAACGCTTCTCGGCGATACCGCGGTTGCTGTTAACCCCGAAGACGAGCGTTATGCTTCGCTTGTGGGCAAAATGCTTGTTCTGCCTCTTGTTGGACGCGAAATTCCGCTTATTGCAGACAGCTATGTTGATAAGGAGTTCGGTACGGGATGCGTTAAGATCACTCCTGCACACGACCCCAACGACTTTGAGGTAGGTCAGCGTCATAATCTTGAAAATATCCTCGTTATGAACGGCGACGGTACCATAAATGCCAAGGGCGGCAAGTATGAGGGCATGGACCGCTACGAATGCCGCAAAGCTATCGTTGCGGACCTTGAAGCAGGCGGTTATCTTGTTAAAATAGAGCCTCACAGCCATAATGTAGGCACCTGCTACCGCTGCGGCACAACTGTTGAGCCTATCACTTCAAATCAGTGGTTTGTAAAGATGGCTCCTCTTGCCGAGCCGGCTCTTAATGCCTCCAAAAACGGTGATGTTAAGTTTGTACCCGAAAGATTCACCAAGATATATACTAATTGGATGGAAAATGTTCACGACTGGTGCATTTCCCGTCAGCTTTGGTGGGGACACCGCATCCCTGCGTACTACTGCGACGCCTGCGGCGAGATGGTAGTGTCCAAAACCGACGTTCACACCTGCCCGAGGTGCGGCAAGGCTATGCGTCAGGAGGAGGACGTGCTTGACACATGGTTCTCGTCCGCTCTCTGGCCTTTCTCAACTCTCGGCTGGCCCGACGAGACCGAGGATATGAAATATTTCTATCCCACAAGCGTGCTTGTTACCGGATACGATATTATCTTCTTCTGGGTATCGAGAATGATATTCTCAGCCCTTGAGCACACCGGAAAAGCTCCCTTTGAGCACGTATTCATTCACGGACTTGTACGCGACGAGCAGGGAAGAAAGATGTCAAAATCCCTGGGCAACGGCGTTGATCCCCTTGAGATCATCGACAACTACGGTGCAGACGCACTCCGCTACGCGCTTATTACCGGTAACGCGCCCGGAAACGATATGCGTTATTCCGACAAGAAGGTTGAAGCGGCGAGAAACTTTGCAAACAAGCTGTGGAATGCTTCAAGATTCACTCTTATGAATCTTACCATTGATAAGGTACAGCTTCCCGCTACCGCTGAGCTTAAGGCTGAGGACAAGTGGCTTCTCACAAAGCTCAACACCCTTATCGGCGAAGTAACCGCAAATCTTGACAAGTTCGAGCTTGGCGTTGCTCTTGCAAAGATATACGATTTCATTTGGGATATCCTCTGCGACTGGTACATCGAGCTTGTTAAGCCGAGACTCAGTGCAGGTGATACTACGGCACAGAATGTACTTTGCTACACTCTCGGAGAGACTCTTAAGCTTCTCCATCCTTTCATGCCGTTCATCACCGAGGAAATCTATCAGGCTATCCCCCACGACTGCGAGTCTATCATGATCGCGGAGTATCCGAAGTATAATAAGGATTTTGAGTTCCCCACGGAAGAAGCGCAGATGGCGAAGATCATTGAGGCTATTACCCTCATAAGAAACCGCCGCGCTGAGATGAACGTTGCCCCCTCAAAGAAAGCGAAGCTAATCATTGTCACCGCCGACAGAGCAACATACTCCGACGATACCGTAAAATTCTTCGAGAAGCTTGCTTCTGCTTCCGAGGTTGAGTTTGCAGACTCCTATGCTGATGAGAACGCAGTGCAGATAGTTGCAACTGGCGCATCGGTATTTATACCGCTTGGTGAGCTTATAGACTTCGCCAAGGAGCGTGAGCGTCTTAACAAGGAGAGAGAAAAGTACCTTTCCGAGATCGACAGAGTTGAAAAGAAGCTGGCAAACGAGGGCTTTGTTGCAAAAGCACCCGAAAAGCTTATTGAAGCTGAAAAGGCGAAGAAGGAAAAATTCATCGAACAGCTTGCGGCAGTTGACGCGGCTATTGCAAAGCTGGGTTAAAATATTTTCACGCACCGCAAAACGACCGGAGCTTATGCTCCGGTCGTTAAGTTTATTCGTAACAGTGCGTGTAATACCACACTTCAAGTGCTTCTGCACGTTTCATTATAAGCTCATATGTTACAGCACTTCCATATGGAGCAGTACCGTCGGAACGGTATTTTTCCGCTTCTTTCGAAAGCTCACGGGATAAATCCGACGTGTAGGCTTCAAACTTTGCGGCAAGTGCTTCATCTCCCACGGTAAGCTCGGTTATTTTGCAAAGCCAATAATCGGAAAGCTCCTCCGCATATGCGCGCATTGAAGCGGAAGACCCATCGACCTCGGGTAAAACAACGTCATACAGAGTTGCAATGGCTTCTTCTGAGTAATTTTCGGCGGATTTCTCCGCGAGGGCAACACTAACGTCCGTCGGAGAACTTGCCAAATTCACGGAAGTATCAGCACAGGAAGAAAGCAAAAGGCAAAGAGAGATTATGATAGTTATAGAAATGTTAGGGATATTTTTTAACATCCGGTCCTCCGTTGTAATCTGCATAAAAAATGTTACGCCATAATTCTATCAAAAACATTGCCGCTTGTCAAGAATGTCGGAAGAAATATCATAATTCTTCCGACATTCTTTTAACATATACCTGTGGCTTAAAACTCGTCGCTTTCCATGGATTTGAGAATCTTTGTAAGATTCCGTCTTACCTGAGTGCGGCTCATGGCGCGAACATCTGCGGCGGTAAAAAATGCCGCCCCCTGACCGTCATCGCTGATTTTACCGGTGGACGTTGCCGCATTGGTGGCATTTATCTCTGCCGCCTGCTCGGCAGTGGGGGGAGTTTGCGTAGATTCCTCTGCCGCCGTAGTGTTTTCAGCGGCGGTCTCTGTTACTTTTATCTCATTTTCCTGCATTTTTTGTTTCCTCCTTGTCTGCTTCCAATTTTATATCAGCCGTGCCATCAAGCTCGGCAATGAGCGATTCACGTCCGGGAATTACTCCGTCGGGGATGCGCTCAAGATACTGCTTCAGCGTAATATGTCCGCCGTCAAGCAGCTTTGTAAGCTCGGCAAGAGCCGATGCCTTGGAATATCTTGTGGATGTTCCAACATCTACTCTTGCGGAAATAAGCTCCTCACGAAGCACACGGCAGTCAAGATCATAGGGAACATCGTCACCTGTGAGAACCATTCTGCCGTCCGCGTAGTAAGCACACATGAAGTCAACCCAGATTGAGGCAAGCTCCTCGATACATCCGAACAGCGCGCTTCTTACAAAGTCAAGGGTCATGTGATTTGATTCCTGAAGGGCAATGATGGCGGAAGTGTTGTTGGGAGATGCCTCACCGAGGGAGGCTTCCGTTGCACCCATGCTGTCCTTGGTGTTGCCGATAACGTTTTCCACGATCTCAGTGAATCTGTCATCAATGTCACCGTGGTCAATGGATGCGGCAACACCGTGTATGTCTCCGCCCACAACGCCGATAGCCTGACCGACCTCGTTTGTCCACTCCGGAATACGGGTCTTGTCGTATACCACCTTTGTAAAGGCGGAGTCGATCATGTGCTTCATTGCAAGGGCGTACGCTTTGTTGATGTACTTCTGATTCTGAATGAGAGGGGTTATGGGCGATGTGCCGTGGTAGGAGTTCTTTGTGGGAATCCAATTGAACATTGCGATAGGGTACAGACGAAGCCCGGTCGTAACTCGCTTTATGATACAGTCTTTGGTGGATTTTTCAAACTGTATGTATCCCCTCTCATCGCGGCTGAATTTAATGATGTAAGTAGCCTTTTCTACGGAAGAATCAAGATTTTCATATGCCGCGCAGTCACCCGAACCGTAGTGAAGATCCTCATCCGGGCGAATCTTCATGGCATCGGTGTGAGAAGCACCGCAGGCAAGTGCCTCATCCTGAAGCTTCTTTGCCGATTCACGACCGGATATGATAATGTAATCCTGACTCTGGATATCCGTGGAATTTACGTTGGCAACAAAAAGATTGGTACTATCAATGGTAACAGTAACAAAATCTCCCGTGTATACCTGACCTGTGCGGATCGTGGGGTCCCAATAGGTGAAGAATACGCCGTCACCGGACAGTGCCGCATCAAGAAGCGCGGTCCGCACAGTGCGGTCAAGCGCACATTTCTCCCATCTGAATGCCGCATGGCGATTCAGAAGATCAACCGCTTTTTCAATGCGCTCCCTGTGATTTTTGTCGGTGACAAAGGGAAGATTTTCGTCGGAATATAAAATATCCACATTAGAGCTTGCAATCTGAGTTATTAAATAATCGGTAATTCGGCGGATATAGTTGAAAACGGGTGTTGGGAGCGGGCCGGATGCTACGGTTTTCCACTGATCTCCGCGATAGAAACGTTCAGAGAGTGTAACATTCTCGTAAAGTCCGACCCTGCGGTTATAATCGCGTCCTGCCTCAAATTGCCGCCATGCTATGTTTTCTTTCATTGTAACAAATCCTTTCCTTAATAATTAAGAATACTCTCAAAGACTTCGGCAAAGCTTTTTGTGGTGCCGCCTTTTTTAATTTTTTGTGTCCGAAGATATATGCACAGCCAAAAGAATGCCGCACCGGCTAAAAAGGAGAGAATATACAGTAATGCGATCATTTCGCACCTCCCGATTCACGGAATCTGAACATTATACTGCGTATGTTTGCAGGAGCAGCATCTGCAGGGGATAAAAGACGGCATATCAGATATTTGCTTCGTCCCAGCCTCATGTGAGTTCTGAGAACTATTGGTGACGGGTCTCCGATATCCTCCGCTTTAAGCTCGGTGCTTATCTTCCGTCCCTTGTCATTTTCAAGCTCACATATAAGCCTTGCATTCTCTATCCGATCAAATGCCGCGCCAAAGCCGTACAGGGTCTTTTCTTCAAAAATATCCCCAAGGTCAATCGGCTTGCTTACGTATTCGGCATCAAAGCCGGCATCAATGTCCGTGGTGCTTCCTTCAATAAAGCCGTATAAAGCATTATCACTGTAAAACGCCGCGTTTCTCATGTGCAGAAGCATTCTCCCCACAGCATTAAAGCCTGAATAGGTAAACCAACACTTGAAGCGAAGGCTGTATACAAGCGCGCCCTCACTGTGCACACACCAAAGCTCATGCCTGCTTCTGAGTAAAAACAGGCTCATATTCGTAAGCTCACTGTGGTGAGGCGTGCAGTAATCGGCAAAGTCGATTCTTATGGCGTAATATTCAAATGTCTCGGCATTGTAAGCAAACCTGTAAAGACCGTTTTCATTTAAAAAGTAAAGCTCGTCCTCATAGAGTACAATGCCGGAATTTTCACCGATGCCCATTTCAGGCGTTACAAGCTTTGTGGAAAACTTTTTGGTAGATACGCCGCCAAGAGTGGAAGAATTTGATGCCGTAAGCTCATGAATCGCGCTTTTTGTCATTACAACCGTCCTTGTGTCAAGGGACTGCATTGAAATGGGTGGAAGTAATCCGTCACCTACCAAAAACAAAGAGGATTCTGTGAAATAACCGAACATTTCCAATTCTGCAGTCTGAAAAGCGCCAAACTCCGAGGTTATTACCGTCCCGTCGATGTCGTTGTATAAAAACAGCCTGTTTCTAAGCCCTTCGCGGTGTACGTAGGTCTTTTTTGCCGAAAAATACTCTTTTCGCATAAGCGGATATTTATCGCTGTTCAGATCGTATTCCACAAACAGTTCATCGCCTTCTTCGTATTTTTCCAAAAATCTTATATACGCATCTCCGTCAGGCTCGTATGTTATGGCGTATTTATCAGTTCTTACTGCCTTGCCGTTTATATATGCACCAACTACATTCGTAGACTTTCCCCAAAGCTTGATGCGCTCAGCAGTGTCAGTTGTCAGAACAGAAACACGTACACGCGGACTTACAAGATTGCGCTCCTCATGTTCCTCACCGACCGTAGATGAACCGGCATTTATGCGTATTACCGGAATATAGCAGGATACCTCAGCCAATGAGTTTTTTTCGGGAATGTACTTGTAAAATCCGCCGCCGCCAACAATGTAAACACAGCCGGATTCTATAAACATCTCCGCTTTTTCTGTATCATCGGAAAATTGGCAGTTTGTAAGCTCTCCAAGTAAAACCGTGCCGGACTCGGACACAGAATATACACAGCTGCCGGCTGTAATATAGGTTGTATATTCCGAAGAAACCGCTCCGCGTACAGGCGATGTGAAAAGATCAATTCGTGAAAAGCCCTCTCGTTTTTCAAGAGTTCCGGTGGCGGTCAGTCTGAAATTGTTTATTGATTCAGCAGTTGAAAAATCACTTATAATATGCTCCCTTACAGCCTTCATCCCGGATACACCTCTTTTGTGGGCGTTACTGTTACAGCATCTTTTGCCGCCGCAGATGCAGAGGCTTCGGCACGCTCATCAAGTATTGCCGCAAGCACCGGCTGTTCATCGAGAATAAGGAGAGAGGCAAGAGCCAACGATGCCGCATAAAAAAGCGACTCATTAAGCGGAAATTCATCTTCAAGTGATGCGATATGAAGTGAACTTCGCGAAATCTTGGTTCCGGTAAGAGCTTCGGAAATGCGGACAAAACGGTGGTGGACTACTCCGAGAAGCGAGGGGGCGCGTTTCTGATAGTCATCAAGTGCGGGGACGTGTGCCTGCTCGCCTATGAGCGTAAGGGCACTCTGATAAACAGACGTACAGTTCATGATATACATCCTTTCTATTGTTATTTTAAATAACAGCAAGGGTAATTGACCCTTGCTGTTATTGCGTCGATTAACCGGGCAGAGCCTCAAGAACAAAAAATTCATCAGGATAGATGATCTTTGCACCGTAGAGATGAAGACCCTTGACGGCATCTGCGAATCTGGATTCGGGACGGTAAGCCTCAACCTCGTTGAGCTGTTCAGCGAAAGCGATTGCACGTCTGGTACGAACAAAGCACAGGTGTACACCGTCTTCGTTAATGACGATGTTGTGGGAGGCGTAGATTTTGAAGCCGAAAAGATTTCCGATATATCCGCTTTCAATGATTTCTGAGTTGTCGGTAGCAATATTGAGCTTCGCCTGAAGAATCATAGCTGCAATTAGCGGGGATACCTCAAGTACCATTTCAGTACTGTCGGTTACACCGTTTTGGATCAAACGCTGACGAGCTTCGGCGATCCATCCGATAATACTATCAGCGGTTACACCGTCAGCAAAAATATAATGACCGTTACGAACACAATTGTGCATATTATATATGTACTTATCCGCTACATCCGAGAGCGCATTTGCTGCTTTGCGAAGTGCCGCTTTCATGATTTTAGGCTGTGTCTGTGCGCGGTCAATATCATCAATCTGGAAATTGAACGCCTTCGCCTGATCAATGGTCAGAGTGATATCGGAATCGGATAAAGTCTGCGGAGCTTCCATATCGGTGTCCTTGGTGTAATCAAATACATTGATATCACCGATAGCTCCTATCTTTACGACAGAGCCCTTATTCTTGATATCGCCTTCAAACTCACGGTTGCAGTTGCGTACCGCGATATACTGTTTATTAAGCTCAGACAGGAGCGTTTCACTCCACACCGTAGGGATAAAAGAAGAAATTGCCATAAATACCTCCAAAAATATAAAATAAATTTATATGATCGCCACATCTCCGGATAATGAGGCAATTATATACTGTTTGTACCGTCAGTACCCGATAAGTCCGCCGTCCCGAACACGGGTAACGGTAGGTGCTTCGGATACGCGGCTCATTACTGCATACCGCAGTGCCTCGGGAGCATGGGTTACCTCATGTGGCTCACCTGCGGCATCCTCCGCCATGTGTTTGTCACACAGAAGCGACTCCATTGAGCTTATAAGCTCATCGCACCCTGCAAATATGTACAGCTTGTCCGATAAACGTTCTCTTAGTGCACGCCAGCCGGGAATGCGGCGGTTATCGGCTCTGATCAAAGAGGGAACACCCGAAACTCTGCTTATTATCTCAAAACCGCTGTAGCCTGTGTCCTGACGCCTGTTCCACAGATCGGGAGAAGCCGCGGCATATGTGATATCATGACCCTTGGCACGCTCCTCCAAGCATATGCGTGACAGCTCCTCGCCTGCCCTCGTAAGCGTAAGCCCCGACATACAGAACTCGCGAGTCACATACATGATTCCACCCGAAAGCGCGCATATAAGCAGAGCAAATCGGTCAAAACCGTAGTCAAACGCGGCAAAGTAGCGTCCGCCCTCAATGAAGCAGGGCTTTATGACATGGCGTTCACGTGAGAATTCCGGGAAAAACTGTCCCTCGAAAAGATCCCATCTTCCGTCAAGCCATGCGGCACGGAGCTTTTCCGGCAGACTCTCAAGGTTGTGCACATATTCGGGGTCGCGCTCGGTGAGCACCTTGTTGTCCCATACAGAGGCTCGGATGAATTTGTAATCCTCAGGCCGCTCACCCTCGCGAAAATCCCTGTCAATGAACAACCGCTTTACCCAAGCGTGTCCCACTCCTCCGGGATTACAGGTAAGATACATCCGCCTCGGATATTTTCCCACTCCGCGCAAGCACCCTTTGAGCGCGCCGAAAGCGTATTCAGTAAGCTGTGTAGCCTCATCTATAGCTATAATATCGTATTCCTGTCCCTGATAGCGAAGAGTGTCACTTTCACAGGAAAGATACCCAAGATCGATTCTGCTTCCGTTTTTAAAACGGAATATGTGCTCACCTGCCGAGTAGGAAACACTCCTGCCCAGCTCACTAAGGAGCGGTGTAACGTGATTCTGCGAAAGCTCAAATAACGTGCGTCTTATTATGAGACAATGGATTCCGGGATAACGCAGGCAGAGAAGTATAAGCTTTCGCCTGAGCGCCCAGCTCTTACCGCCGCCGCGTGATCCGCCGTAAGCAGTGAAACGGGCGGTAGAACGGAAAAATTCCGCTTGTTTTTCGTTAGGTTTTCCGTGAAGATGCAAAAAACAACCTCCTAAATGCCGTCAGCCAGCATATCGTGATCGCATATGATCTCGTCCTCAGCCGCGGCGTTCCAAAAGCCGTATTGGCGGAGATACATACCAACAAGGGAAGCGGTAGCTCCGGAATTCAGTGCCGCATCTTCGAAATAAGCACCGGCACTCTCGAATTCCGAAGGAAATGCCTTCTTATATGAAAGAAACTCGCCAACCGAGATTCCTGCAAACCGGCAGAACCCTGCCACATTGGCAAAAATAGGCTTTTTTGAATCTGCGGCTTTGCAGTCGTCAATATACGAGCGTATCATAGATAAAAGCTTTTTTCCGCCGCTTATTTTCGGCATACCATCATCCCCTCTTTGAATGTTGATCCCATTTTATCACCGATATAACACCGCGGCACACCGCAGCATACCAAATATGAGCATAGCTTTTATAAAGTTTCATGCGAATTTTTCGGCGAAATTAGCCGTTCTTCACACTACTGTCACATTTGTGCGATATAATATCGTAAAACGCAGATTTGGTCTGCTTAGTTTGTGAAATGAGGATGGTTTGTTATGAAAAAAGCCTTAATATCCGCTGTTATGCTTTTAGCTGTGTGTACTTCTGTAATTTCCTGCGGATCTCAAAAAAATCCTCTCCAGCCAACAGCACAGGATAAAAAGATAGTTATGCGTGTGGGCGGAGAGAATGTGGAATATCAGGAATTTCGTTATTTCTTTCTGAACAACAAAAGAGACAGCTTCGGTGCAGATGCGGTTTTGTCTGATGAGGAGCTTAACGAGGTGATCTCCCTTACAGAGGAAAACTCACGTCAGCGTCATGCGCTCATCAAGATGGCTGAAAAATACGGCGGAAAGCTTACACGAAGTGAGAAAAAAGCCGCTGAGGAATATATTGAGCAAAGTATCGCCGGCTTCGGAAGTGATGAGGCTTATCTTATCGCCCTTGACGAACAGTATCTTACCGACCATCTTTTCCGTGAGATGACTAAGGAAGCAGGACTTGCCTATACAGTTCTTGACAAGATGAAAGAGGCAGGAGCAATAATTGAAAACGGAGCGGATTTCGATAAGGTGCTTGAGAGCGATGAGATTATCTGTATTAAAGAGATATATTTAACCTATAATTCCGAAGAGACAAAAGAGATAGTAAGAAATCGCGCCGAAGAGGTACTTTCAAAGCTTATGTCCGGTGCCGAGTTTGAGGATATGATGCGTGAATACAGCGATTACAACGAGGCTGAGCTTCCGCCGGAGCACGGATACTACACCATGAAATTCGATGCGCTTGATGCGGTGTATGACGCCGCAATAAATCTTGCCGCTGATGAGCACAGCTATGTTGTGGAATCGGAATACGGATTTCATATCGTGAAGCGGTGTGAGAAGGACACGGAATATATGGAAACAATACGTGACGAGATATACGAAAACTATACCTATGCCAAATTCAGCGAGGAGTTTGAGGCGGTTGTAGACTCTATGGATATAGTCTATACGGAATACGGTGCAAGCCTTGATCTTGCGGCGTTGTCGTGATGAATGATATTGCCGTAAAGTTCAGCCTGCGCAAAACAAACAAGAGGTTTTCGCAAAAAAAATGCGAAAACCTCTTGACAAAATACCGCAGATGTGGTATTATATATGAGTGCTCGCAAAGAGCATATACGCGGGTATGGCGGAATTGGCAGACGCGCTAGATTCAGGTTTTTACACCATTTTTGACGAGTTCCCGAACCGCCGAAATATCCCGAAAAGACTGGCATTCTCAGCAGAAAAGCGGTGTGCGGTTGGCACGTAAGATTCAGGTATTCATTCTAAGAGTGAAAAATACTGGGTTTTAGGTACAACTACGGAGGTGTTACCTCTCCGTCAGTAAAAATAAGGTAAACCTATATGCGGGTATGGCGGAATTGGCAGACGCGATAGATTCAGGTTCTATTGGTCGCAAGGCTGTGCAGGTTCAAGTCCTGTTACCCGCACCACCGACCTTGTAAGCTATTACAGTTTACAAGGTCTTTTCTTTTTCCATAATAAAGGCTTAGATTTCATTCGTAGGATTTCAAAACTCATTTGAGGTAGTCCGACGAGTGAAATTTTTTTATGAAAGGAAGTAATTTATTATGGCAAAAATCAAAATGCAACCCTTAGACGCTGAAACCGTAACATTAGAAGAATGCTTTGCCGACTATATGGCAAAATGCAGAGCTAGAAACCTATCCGACAAAACGCTTGAAATTTACGAGGTTAGATTCTCAGTATTTCAAAAGCACCTTAACGGCAAGGAACTGAAACCGTCTGAGATTGACCAAGACGTTATTGACGGCTTTATCCTCTACCTACAAAAGAGAGGGTGTAACGATATAACCGTCCAGTCCTACATAAGGGATATAAGAGCATTTTTCTACTACCTTATGAATAACGGCTTTACTCCCGAATACAAAATCAAACTGCCTAAGGCTGATAAAAAAATCAAGGAAACCTATACCGATGAAGAACTGAAAAAGCTGTTGAAAAAGCCTAACCTTAAACGCTGTGAGTTCAACGAGTACAAAACGTGGGTATTCTCCAATTACTTACTTGCTACTGGCAACCGTATATCCACCGTTTTGAATCTTCAAATTAGGGACTTGGATTTTGACAACAACGTTATCCAGCTTAACAAAATGAAGAACCGCAAGGCTCAAATCGTACCTATGGCTTCATCGTTGGCGGTAATACTGAAAGAATACCTTACCTACCGCAAGGGAGAGCTTGACGATTATGTTTTCTGTAATTCCTACGGAGGACAAGGGGAAATCCGTTCCTATCAGGAAATGTTGGCTAAGTATAACAAGGCTAGAGGGGTAAGCAAAACCTCAGCCCACCTTTACCGTCATACATTCGCTAAACGTTGGATTCTCAACGGTGGGGACATCTTTAGACTTCAAAAACTGCTCGGTCATAGTGATTTAACTGTGGTAAAAGAGTATGTAAATATGTTCAGTAGTGATTTGTCTAAGGATTATAGTGATTATAACCCTCTCGACACCTTAGGAACTGTAAGAAACCAAGCAAAAGTAGGCTTTAATAACTGAGGGAGGTTTAGCTGTGAAAGAGTATAAAAACAAGGATTCTCCCGATATAGGCTACACCGTAGCCGTATATATTGCTATGAGTGGAGAACAAGCAATAAGGCAAGGCTGTCGGCAATGCCTATCCCCTCAGTTCCCCGATAGTAAACGTGTTTACGGTCTGCTGAGGGAAATAGACGGTAATTTATGTATTTCTAAGCGTATCGGGTGGAAAACAGTTATATGCCTAGAAAAGCGAAAATTTGACACCGTTTTACGTTTTCTCTATCCGTCAGGCATTCCTAAGGGGTGGAACTATAAAGCACTTCTAAGGCTGATAGACGGTAGGCTAGTATGGATAATAGGCTTTGATAACTGAGTATCAGCCTATAAGGTGTAACGGCGATACGGCGATAAAATCTTGAAAGTTATAGATTTTTTACCGCTAAGAATAATCTAATACATATACGTTGACTCCGCTACGCTCCGTCAACTGTATATGTATTAAAAGGTTGAGGGGACTTCGCTTACGCTCGTCCCCAAAATATAAGTATTTTACTGTAACGGATATACGGAGATACTTTTTGAAATTTATTCAATTTATTATAGGGAAAGAGTATAACGGTTGGGGTGATTTTTCGGCAACGTCCGAAAAATTATCCCTAGTATTAGACTCTTGAAAGGAAAGGTAATAAGATATGACTACCCTTGAAAATTTATATTATGGGAATATTCAACCTAATGAAAGAACAGCTAGGAATATAGATAGGCTAAGACACCTTGAAAAGCTATCCAGTAGGAATGAGGAAGAACTATTATCTACCCTAACGGATAAGCAAAAAGAAACCTTTGAAAAGTATAAAGATTGTAACAATGAACTGCTAGGGGTTACTGAGGTTAACGCTTTTGTAGAGGGTTTTACTCTTGCTATGAAAATTATGGTAGAAGTAGGTAACGTTAATTATGATACAGAATAAATTATACATAAAAAATGTGGGAGCATTTTGCTAGGCTTTGCCTATGCAAAATACTCCCTTTCGTTGCTATGGCGTAAGCCATAGTCAACATACTCCTTTGAGCGTATGAGATTATTTGTTTATAGAAAAATTATGTTTTTTGAAAAGTTACCGCCGTACCGCCGTAGAGTTTAGAAAGCTGGCTGATTATAAATGTTTTCGATTAACTCAATATCAACAATATGTCTTGACAGCTTTACAAGGTCTCGACCATCTATTTTACCGTCTTTGTTGACGTCTGCACCTTCCCCGATTTCCGTTTCCAAACCAATAAGATAACGAGAAAGCATAACAACGTCAGCACCAGTAATAGACAAATCACTATCCACGTCTCCGCAGACGTAGAGAAACGTAGTGACAGAACCCTGTCCCACCTCCATTTCTACGAGTTCGCCATTTTCATCGCATATATTACTTGCATCAAAATCAAGTGTAATTTCGTGTGTATTAACCGTAGCAGTTTCGAGAACCTTAAAAGTCAATACAAATAGTTCCTCACCTGAGGTAGTTGTATAATTTACAGGACTATACCAAATAAATTTTGGCTCAGTAGCGTTTTCGTTGTAAAGGAAAGTGCCCTCTTCAATATTACACTCCACAGATTGCAGTTCTAATACTGAGTGGTCGAATTGTGGACTAAACACCAAACAAGCATAGTCTTCAACCATATTGGAATAAACTTTGATTTCAGCGGTATCTCCTATTTTACACGTTTCATAGGAAAGGTAAATAGCTGTATCACCTTCAGCAAGAGCACTTGCGGAAATACCCATAGAGAGCATGCACGTTGTTACAAGGCATACCGCCATAATAAGGGATAAGATTTTTTTCTTCATAGCTTATGTATTCCTTTCAGTTCTTTTTTGCTTTCCATAAACAAATTTATCATCTCATATACGGCGGCAGCTTCTCGGTCTGTTAGCTCTGATATATCAACATACCGTTTCCCCTCAATACAAAGTAGATAATCGGTAGTTACCCCATATAGGACAGCTAACCTAATCAAAATGTCATAGGACGGTTGACGTATATCAGTTTCATAGGCACTTATAACGGCTCTTGTTACTCCTACATACTGAGCCACTTGTGCTTGTGTAAGATTCTTACTTGTGCGAAGTTCTTTAAGGCGTACAGATAGACAAATAACCATAAACATCACCTCTATAATATGATAACAAAATTAGTGTTTCTTATTGAAACATAGAGGCTCTTTATAGTTGCATTTGACATATTCTTAAAAAGTGGTTGCAAAACCAGTACAAAAATGTTGCTGATAGTTGCTTTATTCACGATTTTGTGATATAATGTAACGTGAATAATTAGTTGTTTCGGCGGTAACGATTCAACTTGTCCCCAAGGAGGAGGTAAAAAAATTTATGACTACAAATCACCCTATCTCAATAAGAATACTCAGTTTGTTTACTATAATTATACTATTGTTTGGACTCGTTGGCTGTAATTCTAATGTTAATAACGGTCAAAACGGTGGCGAAAGTACAAACAATGAGGTAAATAATACTACTCCACCAGAGAATAATGAAAATTCGGTAAATGCACCAAGCTATCAATGGTGGGAAGAATCCAGTACCCTATTTACTTGCGATGATGAAAACGGTACAAGGAATTTACACGTATTTGTAGCTAATACCACTGACGGAATTTCAATAGCCTTTTCTTGCTCTGGTGACGGCTACGATTGGTCTATGTTTACAACTCATAATACTGAGGTTGAATACCTAGAGAAGAACGGCGAAAAATTGTATTCATATACTGGCTCTATATATGACGTTTACGAGGACGGAAAAGTTGTAGCTAGTGGAATTGAACCTAGCGACAATATCAACGTTATCTATAATGCGACAACAAAGACTATTACTGTAACTTCATTACTTGAACTGATGAACGGCGAGAGTCCCTACCCAGTTATGTGTTCGGGAACTTATTCCCCCTCTTGATAGACACCCTCTCCGCTGTCCCTTTTGCTCTCAGCGTTGTTTTTAAGGCTTACCCCACCTTACGTATGAAATCGGTAAAACGTGCGGAAAACACCTTAAAATTGCCCGAAAACGGCTAACAACTTAGAAACAGCAAAAAATCTACCTCTTGCACAAGAAAACTTAAATGGCACTACCGATTATTTAGTCGATAGTGCCAATTTTTTTGACTTTTAAGCTCTTTTTCGTTGCGGATTTGTTTCTTACAGTTGCAAAAGTTGAGGTTTTTTCAAGATTTTCTTGTAAAAATGCCTTATGGGTTTTCAGCTTTCCCCTTTATTTATATTGCAGACGTTCAAAAGACACTTGTACGGCTGACATTATAAATATTTTAGGAGGTACTCAAAATGAGTGCAAAAAAGAAAACTGCCACTAAGGGCAAGAAAACCAATCAAGAAGATATCCTACTTGATATGATGAAAGGCTATCCGCTGTTAAGGACGGATACGGATATCTTTGCGAAAGTTACACGAAACGGAAAGACTTGTAACCTATCACTAAATAGTGAGGAATTTTCATTCTTCATAAAGAGTGAGTTTAAGGAACTTACAGGCTCATTTCCCATCAGTACAACTATGAAAGATTGTATTGACTATATCAAAAACCTTGCCTATAACAGCGAGGTTACGGAAGCAAGATATCGTATAGCACCTTATGAGGATTCAATTATTTATGACCTATGCAACGGTAAGTGTGTAAAGGTAAGTAAAAACGGTTGGAGCGTTGAGCCTAACAATTATCCTATCTTTATACAAAGCAAAGACCAGTTACCGCAAGTTACACCGATTCGTAGTGAGAGAGGGTGGGAACGTCTATATAAGTACCTTAATGTATCAGCGGAAGAAAAGCTGTTGCTTACGGTATATATAGCAACTTGTTTTAACCCCAATATTGTCTATCCGTCTATCAGTATTAACGGAACTAACGGCTCTGGAAAAAGCACACTATCGAAGATTGTAAAAAAGATAATTGACCCCTCAATAAGTGAACTTGAAACAATACCCGATTCCCTTAATAATTTGAGGGTAAGGCTCAATAATAGCTACTATACGGCTTTTGATAACCTATCTAAGCTATCAGCAAAACAAAGTGATTTCCTTTGTAGTGTAATAACTGGTGTAAGCTGGACGGATAGACAATACTACACTAATAAGAATATTGATTGTTCCCACCTAAAAAGCAGTATGTGTCTTAACGGTATTTCAAATTTTGTCTTTCGTGCTGACCTTGCGGAACGTATTTTGTTCTTTACTACCAAACTTATTAGAGAAAGCAATAGACTCGGGGATAATGAAATATGGGATTCATTCAATGAGGATTTGCCGTATATACTAGGCGGTATCTTCGACTTGGTTTCCTCAGGTCTAAATATATTGCCTGAGATAAAAGTTAATAAGCCTGTAAGATTGGCTGATTTTCATAGATTCGGTTATGCAGTAGCTGAAGCTATGGGAGATAGAGGTAAGGAATTTGACGAGGTGTTGAAGTCTAATAAGGATAGGCAAATGGAGATAACTTGCGAAAACGCTATGTTGATTCGTTTGCTTATAGATTTCCTTAAGGAAAATGACGGCGAATGGTGTAGCACTATGACATTTTTATATAAGGCACTAAGGGATTTTCTGACCGAAAGTGATGATGATATTTACCCTAAAGATGCATTCCCTAAGGCTGCTAACCATTTTAGTGCTGAATTAAAAAAGTATGAATCCGCATTATCCAGTAAGGGAGTAACCATATTTATTAAAAAGAACTCGGACGGCAATAGTGAGGTAAACATTACTACTGATTGGGTAATTAGAAAGGCTATCAAGTTGGGACGTGAGCCTATTGTCTTTGATATAGACGAAAACCGCAAGATTCTTGCCCAGCTAATTGACGAGTCCACCGCTGATGATACGGATAATTAAATTTTAAAATTAACCCCTTTAACCATTAAAAGTGTTTAAGAAACACAAGGCTACCATTAAATACGGCTTAAAATGACTTAAAAACCGTTAAAAATGGTAGCCTTTATTCATTCTCGCTGTATTAAAATATCATTTTCAAGTATTGGATTCAAAAATGAAATATTTTACAACTTATTGATGAATTGTGATAAATATGATATAATGATATTGCTTTAATTAGCGTAGTAATATAACGGAAAATTTATTACTGAAAAAAGAATCAAATAATAAGGAGGGGTTATTATTGATAGCTTGGAATTTCTTTGACAAAGATAGTGTAATTAAAGGATTTGAAGCACTTTATAATGTGAATCGTGAACAGCTATGTGCGGTTGTAAATTCATTGAAAGAATCTGAAAATCCTACTGCTGATTTTTTAAATACTTTTCCTCTGGAGCTAGATGTTATATCAATAGAAGATGTTTACTTGCACTGTAAACACATAACAACTACAATAGATAATCTTTCTTCGTTTGAAAAATATGGTTTTCTTACTTTGAATAAGATGTTTAAGTATAAAACTCCATTAAATGATTTTTTAAATGATAACGATATATTTGTTGACCTAGAAAATAAAACACTTACCTATTGCGGAAAAACACTTTATATTGTAGAAAGTGATGAAGAATGCAAAGAGTGTTTTTATAATTCTTCGTGTAAGCATTTGAAATCTATTTTTTCTGATAACGAACCTTTATCATATCGTGATATGGCTTGTTCCTTTAGAGAAGCTATCAAATGTTATAGAAGTAAAATTTATGATGATAATGGAGAAATCGAAGTTCATCTATCAGGTTCGTATGATGATGTTCACGAGTATTCAACTGTAAAATATTATCCCGAAATATTATATACTATTGAACGCATGATAAATCAGCTGTTTAATGAGAAAATTTCTCTTACAAGCAAATGGAGAGAACTTGCCAATGGTAAATACTATTGTATGGATTTTGATGTAAATATAAATCAGTTTGAATATATAACTAAAATACCACGATTTGAATTTAGTTGGTATATACCTTTTCTAGATTACTGTAAAAATTGCTATTCAGCACTCGATGAAGTAAACGCTAATTTTTTAGGAAATTTGTTTTTAATTTACTACGGCTTAGAGGTTTTGATAGGAAATGTTTTTGTATTATATGGTCAGTTATATCCAGATGTATTCATATCAAAAGACGATATAAAAATAACCGAATTCAACGTATAATAAAATTTTTCAAAAACTTTTTGGGAACCACTTTACTTTTCGTAAGACTTTAGATATAATTACTATGAAATGAGGCAAAACGTTCTTGGTGGAATGCGAATAAGACTTTCCTCAGGAATCGTGAAGTCTTACGAGTGAAAAAGCGTAATAGTCTTACGCAGGGTTACATTATAGGTACACAATTTTTCGGATAAGTGGTAGGATAGAACACTCGTAAAATTCAGGTTTTTACACCATTTTTGACGAGTTCCCGAACCGCCGAAATATCCCGAAAAGACTGGCATTCTCAGCAGAAAAGCGGTGTGCGGTTGGCACGTAAGATTCAGGTTCTAGTGGGGGCAACTTCGTGAAGGTTCAAGTCCTTTTACCCGCACCAAAAACAAGGCAGGCACCAATAGGTGCCTGTTTTGTTTTTGTGTGGGCAATCGGTCTCGCGTGGAGCGTTCAAG
>JAEIGA010001696.1_pt1 | contig 34808 bp, 56 predicted proteins | sample 9270691 | NCBI WGS metagenome assembly JAEIGA01 (sample SAMN17057246, study PRJNA624740) | gut metagenome | biome: biome; isolation source: fecal sample | host: Bos grunniens | place: China: Xizang | collected 2019
CAGTCTACCAAGCATTGACAACTCTGTGTCTTGCAAGGCTTCAAAACAATCTAAAACCATTCGATAGTCTCCGTTATTTCTAATTTGAAATTCCTCGCCGTTTAAAATTATTTTGGTAGGTATTTCATACATATTTATTTTTTCGATTTCGTATATTTGTCTGTGTGCTTATTAACTCTAGTAGTTAGTTTCTTATACTCTCGATTTATATTATCTTCATACAATCCAAACAGTACCTCAAATATGTGTTCAAATCTAAATTGACCGTTAAATAAATCATACATAGATCCGTCAGGCGCACATACTTCTGATACTTTAGAATCAAAAATATAATCAATAAGAGTTCTTAAATCATCGTCCAATTTCTTTAAAGCCTTAACATCAACGTTAGCTTCATCATCAGGCGCACTTACTTGTTCTACTATGCTGTCAATCTTCGGATAAGATTCTTCAAGTCGTGCGATAATATTCATATCAGATGTATTTAATTCTAATATTCTATTATTGTCTTTATCAATTCTAAATCTTTTTTTCTGCATTACAGAAAAATCAAGATCAATAACGTCATTCTTTTTATTTCCCATTTACTTGTCCTCCTTTATTTTTAAAGTGACGTATCTGCGGTAAACGTAAAATCATCTGCAAGCTTATCTACAGTACCTGTCGTAATATTATTACTAAAGTACACCGAAATCGGGAAGTTTACATTTGCGTCACCGCCGATACTCGTATAAGCGATTGTGCATCCAGTATGTTTTTCTGCTTCATAAGAGCCAGACGAACCTACAAATGCAGTAATGATATAACACGTAAACTGATTTAACTCAGACAGTGCATTTCTACGTCTAATATCGTTCAGCTTTGCACCGAGTTTAGAGCCGCCGAGTATTAAATACGGATCAAAGTCCTGTTGCGGTTGAGTGCTATTCAGATCCGTATAGTTGATTCCGAGAATATCGGTAGATGTTTCAATATCTGCATTATACTCAATGCTAGAATCTTCTGTACGAGTACCGAGAATTTCTCGTACCTGAGTAGATCCCTCTGTCCACTCTGCAACAGTAATCAGAAGCTTGCGTTCTGCACGTTGTCCATTCGCTAAGTTAAATTGACTAACTGCCATTATCTGTTACCTCCATATTTTTTTACTAATGTCAATATACTCTATTTGAAAAGATGTACTATATACAGCAAGTGCTGGTGATACTTCTTCGTCAACTCCATCAAAGTTTGGTTCATCAGTAGTCGGAAATATTTTATCTATAGTACAATCTTCGCCAAAATTAGGGTAATTATTTAATGTATCCTGCTCTTTTACCCATTCTATAAGAGATTGTAAATCAGCCATATCTGAAACATTTTCATTCGGGTAGCCTTCCATTTTTACTACTGCTATATCTGTGGCTGATTTAAACGTAATAATTGTAAATGTAAAAATCTTACCTACACTTCCATCTATATAATTCTTATTGGTGTATCTATCATTTGAAACTGTTACAATTTGATTACTGCCATCTTTTGCGTTAATGAAGTTAAAGTACAGCGGGCTATTTTGAATTTGTGGACATTGAATGAGATAGTTTATTACGGCTTGATTTTTGTCTATCATAATTATTCTATCTCCCTTGCTTTTTGACTTAACAATTTATTTACTCTTTTAGTAAATTCCTGCTTTCCGCCATTTTTCATAGCTTCATCTAACCAATGATGGTGTGTGCCCAATGTTGTATATCCAAAATGCCAACCTTTCCATTCTCCGGGTATTCCAAGTTCTCTACCCATAGGATATTTTTGAACTCCTGGACGTGAATACCAACCCACAATATTTCCTTCACGCATTATCGGATAATTCGGTCCGTATACTTCACCTTCATATTGATAATGTGCATATGGTGTACTCCAACTTACAAATTCGGGTGTCGGGTTCATTGATGCTCGTAATGCACCCGTTTTTTCTGGGACAAATTTATTACACTGTTCACCTAATAATCGGTGTACTTCTCGCATCACATCCGAATTATTTATAAGTTTAGATAATTTTCCATCTAATGACTGTGAATCAACAGATATTCGCACTCTTATAGTATCCGACATATTAGACACCTCTTACATAATAATGCTCATTACCCCTACCTTTTCCAACATTGATAGAAAATTCTTGAACTTCAAAACATCCCTGTAATGCTTTATACTTTTTGAGAATATCAGTAGACCGTTTACCCGATTTATATTCATCTATTGTATCATCAACTGAACCTTTTATAATAATGTCTCCTTCGCTTAATGTAAAATAATTACTCATTTCATCATTAGGTAAAGCAATCCATTCATGTTTTTCCAAAAAAGCTTCATGTTTTCGTATACGACAAATAACATTCGTTGTGTCTAATACTGTTTTATCAATAACTACTCGATCTCCGCTATATTTCCAAAAGCAATCAGATACTTCATATTTATACCATCTAACAATTTGAGTTTGCGGATCTTCAAATTTATTATATATTGTAATAGTAGTATCCCACCATTTTGGATAATTATTCATTTGGATATATCCCTCTATATAACAATTTATGTCCTAGTGAATCCCGCACTCCCTGTAAATACTGATTGACAATTGTTTTTAGTTTATGTTCAATTGTATCCACTGCTTCTTTTGCTGATAGTGTATTATAACTCGTTGATACACCATCATTTGATTCACTTGCTATATTCGCTTGAACAGTCGTTGATGATTGAGTATCAAGTATCATTGCTTTTTGTTGATCGTTAATTAAATTAACCAGTTTAAACACACATTTTTTAACGACTACTGGGATTTCTGTTTCTTTTTGTAGTCTATTGAATGTCCACCAATTAACTACTGATTCAGCTTCAAATGATAAATCATTAAAGGCGGCTTCATCTAATGTACCACCCATTTCTGTATATTCGTCAAATGTAAGATACATTGATTTCACCGCCCTTTCTTACTGTGAATCATCTTTCTTTTTAGACGTTACCTTTTTGAGTTTCTTTTTCAAATCAGCAATTTCTGTCTTTAATGATTCAATTTCAGTTTGATTTTCAACAAATGCTTTTTGCAAGGTGCCCAAATCTCTGGGCACACTTGCTTTTATTACTTCACCTTGCTCATTGATTACATTATAACCTTGCGTCATGTAATAATCAACTTGCTGTGGAGAAACTTGCAAAACCACGTTTGCTCTTTGCACAGTAACTTTTTCGTCCATACACACACCTCTTATTCAGTGATGTTAAACTGGATTGCATCTGCTTTCTTATTCAAGATGAATACATCTTCAAAAGACTCCTCATAGTATACATACTTACCTTCAGACAAAGCATTTGGAGCATCAAGTCTGGAGAATGTGTAAGATACAGGGGTGATAACAGCCAGCGGATGAATCAGCATCATGTTAATCTGTTTTGCGCCAGATGCCGGAGTATAACCACTGGAGAAATCATACAGAGTTTTCATCAGTGTTGCAGGAACACCAATCACCTGCACTTCATCCAGTCTGGATACTCTACGATCAATCGCATTCGGCCCAGATTCTACACTGATAGAACGTCCCAGAGTATTATTCGCATCAATTTGAGCATTGTTCAATACCTTCTTTATTTCATGCGTAACATACAGAATACGTCCATTCGGCGGCACATTTGCATTATCCATCGCAAGCATCATGTCATCAAACTCGCCAAGAATCGTGGTTGTGCTGAGCGCAGTTGTTCTAGGTGTTTTACCGGTGTATGCACCATGAGCGGCATCACCTGCGATAGAAGTTGTCCAATCATGGAAAATCTTAGAAATTGTATAAGCATCCATTTCCGGAAACTTCTGTTCCTCATTAAATACCTGAGTGATGTTTGCAATCGTAGTAACCATATTAGTCTGGTCAATGTCCATCGGATGAACAAGAGTAGACCACTTACGCTGATTTGTCAGTGTCTTAGTCTCCCATGCGTTTTCGTAATTTCTCTGTGCGAATGCTACAGTATCACGGTTCGCATCTACACGACCAGTAGTGCTAATAGACGGAATCTCAATCGTCTTAGCGTTTATCCAACGATAGCGATTGTTATTCGGGGTTGCATACAGAGCACCAAAATTCAATACATAAGGCCATGCCTGAGACAATGCTCTGCTATATTCAGTTGCGTAATTAAGTGCGGCACTTCCAGTTGTGCCATTGTTTGCGGGTGCTACATACGACATAATTTATTCTCCTTTACTGTTGTTGTGGCATAGCCCGCACTCCTGTAAAATTAAATGCATTTAGAAACGCATTTTGATCTTGTTGTGCAGGTTCGCCTCCTTGAGTTGTATTTACAAACTGCGGTTTATTATTTACTTGCTGTTGCGGCTCAGGCGGAGTGGTGTCCTTTACGACAAATGCATCTGCATTATCCGCAGAATAAGCAGTAACAAAATCCTCCGCTCCGAGAATCATATCATTTTCCATTTTAAGGTCTTTCGCAATCATAGACTGAATGAAATCTCTTTTTGCGGCGTTGCTTGTAAATTCCTTTGTACTTGCAAATTCCTTTACGGCAAATTCATAGGCTTGTTTCTTTAGCTGTGCTTTAAATGCTTTTGTGTCATTGTCATACTTATTCTTTAGAGTGTCAAACTCTCCAGTAAGTTGTGTCAGCTTTTCAGCATCTGTGCCAGCATCTTCAAGCTGTGTTTTGAGTCCTGCTAAATCGTTGTTACGTTCTTTAATCGTACCATTAAGCTGTTCAATCTGGGTATCTTTTGCCGCTATATCATCTTCATACTTTCGCTTAGATACATAGTTGCCTTCACTTAAATCCACGAACTTAGCAGTTCCCATTGCCTCCTGAAACTGTTCCCATGTAAGAGTGCCATTTTCAGATTGTTCAAAAATTTCTTTTACAGTCATGTTACTTCTCCTTTACATTCGTTTATTTCTGTTATTTGTATTTCCGCATTACAGTTTGCGGGATGAATGTGCATTTGTTTAAATGTCTTTATGCTAGACGTTTAATTTATTTAAATATGTGATGCACAAACCACGCCTAAATTTGCACATCACATATTAAATAAGGAGGACAAGTATAGAGAAAATCCCAATGACAACCAAAGTACTTATCCAATTAAATTATACAACACTTATTCAAAATTGTAAAGTGTTTTATCTGTTATATTACAACTAGAACACAGATTTATATTCTATCTTTTCGTATATCTAAACCACAGCTTTTACTAAATATTTTATAGTCATTCGTTAATCTTATTACTTTCTGTTTTGCTTTCTTTGCACTTAGTAAATCTCCAAATTCTTGAAACATCATTTGTTCATCTTTAGCATGTCTGATTCTATTTTCTAATTGTCTTTGATGTTGTGTGCATTCATACATAGTCAAATGTTTTCCATTTGATAACGTATAGCCCGCACGATTCTTTTGAATAAACTTGTCCAATTGTTCTAAAGTATATCTAGGTTCTGTAACACCTACTATAATAGGAAATGTAATATGCCTACAATTATACTGACCTATTGCACGTTCAACCGCAAAAAACGTTTGACCGTTTACATCTTTAAATGTTCTGGCGCTTTGTAATTTTTCAAATTCTTCATTTGTAAATTGGTGTCCTTGAAACGGCTCATGATCTGGTGCTGAGTTAGCATGTGTACTTATTTCTTTTCCGTCAGCATAAACTTCATCACTTATCATATCTTCCATTTCTTGCGTTACATCACGAATACTGTTTAGTAAATATTGTCTAAGTATAGCATCTATTCTTGGTATATAATTTTCAGATAGAGGTGTTCTTAATCCACTATCAACTAATTGTTTAGCTGTTTTATGCATAGCTACGGCATAATCAATTTTTTGATCCTTACTTGCCCGTATTGCTTCATTTATAATAGATTTATACGCTGTATCAAGGGATTGATATTTTAATTTTTTAGGGTACTTTAAATCACGAATTACAAATCCAACAGATTTTAAAGAACTAAATAATGTATTAACATTTTTATTTGCAGATTTCAAAATCATCTGCACCTTAGTATGTTTATTAAAAGGTATAAATTCTTTACGTCTATATTTATATAATGGTTTTGAATCTTTATAAGTATCTAAAGCAACTGTTTTTAGTATGGTTTTTACATTTTTAGTTTGTAATTTAGCAACTCTCGCAATCTCTCTATCTAATTCACGTATATGTAATCCACATGCTAATAAAATAGTTATTGTATCTATATCGTCAGAAGATAAGGAACCAATGTCCCTTATCTTCGTAGCGACTTCATATAATATATAAGTATTTAAAGCTTCTTGTCTTACAATAACTGGTTGAATAAGTTTTTCAATTGCATTTTCATCCAACATTATTTGTTACCATCATCCTTCTTTTTAAATTTATTTTGAGCATCATTATTCATATTATATTGCATTACTAAATCAGTTTCCATGTTCTGCATATTTTCTTGATCAATCTTAATAAGTGCTTCTTGCGCTTGTCTCTCTGTTTCACCAAAATACCACATACGATTTTCAAGTCTAGACACAAGTCCTTCATTCATAAGTGAGATTCGTTTATTTAATTCCTCATCGGTGTCTGTAATAAGCGAATCATCCCATTCAAATGAAGTATCATATTCTCCTTCTGGAGTTATCTCATATAGAGTACAATAAGTATTCATGATATAAATTGTATCTTGCAATGCATTTTCTATAGCTTGTTGTATATCTGCATTTGTCTGGAATGATCGTTGTTTTAATATCTTTAATTCTGTTGCGGTTCTTGCTTCTGCGGCGGCGTCAGATAATGTACCTCTACTAATTCCACAAACATCCTCAATTCGCATAAGAATAGTATTTAATCCTTGGATATAAGAAGTATCACGTAAAGATGGTGCATAAGGTTGATATGTATTCATATCACCTAAATCAACTTTTCTAAATAATCTGGCTTGTAAGTTATTTTGCACAGTATGATAACTACCGTCATGGGCTTGTACTTCATTCAATGCGTCCCTGTCAATATCAATAGCAAGTTCACCGCCTTCATATTCCCAAAGTAATCTTGAATACTGCATATCTGCATCTTTAATTAAATGTTTGGCTCTATCAAATCCACTTACACCTAATGGGCTTGTGGTATCTATTGTATTTGCTTCTGGCATTTTAAAATAAGCAAACAATGGACGTTCTACATTCTTAATAACTACTTTATCCTGAAATTCTGACCATTCTGGAATAGTAGATAGTGGAATTTCATGACCCAAATCTGCACCACTTAAATTACCGTCAGAATTTGTTGTGCTAGATTTATACGCTTTATTGATTACTGTAACAATATTCTTTTCCCATTTATGATATTCAAGTCTACGATATATTGTATCTTTTTCTGCTTTCGTTTGAATAAATGCGGCTTCTGTAATTTTACCAGACGCATCAAAAGCAAGCGGATAAAACGCATCTGCCTGTATAAAATCAAATTCTATATCAATAGTCGGATCAACATTATCCTCTATTGAATCGTTTATAACAATATATGGTTTTATTACAAGTCCGCCTTTTGCAATACCGTATTCAATTTGTTTTCGTAACTGCTTTTTTAATTTCAAGTATTGTGCGTTTAGATATTCTGCTCTATCTGCGGGACCGACTGGTTTTTCTTCTTTTATAATTTGTGGTTCCATAGAGGGTATAAGATTACCAAATTCATCTTCTTCAGGTTCTCTATAATTTGGATTTTCTATTTCTATTTCTTTAGTCGGAACAGTAATTTCGGACTGAAATTCAAGTAATGCCATTCTTGCCTTTTCGCTTGCAATCATAGCAGGAATACCTAAAGAAGTTATTCTACTTGGATTATTAAAATCAGGCTCATGTAACCAAGGTGCCTGATTCTTATACATTAGTGTCCATGTTTCGATAGCTTCTTCCATTTGAGAGGAAATTGACGGAGTTACATGCAATGCTTGTTCAATAGTTCTACCACCAACCATACTTTTTAATATCTCCTTTAATTTACTTGTTATCGCACCAAATACTGACATTTATTTTCTCCTAAAATAAACTACTTTGTTTGTTTAATCTATGTCTTTCAATATATGCATCTGTATATTCCTTAAAATCAATATAGTTACCAAATTTTTGATCGTTTATATGTTTTCTGCAATTACACTTAGGTATGAATATATCATCTTCTACATCGCCGGTAGATAAGTATGTTACATTGTATTTAAGATAATTTTGAAATGCTTTTCCTGCTGTATCTATTCCACAACAATTTCTGCTCTGTGTCATATCATGTAAATCATTGTCGCCAACACCAACTAAAACATTATGTTTATTTGCTATTGCTTTTATTTTTTCTATATTCTGAATCTTTATTGCTTTTTTAAATTCTAATTTTTTAGAACTTGTATAACAAAAATCTTCTTTATTATTACAATGATCTCGATACGCTTGTAACGCTTTATTTGCGTTATTTATGCATTTTAAATGTTCAACTGTAATGTAACTAGGGGTAGTAATTAAAAACGCATTTTCAAGCAAATTAAGCACTTCTGTAATGTCTATGATAGGTTGTATTCTAATACTGTGCCAAAACCCTCTTTCCCGCATCATTTTTAAAAATTTGAGTCTGGATTTCGCACTTGGTGTATTTGTTTCCCAGGTTTTTATATATTTATCAGACCAGCCCATAATACTGCTTTGAAAAGCATGTAGTTTAGGATTTAAAATCATAAAATAGTTTTCTGGAATAATATCTGTTTTTGTGCTGAACGTAATTGGATAATCATATTTATTACATAATTCTATTAACTTATAAGTTAAACGTAATTCCCATTCTCTACTTTGAAACGGGTCTGACATTCCACCGCAATGTAGCGGCACTCTATGCCTAATCAATTCTATTAGTACATCTTTTCTCTTTTTATCTGTTTCTAAAGCTATACGAAACTTCCTTTTTAATTTTTCAATATCAGCCTCACCTGCTTGTTGTTGATTAAATATTTCCATATTTGCGAAACAGTATTTACATCCAAAATCACATCCTCTGTACATATCCACCCTAAACGCATTAGGGCAAAATGTGAAGGAACGAGTTAATGCTATTGATTCTTGATATACGCTCATTTAAAATATTTACTCTCTGTTTTGTCATAAAAGAAATAATGATTCCAAACATCATCATCACTTCCTTCTTTTTCTAAGTTACGTTTTAAATTACTTAAACAATATGCATAATAATCCTCATTATATTCTTGTAAATCATGATCTACCATCCAGATATATTCAAGGCAACACTTATAACATCTACCGCATCTATTCTTTGGTAATTTGATGTGATATTTATGTTCCGCCCAATTATGCCAGTAATTTCTAAGATTAGATCGACAAATGCAAGAAACGGATAAATCTAATATAGTTTTATTATAGCACACTTTCTCCAAAGAATCACTAATATCATGCAAACATAAATTCATCATAAAATTAGGGATAATTTGAGAAATGATATTATTATAAGCATACCACATTTCTATATCATCCCCACCGCAAAATTCAAAATTATCATCTTCAACAGAACTAGATATATAATTACCAAATGCTATATTAGTTGTAATATTTTCCCTAATTCCGTAATTTAATGCGCCGTTAGCGATAATCATGTTTTTCATAGGATGTTCGACATAATAATGAAATCCAGATAATTTTATTGTATCAATATACAAAGGTAGATTCATATATTCAGCAAATTTTTTAACATATATATATATTCATCGCTTAATGCGGGATTGATATGTCTCATATGATACAAGTATACATTATAATCATGTTCTATATAATATAATGCATTCGCTATACTATCTTTTCCGCCACTAAAGCATACTATCATATTATTATTCAGATTATTTGATAATTTAGGATATTTCTTTTTTGTAAATCTTATATATGTCTTTAAATCCGCATAGTCATAAAATAACGCATCCAATAACTTGAATGACTTATCAAATGTGTTAGAAAATAATGGTTTTGTCTGTGCTTTATCTGAAACCAGACTATAATATTTTTCTATATCATCAAATATAGGAGATACATTAGTATAAGCATGTGTAACTATCTGCATCAGTATTTTCCTCTTGATCTGCTATTCTGAATCAATGTATTACTTCTTTTTCTTCTATTTGCTTTATATTTACGTCTATAACCAGCTTTTTCTCCTACTTTATTTGTATATTCTTCGTCCATGCTTCTTCTGCCATTTCCTAAACTTCCCATTTTTAATTACCTCTCCTATTCGCATAACGTTGAAGTGCATAACGTACGGCGTCTATTGAATGGTTATTTTCGTCAGGATAATCACTAATAAAATTACCATCTTTATCTTGTGCATATTCGTATTGTGTAAATTCTCTCCATGTTTCTGGGCAGTTACGTTTATCAATGTAAATATGCCTTAATCCTTGTAACCACTTAATTCCATAACGTACACTATCTGGTCCTTTATCAGCAGGTCTTATATACGCACCATACGCCTTAAAATCTGCTATAGATTTAGGTTCTGCGCTATCAGCAATTACTAAATCTTCCACAGTAATAAGCTTTTGAGTTTCATATAATGCACTATATACCTCCGCATTCCGTTTTTTAGTTACTGAATATTCTTGAAAGATATATAAATCCAAATGTTTTTTATCAAAATGACAGCTTACAAATCTAAATGGATCAAGCGCAAATCCCCAGTCTATACCATTGTAAATATGATCAAATGTTTCATACAAATATACATAATTCAGCACTTCGCCATACATATCGTAACGTGGAACTAATTTCATCATATTCATATCTTCTACGTTCTGGAAAACATCTCCACCAGTGCCCGTCGGGACTCCCATATATTCATGTTCATATGCTAAAGGATTTACACTTTTTAAATCTTCCGCTTCCTCTATGAACTGTTGGCCTAACCAGTTTTGGGGCACGTCTAAATATGTGTTCCGTACTACTAACGTATTTTGTTTACGTACTTTATTTATTTCACATGTTTCTGCATATTCATTTGCCCAGTTATTTTTACTGATAGGCGGATTGAAAGTTCTAAAATCCCAAAATTTCTCGCCACCACGCATTGTGGACTGAGTAACAGTACGCAGTTCATTTTCACCTGCGTACTGATCTAATTCTTCAAACCAAGTTACCCCTATATAACCGAATTCAGGCTTAATGGATTTTACTTTCATAGGATCATCCAATCCCATAAAATGGATCTTTTGTCCAGTAGGTATGTATACAATTGGTGTACTGTATTTTTTTGGGATAATGAACATGCCTTCTAGTCCCATTTGATAAATGCCCCATACCACCTGTGCAAAAATACTATTTTGGATCGTATTCGCTACTTTACGAAAACATACAGCGTGTACTTTTGGATTTTGCATGATAATTAAAGGAATAGCAATACCACCTACAAAAGATGATTTTGTACTACCCCGCCCACCAGGAAACACATAATGTGTGTGCTGATGGGTAAGAATATCCACCAGCACTTCATCATACATCGGAATTATAAGGTCTTTTATATTTAGTGTTGTTTCACTCGGCCCACTTATTTTTCTGCCCATATTAAACCTGCTTATTCAGATACTTTTGAAAAGCTTTTACTGTAGTTTCTCCAAGCGTATATTTAGATTTATGCTTTTCAGTTACTCCTAAAAACTTCTGTAACGCTATTACAGTAGTCTCCCCGCACCAACCATCTATATCGCCTTTATACAGCTTTTTCTTTTTCAGCATTGTTTGGATTGCTTTTATTAAATCAGAACCATCTTTATATTTACTTTTGGATTCCCAGAATACCCAAGAACGTGTAGAACAAAACTGTAAAATACTTTTATTTTTCCAGGGTTGATTAGATACTTCCCCATCAACTACGGTCTTAAATACTTTTTGTGCCAATTTAGTAGTTTCAACTGCCCATGTCCCATCTACTTTTATAGTATCTGTTTTTTTTTAGATGTTTCTTTCTTTGTAGTTTTTGGATAATCAATCAAGTAAAAGATCTTTACATATCCATCAAACGCAGCCCAACTATGCCATCCAGTTCGTTTTGCGGATGCAGGGTCCATAACGTAATATTTACCGTCTTTATACTCTGTAATAGCGATATAATGACCGCCGCTCGTCCACATACTTTTACCCATCAGCAAAATACCCCAATACTTCCCGGTCTTCATTTTGCTGACCCAGTTCTTTTCAGCTTGGGTATTACGATTCCCGTATACCGATGAAGCATTTAGTTGTACTGCCTTCGCATTATGCCTATTAAAATAAGCGGCAATACCTGTCCACACTGTCCCTTGTTTATAACTATCAAAACCATTCTTAGCAAACCAATCCGCTACTGTAACCGGTGTAATGTCTTTATCGAAGTTGTAGAAAATATCCGCCACAGAAGTCGGGCCGCATCCTGCCGCCTTCATCGTTGTTTTGCAGTAACTATGATTTGCCCACTTGCTGTCATACTGTTTAAAATCTTTACTCATTTTTTGCCTCCGTCTCATCATCCTTTGGTGCGTCATATTCAAGTGCCTGCTTGCTATCCGATAATCCTTTTGTTGTCGGATCGGTGTTTACTCCTAAAAAGGACAAGACAGCGGTTCCAACACAGCAGAGCAGATACGGATTTTTGACCGTATTAAAAAGCATGTCTCCTACAGATTGCCAAGTAGTGACGTCTGCCGGCTTTGCCCCGTGATATGCAAGGATGGGTGTAGCAATCACCGACGCGATCCCAATCCAAAATGCCGGATGTTTGACTCTTGTTTTCCAGTTGATATTCATAGTTATATACCTCCTTATTGCCTATCCCAATTAAGATTTACAGTAATAGTATTACCGGCTTCTGCTTGCTGTAGCTTTTGTTCTATGTCTATAGTACGTTTTGCTAACTCTTGTGCAGCTTTTGTTCTGTCTGCCAGTGACGGATCAAGTCCAAACTGATCTTTAATTTCTCCACGTACTACAGCACTAAAATACTCCAACACTTCTTTGCCAGTCATAATAGTTTCTTTTTCAATCTTCGCCATAATGCGTTTTATCTCCTTTTGTATTTTAGGTCTGTTCAACAATGCCGCACCCCGCTGTGCACAGTTTACAGGGTGGTTACAGTGTTTTATGCCGCATTCTTTTTCTGCTCGTCTGATACTCGCACCCAAATCGCCGCTATTGATAAACTCTTGTATAAATAGGGCTTCGTATCTCGTAATAACGGCATCAACATTTTTACCGACTTTACTGTCCGGCGTCAATACGATTTTGTCCCGGTCTTTTTCCATTTTTTCGCTCCTCTTTAATCTGCTCCCATGTTTCGTTATCATGGGGTACTTCCCACCCGTTCAGCTTAAACCAATAGTCACGTAAAAAAAGGGTACACTGCACAGTTGAGTAAGCACGGAATATCTCAATATTTATCCGTCTATCTTTTGTATTATCGTATACACTTTGCTTAATGTGATAACACGTACAAACCCCATCCTTTTTATCACTATAAAATTGGGTCGTGTAAATAAGTAGCTTTACATCAAAGGCTGTGTTTATCGCATTTTGTAGTCGATGCATTATTTTTGTAAAATTCGCCATTTTACCTTCTCCTGCGCCTCCCGCTTCTTCTACTTCTTACCACTCTGCGTTTCACTGTAATCTTCGCCATTGTTTACGTCTCCTTCCACATCATGTCCAACATAGTTTGCATTTCCATCTTGATTTTCGATTGCGATTTCATCAACAGGTAAACTTATGTACCACAGAAATCCGCCGATTGTACAAGCTTCTACCCCGATCATCACTAAAAATGCGATAAACCATCGTTTTGTGCTTCTTTTCAACTCATGCATAATCTCTGTAGCAAGTGTAATCTCTTCCGTCAATTTTTCCATATTTATGCCCTCCTTTATACTTTTTATTTTATATTAGATTACAAAAAAAGTAAAGTATCTCTTTTGTTCTATATCAAATAAAACAGATACCTTACTTTTTTGTATAATATGCACAATGAGGTTTTTATTTTGCCCTAGTGAAAATAAATACTCTTTCGTCAAAATGCACAAAAGCTACCTATTTCTAGGTAGCTTCCGTACTATCTTTATTCGGTTTCTATAATTGGTTCCACTTGTGATTGACTGAAAAATGCGCTCATTTTCATAAAGCAATAGCCCGCTTCCTGCTCGTTTTCCACATCGTTTTCCGTATCTTTCTTTTTCGTTGAATACTTCCAGATTGGGAACTTGGCGATTGCTTTTTCCCCTTTTTTCACAACGTATCCAAGTTGTTTCCATCGCTGATATGTGTGGATTGCTTCTATATCGTGAATCTGTTTCTCTTCCCCATTTATAACTATAGTAGAGTAAGTTTCAAGATATTTCAATCTGCCTTCTTCAGCAAGCTTTATTTGTTCTTGTAATATGATCATTGTGTTAGTCATATTCTTCCTCCTTTTCCCTCGTAACCTCCGGGGCGGGATGTCATTCACTCCAATTCAGTCCAGTAAATATTATCCAACAGCAACTCAATTTCGAATATCCGACTAATAGTTGCCGCGTTTTGTTCGCCTTTTTTGCAAACCTCTTTCAGTTTCTTTAGCTCATCTAGTAAGGGGCGCACATTTTTCCAGTACATAGCTCTCTCCTTTCTGCCGGTATTACCCGACCGGCGGCGGGATGTATCTTATATTCTATTTGTGTTTGCTTTATCTATAAAACATTATATCACATATTATAGATAAGTCAATAGGTATTTACAACTTTTTCAAAAAATATTTTCCAACCATCTGATCCGCTACAACACAACACACAGAATACCTTTATAACGTCATATTTTGCGATTTTAGCGGGTTTAGGGTAGTTTGTGTACTTCTTATAGGGTAATACTGTCCATGCGCTAAAATCGCTGAATTTTAGGTTCTATGACATGTTTAGTTTTGGATCCTTTATTTTTCCCCCCAATTCCATATTTTCATATTTCTTTATTTCTCGTCAGTTTCATATTTCATTATGTTTGTTTCTATGTATAATTGTATACATGTATACTTGTATATTTGTATTATAGTATACTTTTCACGAGAAACAATTAAAGGAGTAACTATTTTTTAAGTTACTCCCTTTTATTTTATCCCCTTTTTTATTCTCGTATTTTTTAGTTAGCGTTGTCATAGTAGTTCCCTCCCTGACGTTTGTTATCTTTGTTGAGTCTTTAAAAAAATATCTACCAACTATATAAGTCAGTAGATATTTACTATCTTTATAATTCTTCCACAATTACCTGAGTTTCTATTCCCGAGGACTCTGTGATCATTTTAGCATACATCTCAGCATCCGCCTGCCGTTCAAATAGCCCGGAGTAGGACAATCCTAAATCTGTAAACTGCACTACCCTATATCCAAGTTTTTTCCTTTTTAACTTAATATTATAATTCTTACTACTGTTATAAGAATTGATAATATTAGTTGGAACTGTAATACTAATTCCGTTGGTCATATCAAAAGTGCGGCTATCTATGGTTTTAATATGAGCAGCTACTTGCCCATAGTCTTTTGTATCTATAACTAATCTTTTCATTTTATGCTTCCTCCAGCTGGTCGAACGTGCGGTACCCTGTGTGTGCGTATAAAATATCATTCATAGTTTCCTCAGTATATCCATTGATACTAGTAACGATTTTTAAAGTTTGCTCCGATACTCCCAATACCTCAAGTATTTCCCACATTGTTTCAATTGTCATCATATCTGCCATTGTAGTTTCCTCCTTTTATTATGAATATAGTAGGGGAGTATTGCTACTCCCCTGTTTAATTAACCTACTGTGCCATATACTCTAAAAATCTATCGATTGTATCAGCATCCTCATAGCTAAGGTTCTTAATTGACGCCTTGCCGTTCGGCAATTCATCATACTTAAAACCGAGTTCGTCAGCGACCTCAGCCTTAATTGTGAGTCTCCAACGTTTCTTAGCGAACCCAACCTCGCCGATTACCTTTTTACCAACGTAGATAGTTACCAGATTCGGACGATGCTCCCATGTTTTCAACTGAAACATTGATGTATCGGCATCAAGGTCCATCACTGCCTCAACAAAGGCGTCACGGTTCGGGTCGACTTTGTAGTGGCGCTCTTTCTTTTCCACTTTTTTCTCGATCAACTGCGGTCCGTTCTCTCCACTTTCTGTCGGCATCGGAACGGACAGCGTTGACTCCTCAGCCGCTACTGCCTCGGCTTCCGCCAGCAGTTCCTTTTTCAGCTCCTCCTCAGCTTTCAGCAGTTTTGCAACGGCATCGGCTTTTTTACCTTTCTTATTGATCTTCACATTCAGCTTCTCGGCCTCTTTCATAAGCATATTCATTGTCATGCTATACAGTTTGTCTTCTCTTGTCATAATGTTCCTCCTTTGCGCTGTTGCGCTTGCTATGTTTGTTTTGTTGTATTCATACTAACATGTAGTATAACGTTTGTCAATACCCTTTTTCAAATTTTCTAAAAAATCGGGTTTCTTCTATATATATGTAAAAACGGTTTTATCTATGTCTGATCAGCCCCCGCTTTACTTCTTTCCTAATAAAATTATAATCATAGTAACAACGACCTACAAACAGCAAAAAAAAATTGCAGAGTGCAGTCTATTTTTTTAATAGTACTGCTTCTCTACAATTTTTTTCAGAGTTTTCTCTACAATTTTTTTCGTTCTCTACAATTATTTTTGCTTAAATAACTTTCTGATCAATTCTGTTTTTATTTTCTTCTCACAAATCGCACCATATCCCTTTTGTCTTGCTTCTGGTTTCTTTAATTTTCTACCACATCTAAGACAATACTCATATTCTTTTTCCATTTATTTCTCCGGCTTCTTATTCATTTCCGCTAATTCATCGGCTATTACAGCTAACGGTACTATATTCGCACTCATATTATCACCTTACAAAATATGCACTAATAAATATTGCATTGCAAATATATCTTCCATCTTTCCCATCTTTATGCCACGTTCTACTTTGTGTATCAACTGTAGCATATGTATTATTTCAGCATCTGAATACTTATTCACATGTGGCTTTGCATTCTTTATCTGCCATCCTGTAAGACCAGTTGCTTTACTTATATTATTCCCTTCATATGATTGTACCTGCAATACTGCTTTTGCGTTATTGTATAATACTGACAGCATTACCATTGTAGCTTCTCCTACTTCATATGACTGCTGTAATAAATCAAAAGTCTTATTTACTTTTCTGTCCAATATTGCATCTACTAAATCAAATATAGCATCATATGGTGGTTCATATATTGTGCCGTCTTTTAATAACTTCTCAAATGCTTTATCTTCTGTTATACGAAGCACCTTCATTCCTGTAGCATGTTCGATACAATCAGCACCGTAATCATCATTATAATAATTCTCAACATATCTCTTTATCTTATCTATCTCTAACAGAATACGACCGTAGTCATGTTCACATATATCTATCAGAAGCGTCAGATTGCGTTTATTTAGCTTTATTTCTTTTAAGACATACTTCTCTAGCATCGAATCAGAAAGTCTCTTAAAATCGCAAATAAACGCTTTGTACGCTTTGTAGAATTTTGTTCTCTTATCTACGTTTGTCAGCAGATGAATCAGAATATTATCTCCAACTACTTCTTCTATCTTATTCTGTAGCTTTGCATTCTGCATCAAATCTTTATCATCCCTGACAACATACACATAAGTATTAGATACAAATGAATGATTCTTTAACTTACCGTATATATCTGATACTAAATCTATATACTTTACTTCTTTACCAGTTACTTTTGCTATCTGATTGATATATATCTGTTGCACTTTCCACTCTTCTCCGGAAAATATAAGATAAGATGGTAACTGTTTAGATTTTATCTTTGCTTTTAATGTTGCTACATCCATTTAATTTTCCTCTCGCTCAAATACAGGCATAAAACTCTGATAAATAGCATTTGATAAACTCTGTACAAAACTTTCATCTTGAGACAATTCATCTTTACCTATATGAACCAAGATTCCATGTAAAATCTCATGACACAAAGCCTCGTCTTGTTGTTCTTTAGAAATATCTTTACTAATTTTTATTACAGCTTTTCCATAATCTATTTGACCAAAATGTGTATCTGTATTAAATTCATCGTTTACATATACAATATTATGCGGTATTCCGCAAATGTTAATTTTCATGTTCTTCCTCCACAGCACTTATAATGTTTTCATCTCCGTTTTCACAATAGTTTAATAATAAAATAATTGCTTTTGCAAGTCTTTTTGGAATATTATAAAATGTATACTTCTTTACACCATCTGATATTATTACATCCATAATTCTCTTATCTCCAATACCCAATTATCAATAAGCATCTGTTTATTTATTCCTTTTACTTTTAACTTCTGTAAATATTTAGAAGTGGCTAAACACGCTTCTCCGTATCTTGAAATATCCTCCGGATCTATATGATTATCCGCTTTTTCTAAACAGACATTCATAAACGCTTTCCAGAACAATCTCAAATCATATCCTTCAGCATCTTCTTTCAATGCTAATTTGCTTGGTATCTTAAAAACATTTGCCAATGACACTTCTGCTATATTATCTACTACTAACTGAACATAATCATAAAACTCTGTTATGCTGTCCTTATATAATATATCTACCTCACCCGGAGTTTCACATAAAGTCTTTACAATATCCTCATTATCAAGTGAATAACGCTTGGCATATTCATAGATTTCATCTGGTGTATATCTGTCCATATAAAATACTGTTCCACGACTTCTGATTGTATCAAGCGTATTATTCTCATCCTCCAGTGTCATAATAAAATACGCGTCATTAGGCGGTTCTTCTGTTACTTTCAAAAGTGCGTTCTTTGCGGCATTTGACATATTATCTGCGTCAGGAATGATGTATACCATAGTCATTATCTGTTTATATGACTGTGTTATCATATCTCGTATAGTATCAATTTTTACATCAGGAAGTTCATATACATTAACGTAGTCAGAACTTACACGCCAATTATTAAACATATTCTCTAATTCATGAGCAAATGTTTTCTTTCCACTTCCCTTCGGTCCAACAAATATGCTGAACCGTGGGAATGTACGATTTTCTATAAGCTGTTCAATTCGACTTTGTAAATTATACTGTCCAATCATTTTTTCATATCCTCACTGTTTACTAATATAACCGCCTCAATATCATATTTTACAGACTGTGACCATTTAATATCTGCATTAAGATTTACAAATACTGATAACCACTGCTTAATAATATTAAATTCAATTTCTCTACATCCATTCATCCAGTTCTCATAATTAGTGAGTCTTGGAATTTGAATATATTTCCAATCACATTTAATTCCGTACTTACTTAAATCAAGAAGAAATTGAATATACTGCCGAACAAATGTTTTTAAATCTTTACCAGCATTAAATATATCTTCAATTAACTGAATTGCTTCTGGCACTGACTTATCTATTAAATAATCTGTGAGGTCAAACATAGTATCATAATCTATTGTTCCCAATGCGCTTACAACATTCCCCAATGTTAAATCTTTTGAGTACGCCAAGCACTTATCCATCAGTGTAATAGCATCTCTCATGCCGCCATCTGCTATCTTTGCTATATATTCAATGGCATCAATATCATGAGCATCATCTTCATCACGTTCGTTTTCCAGAATTGCATCTAATCTCTTTACAATACCTTCTTGACTAATTCTCTGAAAATCATACCGCTGTACTCTGGAAAGAATTGTCTTAGGTATCTTCTGCGGGTCTGTCGTGCAAAAGATGAAAATAGACTTTGCAGGCGGTTCTTCGATAATCTTTAACATAGCCTGCCACGCTGAGTTACTAAGGGCATGACACTCATCAATAATAAAGATTTTATACTCACTATCTAAAGATTTTGTCTTGGCTTGCTGAATAATGTTTCTTACATCGTCCACGCCATTATTACTTGCGGCATCAAGTTCAATAGGATTTCCTTCTCCTTTATTTATATCATTTGCAAAAATACGAGCACAGGTTGTCTTCCCACAACCTGCAGGCCCGCAAAACAAATAAGCATTTTTTACTTCGCTTGATTCTAACTGTTGCTGTAAAATAATTTTTGTGCTACTTTGTTCTGTAACATCGTTCCATGTTTTAGGCCTGTATTTTATTGCTAACGCTTTAGTTGCCATTGTTGTCCTCCATCAACTTATATACTCCGTATCTCACAGGTTCTCCGTATCTGTTTGTACTATCCACCATGATAGTAGATATACTATATCCAAGCTGTCTTAATTCTTTAACCCTTGCTGATAATCTAGTAATGCCAAGATGCTTAAAAGCTTCCATACTAGTAATCATATTATTATGATCTTTCATATAACTAAGTATTCTAACTTTGCTACCTCTCATAAGCTTACTCCTTATCCTTATCTATTAACTGAAAAAACTTATATCCCTTATAATAAAAAAATACTTCATCATGATTAGTCTTACAATGCTCATTACCGTCCCAGCCTATTCTTTTATAAGGAATTCCAGTAATTTCAGATACTTTAATAAGTCCTGATATATGTATTTGTTTAAATGATGACGGCGTAATATTACTTACTTCCTCGTGAAACGATTTTTTCATCATTCTATCTGCTTTAATTTGCTTATTCAGCCATGCGAATGCATTACTCTTTAACTGTTCACAATTATTCATAATTTGACCTCTCTAATAATCGTTTAAATTCCCTTTCTGATACAATGTAGTATCTCTCACCATTTCCAAAATCAAATGCTAATGCTGAGTGTTCTTTTCGCATTGCAAATGCTTCTTCCTCAATCTTTAACAACCAATCCTCTTTGATTGTAAAAGAACTACAATCTTTTGTCTTTGTCTTACACTCTATCAACCAATTTTCATTTTCTACGTCTCCTTTCTTAAAGGCTGTTGCTCCTGAGTTTGTCACCTGTTTTCCATTTATTACTTTTGCTACTGCTTTTTCTTGTACATTACTATAAAATCTTGTAGGTTTCATTTGTACCTCTTAAATCGCCTTCTAGCTTCATATGATCGTCTATTTGCATCTCTTTCTACGTATCGTAATTTAGCCGCCTTCGTAGCTTCAGCTACATATTTCTTTTTCCAGTCATTATACTCTTTACAAGTACTATGACAATGCAATTCACGTTTTTTACAATCTTTACAAGGTCCGTGTTTCATTTGTTTCCTCAAAATAATCTTTTCTTCTTATTAACAAGTTTCTTCGGTTTCTCTACAATTATTTTACTAGATAATAATAAAGTTGCTTTTTTAATCACCCAATCTAAATTTATGGGCAAAAATGCTCCTGAACTTCCATCCCAATCTGTAAAATATTCGTGCAATGTTACTTGCTCTGCTATCTCTGGATATTGCTCTTGCAATTCTTTTAACTCTACTGCCCATTTAGACCATTGATAATCAGATACAATGCTTTCACTCAATTTATAGTATATACATGAATGAATCAGCATTTGATACCTTCGCTGTTGTATCTTCTCTGCTATCTTTAATTGTTCTCCTGTAAATAATTCATATGTTTTCATAACTGCCCCAACTGGATTCGAACCAGTATCGTGAGAGTCAAAGTCTCATGTGCTAACCGTTTACACTATAGGGCATTAAAGCGTGGCTTTATGTAGTACTTGTTCTCTTTCGTATCAACGCATAGGTACTACCCACGCTTTAGCGGGAGCGGAAGGACTCGAACCTTCGTTACAAGGTGATGGGCCTTGGCGTTGCCTTAGACGTACTCTAACTATGTTATCATCATTGTCATTGTACCCTTTGTCTACACTTACGCTCCCAAACTAAACAGGGGCACTAGGATTCGAACCCAGAACTTCGGATTTGGAGTCCGTTATTTTACCAATTACACTACTATACCCCCAAATTACCGGCGGCAGCCTTGGCTTTCGACTGCACTTTAATGCTCATTAACAAACCAGTCTTTTACAAGCTACCGCAGAAGCCGCCTCGCATTTGCTCCTGACTTTAATTAAAGATACAGCCCGAAGGACTTATGTACCCGTAGCGGCTATTTCACTTGTAATTATGTGGGTAAGGATTTGCACCCTACATGAATGTATTACTCCCGACCGTAACATTCTTATCGCTATAAGCGTCTACCTATTCCGCCACCACATAACGTAGTCTTTCCTACTGTCAGACAACTTCCTCCATTCTCGCTAAAGAATGGGAGAATTGCACCGATAGGACTCGAACCTATACTTCCCGGCAATGGCCCCGGGCGTTCTTCCAATTAAACTACAGTGCTAACGATAATTCATACCATTCAAGTCTGTCACTATTCGTAGCTAGCGAATACATCACCCTCACACTAAATTAACCTAACCCCTGACTTTATCTCTTTGAATTACCGTTCACAGCATTTGCAACTACTGTGAAGTCGGGAATACTGGACTCGAACCAGTGACACATGGCTTATAAGGCCACTGCTCTAACCTACTGAGCTAGTTCCCGATAGCGTGTAACTGTACAAACAAACACAAACAATAACAATCTAAGGAGTAGAACAAATTATCAGTTACACGCTTTTGAGTGCTATTCCCAGCTTTATTCACACTCCGACACAATAACGCATTTGTTCAATATCAGCTACTTTCTTATTTTTGTCTGCGATGCCGTTTTATTTATTTTCAATGTGCTTTCTTAACTGTACTTATTGTATCATGTTATCTAATGTTTGTCAAGCAGATTTCATAAGTTTTTCAATTAAATTTTCAACTCTTTCTAATATATCTCTATGAGATTCTAAATATTCATTCACAGATGCTTGACCGTGGATTTTACCTTCTAATATTTCACCCGTTTCTATGTCTACTATATCAAACCATGCACCTGATTTTTTTATTACATCATATTTAATCGCTACCTCAATTAAATCTCCTAAATAATCAATACCTGTTTCATAGTTAATGGTATAAAATCCAGTACGTCTTGTTGGCGGACAAGTTTTATTTTTTGTCATGCTCATCATAACAATATTACCCATCGGGCTTTCTGCTGAACGTGTTAGTTCTTTTCCCGATTCATCTATAAATTTTCCACGTCTAAATTCCATACGAACAGCGCAAAAATGTTTCCACGCCTTACCGCCGGGAGTTGTAGTCCCACCCCATGTGCTATTCAAATCCTCTCGTATTTGATTGATACCGATTCCTGTACATTTATGTCGTTGCATCAACATTTCTATTTTCTTACCAAACAATGTCAATGCTTTTGCAATACCGCCATATGTTTTATCCTCTAATGTCTTTTCTAACTCTTGCTGTGACATTAAAGCACCGATACTATCAAGTACCCAAAGACCAACTTCTCCAGTATCTACACTTTCACATATAATCTGGAATATCTCTTCTGCTGATTGAGATTTTGGTTGTAGTATATACAACTTTTTCACATCTACCCCAATCTTCTCTGCCCACTCAATATCTAAAGTATTTTCTGCATCAATATATAATACATCCCTATCATCATCTGAATGCTGATAGTTAGCTACAATATCAAGTGCTGTAGTAGTTTTACCACCGTGTTCTTCCCCGTAAAATTCTGTGATCTTACCTACTGGAATACCGCCAAACGTACAATAATTCATTCTAGGCGAAGTGAATGGGATACGCTTATAAGAAAATTCTCCGAGTCCTTGTGTAACGATTTCTTCTTTGAATCGTTTATTTACATCTTTCATTATTACATCTAATTTACTGCCCATCTATAATCTCCTCTATATATGGTAATCTATGAAGAAGTACTACAAAATCATTCCACTCATCAAGTTTATGGCCTGTTCGTTCTCTTATGATTTTAAATACCGTTTCGTAAGACATACATACAGTTCTTCTTTGATTATAAGAAGATGGAAGTAACTGTATTAACTGCCACCAATATTCTTTATTTTTTGTACTCAAATATTGATTCCTATACTGATTCATCAAATCTATAACACCATTAAGAATAATAATAGATGTCCCTTTTATTAAATGCTCGTGGCTAAAATCATCCAATTCAAACTGTTTAGCGGCAATCTTATGCATAGTAGAACACGATACCTGTGATTTACCAACTGTATATCTATCCATTTCTTTCCACCAATATAATGGGGCTGTAATATCCATGCTACACTGAATCATTCTAGCATATGTACGATGTTCTGTTCCTGCTTTATATAATCTTTTCATAAGGTCTAAATCATTTTCACCAACTTCATAAAGATTTTTATTATCAAAAATACTGTCACTTTTATCCCACGAATTGAGTGGATTTCTCATACTGCGAATAGCATGTTCAAATCCCCACATATCTATATTTTCTACTTTAATCATATACGCTCCTTTACATATCTAAATAATTTTAATACTAATTGTCCTTGACCTATAACTGAACTTCCTAAATGATCTGTCACGTATGTATAATACCATTTTGCCTTTGCTTTATCTTGCTCTTTTGAATTGCCTAATTTTTCACCCGCTCTATATAAATACTTAAAAGCATTGGTTAAACAGAAAATTGCTGTAATTTTTCTTCCAAATAACTCTTGCATTTCAACAATACATTCTTTTCTTCCCTCTTTTTTATAATGTTTTGGATGATTTACATTTTCCATTAAATATCTCCTTTTGCTCTATGTAAACTGTGTTCTGTGTCAAACCCTTCTGGATAACGTGCTTTTAACTTATCAATGTTCATCTGCATAATATCGTCTAAATTCCAATCACATGCTATACAATACTCTGCAATGAACCATAGTAAATCACCGACCTCTTTTTGTAAATGTTCATACTCATTACCTATATCATGACCTTGATATACTTTCTGATAGATTGAATGGATCTCTCCAATCTCACCAACCATGCCATGTAATGCATGTGATTCCATTTCGTGAGTTCGCAACTTTTTATTGATAGTTCGACTTGCTAACTTCTGATACTCATTTCCGGTCATTTAATCATCCTCCTCCCTCAGATCATTAAAGGGGCAATCATCACAGGCACTCACCCACTCCCCATTTTCATCTAAGTAATAATCATCCCCATATCCGGTACACTCATAACAGTAATCATCATAAGGACTTTCCATTATTTACCACTGCCTCCTATTCTAGTAAGTTCCATTTCTTGTATTCTGCGTGAAAGAACTTTCTTCACACTGGATAAAAGTTCTTGGGCATTTTCTACTTTTGCTTTCATCGTCTTATACGCCCTTGTATAACTTGAGGACACAATAAACTGCTCCTGACTTGCTAATTCAGCTAAACTGTCTTTATCAGCTATTGTACCCTTGTCCTGACTTGCTCTTGCTGTATGATACATCTCTTTATACACTGCTTTTGCTATATCATCACGAATACCCAACTGTTCACACATACCACCTGCAAAATAAATATAAGTAGAAAGATTAAGACAAAAATCATCTAATTCATCTGTTGTGGGAGGATTTTCACCATCTTTCAGACAGTCTTTTATAAACAGCACATACTTGTCCAAATCTTTACAATATGGCTGAATAATGCCGTCTACAATTTCATCTATAATTAAAGACTTGCTTTCCACATCATCTTTTATATCATGAATTTCATCCAATTCTTCATCTGTTAGATTGAATTTCATTTTTCTACCCCCATAATCTGCCGGGCTTTTTCATATAATAACAAGGCTGTAATCAATTCTTGCTTTGAAATCTTCCTTTGTACAACATCTTCACAAAACGGTTGAATCGTTGTAAATATAAAATCTTCTGTTGTTTCCTGAACCTTCGTTGTAATCTCATACATTATTGAATCCATTTTCATCCTCCTTATCTAACCACAATTTTTTAGGCAACATACTTAATAACTCGTCATCTGTTAAATACTTTGATCTATATCCACAACAACATATATAATAATTTTTCATAGGTATTTTAATAAACTGCATAAAATTTCCGCACTTCGGACATAAATATTCCATTTAAAATAGCCTCTTTCTCTTTCTCTCTTTATCTTTCATCTCCCCAACAAACTGCCGGTATTGCCTTGTATATTCGTAACTTTCTTTAAATACATTATTTACTGCTTTATACATATTTGGTTCATATTGTTTTACTATCTCTAATTCTTCAAATAATAATCTGCCATACGGACAACCAACACACCCAGTTCTTAATAATCCCCACTTTTCATAACAATCGGAATGTTTTATGTCAAATGCTTTATCATATACTAATTTATCCTCATTTTTAAACCAGAATAATGGTCTATATGAATTTTCTCCTTGTGTATAACAATTTTTATATGCCGTTGCTCTTGCCCCACCCTCAGCTTTTCTAACACCAATAATCATTAAATCACATCCAGTATTAGTAATTAATCTATGAGCAACGTCTTTTTTTGCATACTTACAACATTTAAAGGATATATTAAATGTTGGCGGATTAGCAATTAAAAACTCTTTAAGATATTTCCTTTGAGATATATTAAATCTACTATAATTATCTGTTTCACCAATTGCTTTACGATTGCACCACCACCTAACACTTGATTTACAATTCGGATACTGTTTTAACATATCTTCATAAGGTAAATCTTCAAAATTAAATCCTGCTTTTTGCAAACGCTCTATATACATAGATATTTCTTTACTCAAAAACGGCTGACCATAGTCTCTTGTACAAACAGGAATTGGTTTATTCGCTTTCTCTCTGCGTATTTCTATACCATATCTATCTTCAAGATATTTCAGATGATCTTTTGTAGCTTTATACTCTAATCCAGTATCAAACCAAACATACGTTACTTTTTTCTGTTCGTCTATTCTATATATTAAGTCTAACATGATATCACTGTCAGACCCACCTGAAATAGAACAAACAGGATGCTTATACATATCTCTATTTATAATAGAATATCCTTTAACAAAAGATTTAATTATTTCATCTGACTTGAAATTTGGTAAATTATCTAAAACTGTTTGCAATGACACTCAAAAAATCCTCCATATCATAATCAAAGAAAACTCTTTTCTTTTTTCCTTTTATTTCTATCACACCATTAGCTTTTTCAATATCATAACGAACGCTTTTCCACCCATGCTGTTTTTCCAATTCAAGTTCTTCTATAGGTAAAAATAAAGTAACATCCTTATTTATCCACCAACATATAACTCCTGCAAACACACCTTCTATCTGTGATTTTTCAAGTAGTCCATTCCATTGTGTCTCTGTAATATTACTGAATGGCAAAGTATTTCCATGAACTGATTTACATTCAAAGTAATATTCATAAGGTTCTCTATATACTATAAAATCACAAATACCAGCAACTCCCTTAAATCCAGCGGTATTATCATTTAGACGGTCAATAGAAACGCCTTCAACGCACTCAAAAGATTTACGTATAACATTTTCAAACTGTTTCCCTCGATTTACACTCAAATCTCTACCTCATATTCTTCTGCTAATTCTTTAAAATGTTTCATAATATAGAAACAAATATCTTTAGTTAATCCGCTATAAGATAAATCACACACTACATCGATAGCATACATATTTGTTACTCCGCTATCTCTAATGCTTACATAATCCTCAAACTGTTCTTTTGTTGGCTTCATAATTATCTATCCTTTTTACATCTCTGTTTGTAATTGCAATAACTACATGCTTTCTTTGTTACGTTTTCCGGTTTTGGCGGTGTAATCATACGTTTAACATAACCGTCACAATCTTCAATATATCCTATTAAATTCTGTTTCATTTCATCAGTAGGAACAAACATGAAAGATTTCATATCAAGCACATCCCTACTAATATACACAAACAAAACTTCTGGAATATTAAATGCTATAGAATAAGCTGTACCCTGATTATAATGACTAAAATCAACATCTTTCCTATTTGCAAATTTATAGCTGTTTTCCGTTTTCAATTCAAGAATGTAATAATGATTCTTATATTTTATAATACCGTCACACATGAATGACAAATTCAACTTCTTATGATACAGTTTCGTTTCCATGCCACTTTTTGAAACTATATTCAGATAATCAAGATTTCTACTTTTCACAAAATGAGCAACATCTATATATTCACAGTCCATACCATTTTCTTTCATGTTTTCAATTGCTGTCTGTATACGAACATGAATATCTGTACCGCTATTACAAATACCTACCAATGTATAACTAGAATTTGATTTATCTGGTTCTATACCTGATACTTGATAATAACTTGCTCTTATACAATTCATTCCTGATGGTTTATATGTCTGACTGGGTTTTCTACTCACTTTACTTTTTTCATCGGTCAATTCAATACTTCTTTTTAAATCATTTAAAAATGATTGCTCCGGCGGTAATACTTCTGTTGCTGAATTTATTAGTTTTATTACACTCTTCAAGCTATTTCTCGACATCAATTACTCCTTTCATAACACACACAATAAAAGGTATACATAAACTACTTCCTATAATTATATCCTTAGTATTACTATAGTTTATACGCAAAGTTGTCATGTAATCTTCTCTCCCTATAGTTCCTAATAAAATTACTATTCCAACAAATGCTAATACTGATACAATAATAAATATGAGTCGTTTTTGGTGCTCTATCTGTTTTGTACGTTCTTCCCGTGTCATACTTCTCTCCTTTCTTTATAATGTGTTTATCTGTTTATATTAAACATTATATCACATTATAAAACAAAGTCAAGCTTTTTTGCAAAAATAATAGTAGCAGAATTTTATCTGCTACTATTATATAATTATTACTGTTTATCCTTCAACACGTTCATCTTCTAATAACGCTATAATGATTGTAATATTGCCATCAGTAAATTTAATTGCCGAATCTGAATCATCACCGTAATGTATTTCAATCACATCATTCTGAATTGATTTGACCTCATCTACTAACATCTGAATGTCCACTGCACAAGTATACTCTTTAAAATTACTACTTGATACATAATTAAGAATTTCAACACCGCTTGCAGATTTAGAAGATACTTGTAATCCTGTATTTGTAAATGTTAAATAAACTCCATTTTTATCATACGGACTGACAAACAACATTAGACGATCAAGCAACTGAACCAAATCGTTCTTTGCTATTGCACAAACGCTATTAAATTCAGACTGTACAAGTCCCATAATAGCATCAATAGCAAAATCTTCAATGCCCTCCATAAACTTACCATAGAGAATGCAATTCTTAGTACTATATACAATTGTATCATCTACAATATTTACATCAATATTCTCTTCCGTAAATACAGATGCCAGATTGATAAATTCTCTGCTTACCAGTTTTGCTTCACCAAACAACTGCAAATCCATATTAGCAATCTTATATGTATCTGTAGCCACTACAGTATTTCCCATATAATAGCCTGTATAACACGGAATTTCAAGTGTATCTGCAAGTGCTGGTTGAATCGTGTCGAGAATCACTTGCAATGTAGAACGATTGATAACTCCTGCACTTGTATCTCCGCTCAGTTTCAAATTAGCAACTGGGTCTGGATATTTGATAGGCTGACCATCTTCATCTAACGGAAGTTCGATCTTATATGTACCATTTCCCTTTACTTCTAAAACTCCCATTGATGAGATATTAAAAATTACATTCTCGCAGGTCATTTTTGAGATCAACTTAGCGAACGTATTTGCGTCTATAACAGCGTAGAAATCATCAGAATTGACAGTTTCTTTTACATACAAATAATTTGTAGCATCTGTTGTAACAAGCGTCAATTCGCTATTTTTGACTTCTACACACATAAGACTTGTAATCGGAATAAGTTTATTATTACCTACTCCTTTAATTGCTTTAGATACTGCTTCCTGTAATTTAATTGTACTGATTGATACACTCATGTTTTGTCCTCACTTTCTACTTAAATATATTCACGCCAGTGTTCTGCAAAATAACTAGGTACAACTGTCTTTTGCCAATCGAGTCCATAATAAGAATGCTTATTGATTCTCTTATGACCTTCACCCTTCATTCTGCGTCTTGACATTTCTCTCAAAATTCTTCTTTTTGTACTGCTCATGATCTCTCCTTTCATTAGTAAGTAAATAAAACACTGGTGTATCTATAATAGCAAGAACTATTTTTACAATCGCTTGCCCTATAATCATAGCTAACATCATGCTATGCATACTTGAATCGAATAACCAGCCGAAACCAAATCCAAATGCTATAACTACATAAATTACACTATCAATAATCTGACTTGTTGTAGTTGATGCATTATTCCATATCCATCTTCCGCCCTTTCTACTTCCGTGCTTATCAATGTATTTATCTCTAATTCTATGAAAAATGAACACATCCCAGCTTTGAGAAGCTAAAAATGCTACTAAACTGGCAATAACAAAAACCCAGTTCTGTCCAAATAATAATACATAACTTTCTTGTACTGTAGCATCAACCGGCATTAAATATCGTGCTATTACTATTACAATAGTGGCGATTATCTGACAAATAAATCCGTATTTTACTGCTAATCGTGCTTCTTTTTTGCCCCAGATTTCTCCTATTACGTCTGTAATTAAAAATGTAATAGGATAACAAATTGCGCCCACTGTTAATGTTACCGGATTACCGAATAATGTAAACCCAGTATTAAATACTTTAGCAGATATAGCATTTGCAGTAACTAAACCTATAGCAAATATCATATACAATAGATACAAATTTTCCTGTTTTTTCTTCATATTAAATTCTCCTTCATTTAATGAGTTGGTAAGGATAAACAACTATCCTCGTTTTTATTGTTGGTAGGACTAAACAACGTACCTCCTTTCTAAAATAATCTTTGGGATTTAAATGTTTTAGGGCCTTTATATACATAACGCTCTTCCCAATTAAGCATTATATCTATATTATACCTTAAACGTGCTTTATAGTCACTACATAATTCTCGATATTTGTACTTATATTTTTCAATTACCGGTAGAATAGAAGATAACGCATCTTCACGCATTGACTGTAAATTTGCCTTATCTGATTTCGTTCCGTCACTTATCATGACAGTCTGTAAATCTTCTGTTAAGATTAGACCGTTTATAGCTACCTGTAACCAAGTAGTCGAATCAGCACTATAAAATGGAAAATTCTCTAATATTCTAGGAACAGTTATTCCAAAAGCATGTACTTTCACATTTGGATTATCACTCTTTTGTATAATCGAGAACACCTCATTAAAATACTGAATTTGCACATCTGTAGAAACTCCGTGTCTACCGCCTATTCCTATATAATCAGCTAATTTTCCATTTACCTCAGTGTTTAAAATTCTATATAACCCTTCCTTAGGTTCTCCAAAATGATATAATGGTAATATGTTTACATCGTCTAATCTTTCTTTCATATACACATAATTTTCCCAGCTTTCGTCACTACACTTTCTAGCGGTTACACTATTAAGAATAGGATATGGAATAACATCTAATTCAGCCCAATTTGATATTTTAGAATTACGCTTAATAAATTTAATATAATCATCAACATCAACAACTGCTCCGGAATGTGCTACAGAAAATGCTCCACTGTCTATAAATAATCTATCTGCTAAATTATCATTTTCCCACCAGTCTATAACCCTTCCTTCGTTTACCCAGGATAATAATCTATGTGCTTTTTTACTCCTTAAATATTCATCAGCATCTTTTGAACCCCATCCTGCAAAATACAAATTAAATGCCATTATATTACTCCCATAGTTTTTAAATATACGAACCAACTATTATCATGCTTACCTACAATACTATATAAATTTGTATCAAACGGCATATCTAACAATAAATTTAATTTATATATACATTCATTAAGATTACGTTTTTCATAAAGATAATGTTCATTTCCGTTTAATTCATATACAAAATCTTTCCAAATGGGGTAAAGCGGATTACATTTAAATGTGATTGCTTCCAACAATGTCCAGCTTACCCAATCTTGATTAGCGCAATTAAATACGACTTTTGCCTTACTTAATAACTCATAGTATTTTACTTTATCATAAGTATCTACAATTTCTAAATTTGAATTTGGTGCATTTACTATGGTATCTAATCTTGTCAATACTTCATTGTTTGAAGTGATTGGTCTGTCTTGTCTCGGATTCACAAGTTTAAATTTAATATCTGGACAGTTTTCAACTACATCAAGAAAAAACATTGGGTCTTTCTCATCATCAAATCTCGATGCGAACAATACAAATCTTTCTTTAGGCATAATAGTTGAACCAAACTTCAATCCCATTTCTTGTAATTGTTCTTTAAGTCTACTACTGTTGTACGGCAACCCTACATGAAATATATTATCTTCTCTAGCAATACCTGCTACAACGCACAGTTGTTTAAGAATATGCGAACATGTAAATATAAAATCATACTGTTTCCCATATCCCTGTTCTATGGGGCGCATCCATTCTCTCATATTCCAGGCAAAATCAGTATCATCTACAGATTGAGCATGTATAAATGTTCCGATTTTAAACTTCATTCCTTTAAGTTGTCTAATATAAAACAAACTTTCAATTCCGGGATGCCAAAAATCCTCAACATAAATAATGTCATCATCAGTTATTGCATCGAGATTGATCAATTCTACTAATTTCATAATTTGAGACATAGCATAATAACTTCTACCGCAGGCGTCTAATACAACACCGGTTTTAATTGTATTTCCAAGCGGTTCCCCTTCAATCCGAACAAATGGAACATTATATTTTTTAAAATTACTTTCTGCCCATCCATCTACAGCTGACATTAAATAAGTATATCTTTCAATATATGGCTCAAGCGGTACATAATATAACATACTCAATCCTCCGTATCATTATATATTTCTGTATCACAAGAATACTGTCCGTTTCGTAAATCATATAATGAATTAACTTCAAATTTAGATGCCTTAATTATTCCTACTGATATATCCGTTCTATATTTAATATATACATTATCAGCTATACGAGAAACTGGTAATCTCAATATAACTGCATCAAAATAATTTATAACATATTGAGGTAATATTTCGGATGATTCAATAACGACTTTAAACGAATCAGATATTTCATATAATCTATCAAGAAAATTCCAATCTACTATATTTACTTCACCTGCTCCGAAATATACGCATTCAATACCAATTTTATGAACGACTATTAAATTAGACATGATTATTACTATTTTATCAATATCTGGATTAGTTGATTCTACAAATAAAGTCATTAACCCATAAGACGGATTATGTTCTCTATCAACACCGTACCATATTCTCATATTTTTATTTCCTCACCGTACCATTCTTTTGTAACAGCTACATCACACTTTATTGGAATTGTTAACCCACTTTCCGCCGCTTTTGCCATGAGCATTGCAAATCTTTCAGAACATTCTTTTACATTCTCTTCAGGACACTCTGCTATCAATTCATCATGAACAGGTATAAGAAGTCTGAATCCTAACTCTTTTAATCTTTCATCATTCCCGACTAAAATCATAGCAAGTTTACTCATATCTGCGGCTGAACCTTGTATTCTTGCATTAACACACTGTCTTTGTGCATCTGCTATCTTACCACCATTATCAACAATCCAGATACCTTCTTTGTTTGCTTCTTCAAAGATTTTTCTTTTCTGACCAAAATATGCTTGTCTTAATCTTCTGATATACTTTTGCTGTACATCTTCGGGCACTTCATACTCCAATGTCTCTGATACATCGAAGTCCAATAAATCGTCATCTGGTGGCACACCTTCTTTCCATTTGAACTCGAACTCAGGGAGTTGCAAATCGGGCAATCTTCTCTTTCTACCCCACAAGGTAGTAACGTATCCTTTTTCATAAGCCATATCCAAACTATCTTCTTCAAACTTTGGTATTGCCGGAAATCCTTTAAATACAGAATCTTTTATAGCTTGAGCCTTTTTAGTTGTAGTTCCCAACTGTTCTGCAATAGAGGGCACTCCTCTCCCATACAATACGCCAAGCAAAATGGACTTGGCTTGAGATCGTCTATTCTTACCGTCAGGATTTGTGGTTCCATCTGGTCTAAACTCAAGGCAGTTATCATACGTTGTGTTAAAAGACAATGCGGCAATTTCTGCATATAAATCCTTCCCTTCTTGATATGCTTTAATCATCTTTGGGTCACCGCACATCTGAGTCATTACTTTTGGTTCTTGCTGTGAATAGTCGGATGACATTAAAACATATCCGTCAGATGCTACAAACATCTTTCGTATATCTTTATTGTGCGATGGTATGTTCTGTAAGTTCGGATCTGAACTACTAAATCTTCCTGTATCTGCTCCGTACTGATTAAAACTACAATGTATTCTTCCATCTTTCGGATTCACACATCCTGGTAATTTATCAATATAAGTCGATACTAATTTTGCTATTTCTCTATAATCAAGAATTGCTTTTGCTATAGGATTATCAATTTTCTGTAAAATGTCACTTCCAGTTCCTCTTGGCTTCTTTGAGTCTGGTGGTTCAATTTTAAGAATGTCGTATAATAGAATTGCAATCTGTGTAGGACTACCTATGTTTATTGGGTCATCTAATTTACAATCTTTATGTTTTTGCATATATTCATATATATCATTTCCCCAGGTGTTACAGATTTTATAAAACTCATTTTCCTTTTCTTCAAGCAGTTTATTATATTTTTCTGATAACTTTTGCTGATATTCAAAATCAAACTTTACTCCGTTATCTTCCATATCA
>JAEIGA010001697.1_pt1 | contig 34802 bp, 31 predicted proteins | sample 9270691 | NCBI WGS metagenome assembly JAEIGA01 (sample SAMN17057246, study PRJNA624740) | gut metagenome | biome: biome; isolation source: fecal sample | host: Bos grunniens | place: China: Xizang | collected 2019
CGGCTGTCCGAAAAAAATACTATTTTTGCCCATGGTTATTTGGTTGTTTTGCAAATACAAAAATAACCTAAAAGGGCTGAACCCTTTTATGGAATCAGCCCTAATTTTTTTCTTTTTTAAACTTTTAGCGGACAGTAATAAATCGAAATGCCAAATTTTGGTATTTGTATGGCAGATCGCAAGCTTTGAAAGATGTTTCAAAAAATAAATATGCAATCAATACCATTTTAAAGGATAAAGAAAGTATACGATTGGAGGTAGTTCCTGAAGGCTGTGGAGTATATAGTGGATTGTATATTTTGACAGATATGAAGTTTGAATTTGTTGAAAAACTAATTTGTTCTGATGATTTTATTGAGTATGTAAAACTTTTGAAAAATTATAAAAGTGGAGGTTATTATACCTTTTCTTCTAAAGACTTAGAACATTATTTGAATTATAAAATAGCAGAAATATATGAATAATAAAGAGTTTTTAAAAGTGGTGGGGGAGTCTTTTAAAAAATTTATAGAAACAGGCTTGCGTAGCAATGAGAAGTTGAAGATTCTTCATGGCGCAATTGCAAATGATTTAAAACATCGTTTAGGAACTGGATTTTCTGTTTGTTCGTTAGGAATAGGCGATAGTAAGGAGATGAAAATTGAAGGAAGGTATATTGATAAGGCTGTGGATATTACAATATTGAAAAATGAAAGTCCTATTGCAGGTATTGGTGTGAAATTTGTCATGCAAAACTATTCTCAAAACTCGAATAACTATTTTGAGAACATGTTAGGAGAAACTGCCAACATTCGTTGCGCAAATATTCCTTATTTCCAGATTTTTATCATTCCAGACAAATTGCCGTATTATAAAAATGATGGTTCGATTCAGAAATAGGAGGAGTTTTCTCATCACAATTCTGAGAAGTACCTGATTTTGTCACGAGATGATATTTATAGTTCAATTCATACTCCAACAAAAACATTGCTTTTTGTTATTCATTTGCCTGAGATTAACGTTAATATAAGAGATAAACATGAATATGTCTATCATTATTCTCAATGTGAAGACATGCTCGTTAGTGAGTCTTCTATAAGGTATGGAAGTTTTTCTTCGGCTGTGGTATATAATGATTATGAGGATTTTGCAGAAAAGGTAGTTCATTATGTGAAATTTTTATAATGATTCATTGACAACGCATTTAGTTTCTATGTTCTGACACTATAAATTTTCAAAAATGGTTTCGATGGAAAACATTCACCGTCCACAACTTATTTATTGAGTTATGGACGGTAAATTATTTGATACACTTATGTAATTATTTGAGATTTAACACCTTGTATTTAATAGTAATTTTAATACCATTGCTATTTCCCTATGTATTATTTCATATCCATCAAGGTTTTACGAAAAATCTTACCTTTATTAGAGGAATCTTCATTATTTTTGCAACGTAAAGTTTTAATCAATTTGAATTCTAACTTATGTCAACACATAAAAATCTTTTAATTAAAATCGGAATCGGGTTAATCTCAATAACATTTGTCTCGTACCTTTTTATCGTTGCCATCAACCATAATTTTTTAAATTTATTCGGTGATTCTCCCACAAAGGAGCAATTGGGAAACCCCATCAGTATGGAGGCTTCTGAAATCTATAGCGATGATGGCGTTTTGATTGGAAAATATTTTGTAGAGAATCGTTCGTCTGTAAAATTGGACGAGATTTCTCAGGCCTTTATCCAAACTTTAATAGAGACGGAAGATAAGCGTTTTTACGAACATAACGGTGTGGATTTCAGAGGGGTCTTAGGTGCTTTTAAAGATGCCTTGTTCGGTGATGCAAGGGGGGCGAGCACCATTACCCAACAATTGGTGAAAAATTTATTCAAGACTCGTACTGAGTTTTCTAATGGATTGTTTTGCAAAATACCGGGAATAAAAACGTTCATCGTGAAGGTAAAAGAGTGGAACGGAGCCATGGAATTGGAAAAAATCTACTCGAAAGATGAAATCCTTGAAATGTATGTAAACACTGTCTATTTTGGAAACCACTCCTACGGCATCAAAGCGGCAGCAAAAAGTTACTTCAACCAAACTCCTGAAAAACTTACATACGAACAATCGGCAACTCTTGTCGGGATACTAAAAGCAACCACCTACTACAACCCTATCAGAAATCCGGAAAATAACAAGAAAAGGCGAAATGACATTCTGACCAATTTACACAACGAAGGTCTTTTCAATAAAATGGTGTGCGACTCTCTTTGTAATCAACCTTTGGAGTTGCATCTAAACAATAGTTCTGATAATCGTGGAATCGCACTCTATTTCAGGGAAGCTGTCTTTAACGAAATGCAATCATGGTGCGAAGAGAATAATAGAGATCTTTATCGCGATGGTTTGAAAATCTACACCTCTATTGATTCTCGTATGCAAAAACATGCGGAAGATGCGGTAAAAGCACAAATGAAAATCGTGCAAAAAAATTTCAACGCACATTGGGAAGCGAAAAATCCTTGGCGCGATGAAAACCAAAATGAATTGTATGGATTCATCGAAGAACGAATCAAAAAAATGCCTGAATTTAAGCGTTTATCAGAAATATTTAATGGGAATGAAGATTCTGTGTATGCTATACTTAATCGACCTCACTTGACAAAGGTTATTGATTATCAGGTAGGACTAAAGGATACGTTTATGAGTTCTATCGATTCTCTAAAATACACATTGCGCTTTCTGCATTGTGGTTTTGTTGCAATGGAACCTCAAACCGGTAAGGTAAAAGCATGGGTGGGCGATGTCGATTTTAACTATTGGCAATATGATAAGGTGGTGGCACAAAGGCAACCCGGCTCTACATTCAAACTATTCATATATACCGAAGCGATTCGGAAAGGATTTTGCAGTTGCGACACTCGCATTGATAGTGCCATCAATTGGTTAGTTAAGGATGAGGATAAAATGAAATTATGGAATCCGCAGAATGCCAACCGAATCTTCACGGATGAAGAGGTTACCCTTAAATCGGCATTTGCCCGTTCTATCAATAGCATTGCAGTACAACTCACAAGAGAGTGTACTCCGGATAGTATCGTCAACTTAGCAAAATCAATGGGTATTCGTAGTCCACTCCGCCCGATACCTTCCATCGGATTGGGTGCAGAAGATGTCTCTTTGTTGGATATGGTCACCGCCTACTCTACAATCGTAAATGAGGGGAAGAAACCTATGCCGGTATTGGTTACCCGAATCGAAGATAGAGAGGGAAATGTTCTCTACAAAAACAAAGGGGAATGCGTACAAGTTTTAGACTACGAAACAGCATTTATCATGCGTGATATGTTGCAAGAGGGATTACGAGATGAAAACGGGACTTCCCAACGTTTAAAAAAATTCCCAATCTTCAAAAATACAGAATATGGAGGAAAAACCGGAACGTCATCAAATTATTCTGATGCTTGGTACATGGGCATCTCTCCTAAGTTGGTTGGTGGTGTTTGGGTTGGTGGAGAGTATCGTTGTATCCATTTCCGAAATGGGACTTATGGACAAGGAAGTCAGACTGCGCTTCCTGTCTTTGGCGATTTTATGGCAAGAGTTATGGCAGACAAGAATCTGACTCGCTACCAGGGACTATTTGGAGAACCTACCCAGGAAATTACAAAAACATATATTTGCGAAAAGATTGAAAAAAAGAACATTGGAGAAGGTTTCGTAAACTTCTGGAAACGACTATTTGGAAGGGATAAGAAAGATAGTATAAACAACGATACCACTAAGAGTAGCAATAAAAGTAGAAGAGAAAAACGTAGAGAAAGAAGAGAAAAACGTAGAAACAACCGTTAGTTAACGATATTGTCTTGTTTTATGATAGAACCTTATGCCCAACAAAAGGGCAGCCAAATAGAGTTCTATCATAAATGCAACCCAAACGCCAACAACTCCCCACCCGCAAATTACTGCTAAAACATAAGCAAAAGAGAGATTCACAATAAGATAGCAAACAATGGCCACCACCATCGGTGCATACACATCAGACAACCCCCTCAATGCACCAATACTAACCACCTGATATCCATCTCCAAATTGATACAATGCCACAATTGCAATTAATAAAGAACTTAATTGCAACACAGCAGGGTCAATGGTAAAAAACGATGCAATCTGACTTCTAAAAACAAACAAAACCACTGCACAAATAAAGCTGAACAACAGACTTAAATGGGTGGATGCAATTCCTGCTTTCCTCATCGAATGAAAATCTTTCTTGCCGATTTGATGACTGACACGAATAGTGGTTGCAGAGGCCAACCCTCCACTAATCATAAAGGTCAATGAAGAGAGATTCATCGCTATCTGATGCGAAGCCAAGGCTACGGCACCAAACCAACCCACCATAATGGAAGAGAGACTCATTCCTAAGGTCTCCAATAACATCTGAGAACCGATAGGAATCCCCATATAAGCCAATCCTTTTATCTCTTTCTTAGAAAAAGATTTCTTTCCAAAGAAATAGAAATACCTTACCAAAGGTTTTTTAACAAAAAAGAGAAGAATAAAGGCTATCGACATAAACAACCTCGAAATAAGAGTTGCATAAGCAGCTCCTGCAACACCAAACATCGGACATCCAAACTTACCAAAGATCATTACCCAATTTAGAAATATATTTAAAACATTTCCTACTAAAGTAATAACCATTGCATACTTTGTATTCCCTATCCCCTCCATAAATTGACGAAACGATTGAAATAGCAGAACAAAAGGGAGCGAGCATACCGAAATACGAAAATAGCGTTGTGCCAACGGCCATACCTCTTCCGGCTGTCCCATGCAGTCCATATAACACGAGACCACCCACATAAATGCACCCAAAAAGAAGGAAACAACTACATCAAACAATATCGAATTTTGAAAAATAACAGCTGAACGCTTATGACCTCCTGCCGCATACTCTTTCCCTATCAAAGGGGTTGCCCCGATAGATAAGCCCAGAGCAAATAGAAACCCTATCATAAAGACCGAACTACCAAATGAGACCGAAGCCAATTCAACGGTTCCTAAATGTCCCACCATTATCGTATCGGCAAGCATTACCGATGCGTGTCCTATCTGCGCAAACATAACAGGAACCGCAATCTTTAGATTTCTACGATAAAAAGGAATGTAGCTCTTAATGTAGGATACTATGTTCATAAAGCGGCCCTAATGCAAACCAATTTTTGCAACAAACCATCCAATTTATCCAATGGCAACATATTGGCACCATCCGACTTAGCTTCTGCTGGGTTAAAATGAGTTTCGATAAACAATCCATCCGCACCTACGGCAATACCGGCTTTGGCTATGGTCTCAATCATTGTAGGATCTCCTCCGGTAACACCCGACTCTTGATTAGGTTGTTGCAATGAGTGCGTTGCATCCAAAACAACCGGACATCCGATTTGTTTCATAATTGGAATTCCTCGATAATCAACAATCAAATCTTGATAACCAAAACTTGTTCCTCTTTCGGTTAATAAAATATTGTCATTCCCACAATTTCTTACTTTTTGAGCTACAAATGACATAGCTGCCGGAGATAAAAATTGTCCTTTTTTGATATTCACTGCTTTACCTGTTTTGGCTGCAGCCACCAATAAATCTGTCTGACGACAAAGAAATGCCGGGATTTGCAACACATCTACATATTCTGCCGCCAATGCAGCCTCTTCCGGTTCATGAATATCCGTAACAACCGGAATATCAAATGTCTCACCAATCTTTTTCAAGACTTTTAACGCCTTTTCATCGCCTATACCCATAAAAGAATCTATCTTCGAGCGATTGGCTTTTCTGTAAGAACCTTTGAAGATGTAGGGAATTTTGTATTTTTCAGACAAAGCAACAATATGTTCGGCAATTTGAAATGCCATCTCTTCACCTTCAATCACACATGGACCGGCCATCAAAAAGAAATTTCCGGAATCCGCATACTTTAATTTTGGACTAATACGTACCATATTCTTTATAAATTTACGAAACTAAAAATTTAATATCCTATAATTGCCAATCCCACAGCAAAGGAGATGGAATAAATCAACATATTTCTGGAAGTTTCTCCAATCAATGTATTTAAAACCTTCCCCTCGCGCAGCAAAGAAATTTTTCTCCACGTGAAGTAGTGTAATAAAAGATATATTATAGGCATAACAAATAAACAGATCCAATGGATTAATGTAAAATCTGATTTATGTGGTAACAATTGGCGAAAAAGTACTTGTTGAATAAGAATGGCAATAATTCCCAAGGCGAAATAGAAATATCGTCCAAATGGTTCACCTAAGAGCACTACTAAAGTCCTTTTACCTACTTTGGCATCTCCTACTCTATCTCTATAATTATTCAAAACAAGCAAAGTATTCACAACCATTCCTGTTGCTATGCCACCCCATACCAACAAAGAGGTCCAATTCAAAGTCTGAACGTAGGCAGTAAACCCAACTGCTACTAAACCAAAAAAAAGAATTACGGCTAAATCCCCCAATCCATTATATGCCAACGGGAATGGTCCAGATGTATACAAATAGGCAAAAAGAACGCAGAATGCGCCTACAGCAATCATCTCTATTCCACCATAAAAAATCAATGTAAATCCACAACAACATCCCAATATAATCACGACCAAAATCCCTTTTATCATCGTTTTTGGGGTAATCCAACCTTGAGCAGTAGCACGTAAAGGACCTAAGCGATCTTCTCCGTCTGCCCCCTTTAAAAAGTCAAAATAGTCATTGATTAAATTCGCTGCAATCTGCATAGAGATAGCAAAAAACAAACACGAAAGAGCAGGGATAATTTTGAACTCACCATAATAAGCGGCCATCCCACAACCTACGAAAATAGGAGCCATCGCGGCTGCCAAAGTTTTAGGACGAGATGCCAACAACCATGCTTTAATTGAATTTGTCTTAACTGCCATAAACAAAAAATTGCTCAAAAATTTTACAAGAAACAAAGTACGAAAAAAAAACAATAGTGTCCAAACAAAATGAGTCTAAATATGCAGAAAAATAAATATAGGTTTGCCCTGTAGGGTCAAACAGTAGATGCAAAATCAAAATAAAAATTTAGTAGTTCTTAAAAATTTAATAAACTCTTGATTCCTCTCAACTACTCCTCTATCAAGATATTTTGGGGTTCTTGCTCCATCTCCTCTATCTCTTGCATTTTCTCCACGTCAGATTGAGTCTCATAATAAGATTCTACCATCTCGACATACTCTTTTTTATGCTTTTCACCAATAGGGAAATTAAATCCCAAATAAAAGTCTCCTATCAATTTTTGAGACAAATCAAACGGATACAATCGAGAGTGTAAAGGAAGATTTGTTCCGATTAAAATACTAAAATCAGCAGGATGAAAATCTGCTACCAAACCCAATGATGCTCCTAAGTTAGATAAACCCAAACTTAAAGCTCCATCAAACCAATGACTTGGTGCCACATTTGCAGACAAACGACCTTCAAACCATGTATAACCAGCATTAAACTTTGTTGAAGATAAAAATCCAAATTTCAATTTATCATAGACCGGCAATGTGTACTGTACTCCGGCATTCAACGTCATACTTAAAAACTCCTTTTTACTCTTTTCTGTCACCCCCTTAAACCTAAAACAATTTTTTGCCGAGTTCCATAAAGAAGAGAGAACCTCTTCTACTTCCTCCTCGTCATCGTCCTTAAAATTATCAAATCCTTCAAATTGCCAAGAATTGACATCCAACGAAGAATGATAAGATTTGTTCCACCTCATAAAACCAACATTCAACAAGGCTAAGTTTACCTGCCAATCATCGTTTATATCGTAATTTACACCCAAATCTGTAGCCAAACCAAATCCGGAAATCAAATTATCTCTATCAATTGTCACCTCGCTCAACTCAACTTCCGATAAGTAACGAGAGGTGGTAGGAATGTCCAAAAACCCACTAAATTCAATTAAACCGCTACCATTCACATCCCAATAATCTCCTGATGCATGAAAACTCATTCTATCAATAGTGGATCCTACATTCATCAAACCGAGAAGCATTTTTACTTTAGCACCAACAGTGATTCGCTCTCCGATGGAATGAGAATGTCCCAAAGCAATCTCCATATAGGTATTGCTACAGAAATTCAAATCAGAAAGATGAATATCCTCTCTATCTTCAGGCGATTTACATAATACATCTATCACCTCCTTGGGGAAATAACCTCTCGCGGTAGATTTTAGAGCGTAGCCGATGGAATTAAAACCATTAAAAGCGAAAAAACCAATGTTGAACAATGACATTTCCATTCCTACGTCAAATTTATTTTTTGATTTAAATCCCGATTCCACATATGGGGAATTAATAAAATCATTCCACTGATCCAAACGATTGTCACTCAATGCAGAGAAGAGATTACTCACCGCAACATCAGAACTGAAACTAAGAGAAGAATATCCCAAAATAGGAACTCCAACATATCCCCTATCCGGCTGAAACGATGGATTCATCAAATGACGATATCGATAACTTTGCGTATAATATGCGGAACGCAAATAATCTTGAGCGATTAATTGTCCCGAAAAAACAAGTAACAATGTAAAGAAAAACAGCCCTTTTAATTTCATAACCTTAATAAACAAATAGAGGCAAAATCTATAAACTACCACAAATATAATATTAGTTTGTAAATTTTAAAATAGTTTTCTACTTTTGCTATAACGTTATTTTGTTTATAAATTAATCAGATACTTACAATATGAAAAAAGAATTCATTCTTGCGCTGTCGTTTTTTGCGCTGTTATTTTACTCCTGCGGAGATAAGAAAGTTTCTTACGAAGAGAAAAAAGCATACTCTACGCATAAAGATGCAGAGTTTACAATTGATTATCCAACCCATTGGATGAGCGAAATTAACATGCACCGTGTAGCACCATTTGTTGCCTATTCAGACAATCAAACCGTTCGAGTAGCAACACGCTTGATCGAGGATGTATCGTTGGATAGTTTTGTGAATGAACGAATCGAAAATTTCGAGATTATCTATTCCGGATTCAATTTGATTAGTAAAGAGGTAAAGGGTGATGAAGCAATTATTCGCTACTATACCGTTGATGAGAATGCTCCCAAAATAGAGACTACAATGAAAATTTTAAAGGGGAAAGAGCACTTTTATGGTGCAGACTGCAGTTATGACAACGAAGCTCAAAAAGATACGGTGGAACATATAATCAGTTCGTTTAAACTAAGATAAACATAAAAAACACAAATAGGCAACTTCTATAAATCACCGAAAAAAGAAGTTGTTTTACGGCAATTTCCATAAATCATGTCGAGGCGATTTTGAAGTTTTATTTAGGTTGTTTCCTTTATGAATAAAACAATCTGAACAAAATGCACTTCAAAATCGCCTCGATTGGTTTATAGAAGTTGCTGTAAAAAGAAAGAAGAGATTCGCATTTTGAAAGACCGAACATCGGAGAGTAACAAGATGCCGGATATGTTTACAAAAACTCCAGAAAAGAAACTACGTTACCATCAGAATGGGTATTGATATAATCATCAGCTTTGCCAAGTTCACTTATTGCAACATTTTCAGCCGATAGGAAACAAAGTCCATCAAGAGAGTGAAGGAAGCCCTGGTAAAGACGAGGAGGAGTATAGGATTATCGGAACTTTCCTTGTGATTACGGCAGACAAGAAAGAAAAACTATCCAATAGCGAGTACCGCAAAGCGGTCCTTGAAGTGGATGATGTCGCCATGGGTAGATACTATATTGGATTGCATTCTTCCACTGCCATACACGGTACTTCTCTCCAAAGAGCTATGATAGCTCAGATTGTATGCAATTAACCGAGACATAGTATTTCCGCCATATCAACGACGTTTTTAAACAACGTATATTGCAACAAAAAAAAATTACAGAAGTTGCCCTTAGAAGCTCTCACTACCACAATCTGAAATTGACCTCATCTTTTTAACAGAACCGATAAATAGAACCAAACAAACCAAGAATCCATTCAAAAGAAGCAATTCATATCCCATAACGTAACCACTTTGTTTAAATAACAAAGCGATAATATAGGATAAAACAGGACCTAAGACAGAAGCAATAGGAATTGCTTTCGGTCTTACTTTTTTTGTAGACATCATAGCAAACGAAAATAGTCCCATAAGAGGTCCGTACAAATAAGACACCAAAGTATAAATCATATCCAAAGCTTGTTCGCTCTTTATCAGACTCACAATCCACATCAACAGAAGAAATAAAAGAGCAACAGAAAGATGAATTATGATGCGTCTTGCCTTTGTTATATTCTTTCCTCCCAACAAATCCATAGAGAAAGAAGTGGTAATTGAGGTCATAGCAGAATCCATACTAGAAAAGGCAGAAGCCATAATGCCGATAGAAAAAAACAACATAACCCATCGACCATTTTTCACAACAAAATCAGATAATAAAGCATCTCCATCAATTGGAATTGGCACACTATTTTTCGTATAAAACAAAACTATCAAAGCACCTAAAAAAAGCAATATCAAATTAAGCGGAACAAATAAGATGCTACCACAAAGTATATTCTTTCTAGACTCTTCTAACGTTTTACATGACAAATTTTTCTGCATCAGGTCTTGATCCAATCCGGTCATTACAATCACAACAAAAGCACCAGAAAGAAACTGCTTAAAGAAATTTTGCTTGGACATCCAATCATCAAAGACAAACATCGTAGAAAGATTACTATTTGCCACGTCATTTACGGCCGCAACAAACCCTTGGTCGTAAGCCCTAATCACTTCAACAAACAAAAGAATAAGAGCAACCAGCAAGAAAATCGTTTGCAAAAAATCTGTCCATACAATGGTTCGAATACCACTCTTGTAGGTATAAAGCCAAACAATAAGCAATGAGAAAATTGCAAGCACTAAAAAAGGGACTCCGATAGATTCGAACAACATCTTATGCAACACAAAGATTGCTATGTAGTACTTCACAGCAGAAGATAATAATTTCCCCACAACAAAGTAAAACGAAGCAGTTTTACCTGCCACATCACCAAAACGCTTTGTTAAAAAACCATAGATAGAAGTAAGATTATGTTTGTAGTAAATCGGCAATAAAACAAAAGCAATAAAAAGATAACCCGGGATAAAACCCAAGACCATTTGCATATACGTAAATTGCGTATGTTGCACCAATCCGGGAACCGATATAAGCGTAACACCGGAAACAGAAGCCCCAACCATTCCTAAAGCCACAGCCCACCATGGCGAATGCCGATTCCCCACAAAGAAATCGGCATTCCCATCATATTTGCCTAATCTGAACGATATTACAAATAGAAATAATACGTACGCAATTAACGCAATATAGATCATTTTTTATTTTGCTTATTTTGCTCTTGCATCTGCTTCTGCATCTCCATTTGTTGTTTCTGCATCTCCTCTAAGCGAGATAACCAAGATGATTTACTTCTAGGTTGTTTTTGCTTCTCTTTAATTTGTGCCAACAACTTCTCCTCATCAACAAAGAACTTCCTGATAATGTAGGTTTGTAAGATAGTAATCAATAAAGAGACAAAGTAGTAGTAACTCAAACCAGATGCATAATCGTTGAAAATAAACAAGAACATCAATGGCATAAAGTACATCATGTATTTCATAAAAGGCATTTGGTTCATTTGTCCGGTATCAGTCATACTCATATTCACTTTCGTATAAATGATATTGGTAATAGTCATCAACAAACAGAATAAACTGATGTGATTACCAAATGTATTCGAGATAAACGGAATATGAGCATTCCATGAAACAATCGCATCATACGAAGATAAATCATCCGCCCATAAGAAACTCTCACCTCTCAATTCTATCGCCGTAGGGAAGAAATAGAAAAGTGCTATCAAGAAAGGCATCTGAAGCAACATAGGAAGACATCCTCCCATAGGGTTAACTCCCGCCTTGCTATACAACTCCATAGTCGCCTGTGAACGCTCTGTCGGACGATCTTGAGGAATACGTTGATTAATCTCCTCAATTTGCGGACGCAACACCTTCATTTTGGCTGTTGACATATAAGATTTATACGTCAATGGGAAGATTAACAATTTAATCACGATTGTCAATAACAATATAATAATTCCATAATTTGATATAAAACTTCCTAAGAAATTAAACAATGGAATCGTTATCAACTTGTTAATCCAGCTAACAAGAGAAATCCCTAATGGAATCAAATATTGTAAATTCAACTCATCCTCACTATCCACACCCTTATCATATTTCTTTAACAAACTATATTTATTAGGACCAAAGAATAGTCTGAAATTCATCTCGGAATTTCCACCATCGTAAGGTAATTCCATAACAGAAGAATATGATTTTAAATATTCAGAATCCTCCGGTTCCAACTCAGACGACAACGTAGCACTCTTAATTGATTTATCTGCGATAAAGACACTTGAAAAGAATTGATCTTTAAAAGCAATCCAACGCATTTTCTCGCTCACTTCTTCCGTTTCAGAAGAGGTCTCACTAAGGTATTCATAATCTTCATCTTCTGCCAAATAGTAATAAATTTGAGAGTAGCGATTCTCAAACTTTCGTCCCTTTTCTTGTTGACGAACTTTGTATTTCCAATAAGACTTCAATTTATCAACAGGTTGCAAAACATCACTTAAACCATTGGACTTCACATCAAAATCCACCATATAGTCATCAGAATGCAACACATAAATAAAATCTAAAGAACGTCCATCAGCCACCGGCAATGAAAAAACAACAGAACTATCCGTTTTAGCTGCGATTTTAAAATTCATATCCGCCGTTTGCAAAGAGCGATTCGAATTAGTTGGCAACTCAATACTAAACCAAGAATCACCCTTCTCAAAAAGAGTAAGAGGCTCTTTTCTATAGTTTTGATAATCCTTCAAAACAACACTTTCAACAACAGCACCTTTAGAGGAAAAAGTAACCTTGGCTACATTATTTTCCAACACCACATTTTGCACATCACCCAATGCTCCTTCAGCAAAGTCACCATACATATAAATAGCCTTTGCCATCTTAGCAGAATCAGTATCAGACGTTTCAAAAAGAGGTTTATTCAACTCTGCCTGTTCTGCCTCCAAAGCTGCTTTTTGCTCAATTTGAGCACTTTGAATAGAGTCATAATAACGTTTTCTTTCCTCTATTTGCTCTTGTGTCGGACTATTATACCAACTAAAACCGATGAGAACTAAACCAATTAAAACTAATCCCGTAATTGTATTTTTATCCATTATCAATCATTTAGGGTGGTCAATACCGACTCACCTATTAACGTTTCGATTTAAATAATTATTTTTTTGCGATTGCAGCACGCACAAAATCCAAGAACAACGGGTGCGGATTAAGCACTGTACTATTATATTCAGGATGGAACTGAACTCCAACAAACCATTTCAAAGATGGAAGTTCTACAATCTCAACCAAACCGGATTCAGGATTAACACCCGAGCAAACCAAGCCTGCTTTTTCCAACTCATCTTTGTATTTATTGTTCAATTCAAAACGATGACGATGACGTTCACTCACCACCTCTTTCCCGTAGATATTTCTAACGAATGAATCCTCTTTCAATGCGCAATTGTACGCACCCAAACGCATGGTACCATCAGTTTTTAAAGAACTTTTTTGTTCTTGCATTAAGTCGAATAAACGACATTCCACCTTTGTATCTATTTCTGACGAATCCGCATTCTTTAGTCCAACAACATTACGAGCAAACTCAATCACAGCACACTGCATTCCTAAACCGATTCCAAACATCGGAAGATTATTTTCACGAGCATACCTACAAGTAATAATCTTTCCTTCAACGCCACGCTGACCAAATCCGGGGGCCACAACAATACCATCTAAGCCTTGAAGTTTTTCTGCCACATTATCGTTGTTGATTTTTTCAGATTGAATGAAAGTCAACTTTAACTTTCTATCGTTGTAAGTAGCAGCTTGAATCAATGATTCGTGAATTGATTTATAAGCATCCGGCAACTCCACATACTTACCAACAATACCAATACGCACTTCCTTGCCGGCATTCTTCATCTTAGTAGTAAAGTTCTCCCATCTAGACAAATCTTGAGTTTGGTCTGTTGGCATTCCCAACAAGTTAAGAACCACCAAATCCAACCCCTCTTCTCTCATTTTCAAAGGAACTTCATAAATAGAAGGCATATCAATACATTCCACCACAGCATCCTGACGAACATTGCAGAACAAAGCCGTCTTTTTACGAACATCTACATTAAGTTTATGCTCCGTTCTAAGCACCAAAACATCCGGCTGAACACCCAACTCTTGTAATTTTTTTACAGAATGTTGAGTAGGTTTCGTCTTCAACTCTTTCGCTGCAGCTACGTATGGAACATACGTTAAATGAATATTCAAACAATCATTTGGCAACTCCCAACGAAGTTGACGTACACTCTCCAAGTATGGCAATGATTCCATATCACCTACTGTACCACCAATTTCAGTGATTACAAAATCATAATTCTCCGACGCAACTCGCTTGATTGTTTGTTTTATCTCGTTAGTGATATGAGGTATCACTTGAACAGTCTTCCCCAAAAAATCACCTCTACGCTCTTTCTCAATTACACTTTGATAGATTCTTCCACTAGTAACATTGCTATTGCGAGTGGTATGAATATCCAAAAAACGCTCATAATGACCAAGATCTAAATCAGCCTCATGACCATCAACAGTCACATAACTCTCTCCGTGTTCATAAGGAGTCAGCATACCTGAATTAATATTCAGATAAGGATCCATTTTCTGATTTGCCACTTTGAATCCTCTTGATTGCAACAACTTTCCTAATGATGCGGAAACAATACCCTTCCCTAATGAAGAAGCTACACCGCCTGTTACAAATATGTACTTAGTCTTGCCCATATCTTTAAAATTATTTTCTATATTCAAAATAAAGTGCAAAGTTACAAAATTCCATTTTACCACATCGTTTTAAATTTGTTTTTTTTATATTTTTTTTAAAATTTTGAGATTTTATATAGGGGTAACTCCTCATTGTAGATTTATCAATTTGACAAAAATATATACATTTGCAAATGTAGAACATACATGGTTAGTATGTTATCGCGATAAAATTTAAAACAACTTCATACACTTCAAAATGAAAAAAGTAGTAATAATCGGGGCAAGTTCCGGTATTGGCGAAGCTGTAGCAAAAGAGTTTTCAAAAGGAGATTATGAGATAGCCATTGCTGCTCGTCGGATAGATAAACTAAATGACCTCAAAGATAGGTATTCCAATATCATCCTCTCCCGCTCAATAGATTTAAGTCATAAAGATTGCATGTCCGAATTATCTCAACTGATTTCCGACTTAGGAGGAATGGACATTCTAATATTAACCTCAGGCGTTGGTTGGAGAAATCCATCATTGGAAGAAGAGAAAGAATTATGCACTATTCAAGTAAATTGCTTGGGATTCACTCGTATTCTACTCTACGCCTATAATTACTTCTGTAAAAAAGGTTACGGCACAATTGCCGCCACAAGTTCAATCGCCGGATTTAGAGGTCTCGACGTTTGCCCTGCCTACTCCTCCTCTAAGGCATTCGAACTATCTTATTTGGAAAGTTTACGAAGGAAATCGAAAGTGGAAAAGAAAAAGATTAAAATCATCTCTCTGATTCCAGGCTTTGTAAACACAGCCATGGGGCAAGGCTCTGGAGTGTTTTGGAGATGCGAACCGGAAGAGGCTGCTCAACAGATACGAAAAGGGATCGAACAAGAAGAGGAGATAATCTACATCACCAAACGATGGAGAATCATAGCTTGGATAATGAGGAGAATTCCTAATTTTATATTTGAAAACGTTAAAATATAGTATCCTAGAAATTTATGGTTCTTCTTGACATAATCTTCCAAAATAAAATTCAAACAAAAACAAAGGCTGTCAAACTATAAAGTCTGACAGCCTCCTCTATTATTGGGATCATCTATAAATTACGAATAAAAATTTCATCGAAATTTATTTCTGATGATTTATAACAATTGCTTCATATCAAAATTCCCACTCTGCCATCATCTTCATCATCAAACTCTAAGTTGTCTAGATCTAAAGGATTATCAAACATATCATCATCATCTAAATTCACAACAACATCATCAGCCGGAGCCGGAGCAGAATTAACTGAGCAACCATAATATTTTTCCAAATATTTACAATAGTTCTCAGGATTATCCAAATCCAAATCCTTCATATCATCTTCCGACTCAAATCCGGTAACAACCAATAGCACAGACAATTCACCCTCTTCCAAAGTATCATTCCCTGTACTTCCCCAAATATAATCCGTATCTCCCAACTCTTCATCTAAATAATTTGTAACCACGCCCAACTCTTTCGTTGTAATTTCGCTATTCGGATGATACGAAATATTCATCAAAACCTTTGTAGCACTTTTTAATTGAGGCTTATACATTAGTGGCGAGTCAAAAGCTTTTTCTATCGCTTCCGAAGCCCTATTTTCCCCTTTACTCGTTCCCATTCCGATAATCACATATCCACTATTTTTTAAGGTCGTTTCCACATCTTTCATATCGACGTTTACTACTCCATGACGAGTCACCACCTCTGCAATACCTTTAGTGGCTGTAGCCATCACTTTATCAATCTTTGCATGACCCTCACTCAACTTGATTTCACCATCTTCATCAAAAAGGTTTTCCGAATTAGCAATCAAAATAGCATCCACGCAATCCCGCAACGCACGCAACCCTTTGAAGGCATAATTTAATCGTTTTTTTCCTTCAAACTTCATCGGAACTGAGACAATTCCAACTGTCAAAATGCCCTTATCTTTTGCAATCTTAGCAATGTATGGAGATGCACCCGTTCCTGTTCCACCCCCCATGGCAACAGAAAGGAAAACCATATCTGTTCTTTCATCTTCAAAAAGTTGCTTGATATCATCTTCCGATTTCTTGGCAGCATCTAATCCATTCTCCGGAATATTCCCGGCACCCAAACCTGTCTCACCCAAAATAATTTTTCGCGGCACAGGCGAATTTCTTAAAAATTGAGCATCTGTATTACAAACCACAAAATCAACTCCCTCAATCCCTAAATTATACATATAATTGACGGCATTTCCTCCACCTCCGCCAACACCTATAACCTTTATTTTAGGTCTAAAATCCTCATTAAGAATTATATCCAATCCCATAAGCTAATAATTGTTTATAACATTAATTACATTTATTCTCTCAATTTCAATTATTTCGAATTTTCAAACGAAAAGAAGAAGTCGGTTGTTCTATCAATTGCTTCGCCCATTTTGGAGAATATCGATTTACCTCCCTTACTTTTTTGCTCCTTTATTGGCTCAACACAAGGTGCATCACCATTTTTTAGAACTGCCAACATCTTTGAATAATCCAAATATTTCAAACGCTCTTTTGTATCAACACAACTCCAATCCTTATTTAAACAGATTGGGAAACCTCCCACAACTTGTTTACCAAAAACACCATTTAATTTTTCTGCAATGCCCACACATTTTGCACCTCCTCCAACTATAACTACAGTCTGAATTTTTAGGAAAAAGTTACTTTCCTGACAAAAAATAGAGATGGCAGATAGTTGTGATTCAATCTCTCTATTAATACAATCTGAAACCTTTTCCAAATCCAACACACTCTTACCTCCATTTACTGCAATTCGTCCTTGACGAGGTTTTACACCACACTTTATCTTTAATTTCTCAGCATCTGCTTCCAAAATTGAAAATTCCTCCATTAATTTATTTGTCACATTCCGACCTCCAAATTCAAAAACAACGAAATTTCGTAACGATAAATGTGAATAGAAGGAGATTGTTGTTGTTTCTCCACCAAAATCAATTAACAAAGTCCCCTTTTTACGTTCTTGCTCCCTTAAAACCACCTCTCCTATCGAATCTAAAGGAATATCGCATGAATACGCATTTTCAGCAACATTAACATTACCTACATTAAATGCTTTCTCCATATTATCTCTACCAAGAGAATTTCCAACAACCAATGTATATCTCCCCTTAATAGACGTAGCACTCTCACCAATTGGAGAAAGCACAGGCTTAGTTTTGTTTAATACATAGGCTTGCGGCGTCGAATAGATGTTAATGTAACTATTGGAAGTTGGATTCTTATAACTCTCTTTTAACATCTCATCCAATAACTCTTCATCAATTACACGCTCTTCGAAAACACGCTCCACATCAACTGTTACACTCTTCATTTTACGATAGGAATAAAAGACATAAAATTTCTTCACTATCACTTTCGCCAATCCCGCCTTATTCAACAACTCTCGCATAAATGGGAAGAAAACATTTCTTAATGCAGAAATATCAACGATCATTCCATGCTCAATTCCGGAAGATATTTGAGTATGAACTGCATTAATAGAAATTTCTCCATCAGGAGTTCTACTTCCAATTATACCCTTGATATAGGTTGAACCCAAATCTACAGCAACAACTAAATTTTCTTCCATATTCTCAATCTAAAAAAAAATAATGACAATATTTATCGTTTTGTACACACAGCTTGATTTTCGTAACTTAAATTAATTTTTTTGTAGTAATTCCAACCAACCTTACTGAATCCATTTCGGTACAAAGAATAGAGTTTCTTCAATTTTTGCTCATAATCATCCAATGAACCTAATTCGACAACATGATTACCTACTCGAGGAATTAAAATCACCTTTCGTTCAGTTTCAAAATGAACCTGCTCAATTTGAGCTTTCCAAAAAGGATTGGAATGTAAGTAGATGGCAAATTGATACAATTCATTTAACGCAATCTCTTTTGATACAACTCCCGTCACAATAGGAACATAGGCAGAGAAATCGGAAGAAACAGCCATTAAATTTCCATCTAAATCCACATAGTAACTACCCTCGTTTGTCATAACCCGAACAATCGGTTCTCGTTGTTGTACAGAAACCACAAAAACACCGGATGGAGTTTTGTAACACTCTGCCTTTTTTATTCTGGGTTGCGACTCTAAGCAGGTCTCAACTTGGGCTTCATCAATACAATCATAACGAATCCCCAAGGGATTAAGGTCTCCTTCACTTAAAAACAGGGAGACATCCGAAGGAGAGACAAATCGTAACTTTGCACTATCTTCCACAACGACAGTTAAACCGGAACACATCGTTTCATCCGATCGATAAGAAAAGGCTACGACCGAGAAAATCATATATCCCAACGTTAAAAATATCAAGACAAATTTTAACCAATATCGCTGTTTTACTGTCATAAAATTAAATTTTACTCAATAAGTTTTCCTTTACTTGAGGAATTAACAAATCCAAATCACCCGCTCCTACCATTAAAAGTATTTCAAATGTATGTTCTTTGGTAAAATCCACAAATGCTTTTTTCGAAAAAACTCTCTTCTCAGAAACCTTTACTTTCTTTAAAAGCATTTCTGATGTTACCCCTTCGATTGGTTCTTCTCTCGCCGGATAAATATCCAATAAATAAGCTTCATCCGCTAAGGAAAGAACTTCAGAAAATTCATCCGCTAAATCCTTCGTGCGAGAATAAAGATGGGGTTGAAATAGAATACTTAATTTCTTATCTGGATAGAGTTTTCGAACTGATTCTATGCTCGATTTCAACTCCTCGGGATGATGTGCATAATCATCTAAAAAGACCAAATCATCAGTTTTTATATGGAAATCAAATCTTCTTTTCACACCTGCAAAAGAAGCCATCGCGTCTCTCAGTTCCCCTTCAGTCACCCCATTCAACCATGCCATAGCCATAGCAGCAATACCATTCTCCAAATTTACATAAACCGGCACTCCCAACTGAACATCTTTGACCAAGACATTAGGACCAACAAAATCAAAAAAGATTTCACCATTCCCTATTCGGATATTTTCTGCATGAAAATCCCCTTTTTCAATCGAATAAGTATAGAGTTTTACTTCTTTTTGCAAGCAAGGAGAAATGGGCAACGAATCTTTCATCAACAAAACTCCATTCGGTTGTATCAACGAAACAAACTCCTCAAATGCCGCCCTATACTCCTTTTCAGTTCCATAAATATCCAAATGATCTGCATCCACAGCTGTCACCACAGCCATATAGGGAGTTAAAGTAAAAAATGAACGATCATACTCATCTGCTTCAATTACAACCAAACAAGACTCATCTGACAACAAAATATTACGATCGAAATTTTTTGAGATTCCTCCTAAAAACGCATTACACTTAACCATTGAATTATGCAACAAATGCGTAATCATAGTGGATGTTGTTGTCTTTCCATGCGTCCCCGACACACATATAGCTTTCTGCATCCGCGTCACCTCACCCAAAGCTTGTGAACGTTTACAAATATTGAATCCCTGTTCTCTCAACCATACCAATTCCGACATATCCGAAGGAACTGCAGGAGTATAAACAACCATTGTTGATTTAGGATCACGAAATTCCTCCGGAATTAATGCAACATCATCCACATAATGAATAGGGATACCCTCACTTTCCAATTCACGAGTTAGAAGTGATGATGTGCGATCATATCCTGCTACAATCAAACCTTTGGCTTTGAAATAACGTGCCAAGGCACTCATTCCAATTCCTCCGATTCCCAAAAAATAGACAGCCTTCTGTTGTTCCATATTTACGTCCATTTTAAAATTTCATCTGCGATACGATCGGCAGAATTTAATTGAGACATATTCAATGCATTTTTTCCTAATATTTCCAAACGCTCGCACTTTTCCAACAACGCCAAAGCCTCATCAACCATTTTCTCTCGAGCTTCAACATCCTTTATTAAAACAGCTGCATTTTGAGTAGAAAGAGCCTCTGCATTATGAGTTTGGTGATCTTCAGCAACATTAGGAGAAGGAACCAATATAGAAGGTTTTCCCAATAGACAAAGTTCAGAAATAGAACTTGCCCCGGCACGAGAGACAACCAAATCTGCAATTGCATAAGCATAATCCATTTTCTTCACAAAATCTGTCACCAAGATTCGTTCACATGGATTCTCTTCAACTCTTTTCTTAACATCCTCATAATAGTACTTACCGGTTTGCCAAAGCACCTGAACATTCGCATTACGCAACTTATCCAAGTCACCAATCATACTTTGATTGATGGTTCTGGCTCCTAAACTTCCCCCTACAACCAAAAGAGTTGGTAACTCAGGATTAAAACCGAAATATTCGTAAGCCTCAACTGCTCTAGGAGAGACCTCCAAGAAATCTTGTCTAACAGGATTTCCAGTCAAAACAATTGACTCTTTCGGGAAGAATCGCTCCATACCATTGTAGGCAACACATATCTTTTTTGCGTTTTTTGCCAATAACTTATTTGTTACACCGGCATAAGAATTTTGTTCTTGTAATATTGTAGGAATTCCCAAACGATTAGCTGCAAAAAGAGTCGGTCCACTCGCATATCCACCTACACCAATAACAACATTGGGCTGAAACTCTTTCACAATTTGTTTAGCCAGTTTCAAACTTTTGAACAACTTAGCTATCACCTTGAAGTTATTCAATAAGTTGCTCCTATCAAAACCGGCAACCGGCAGACCCTTAATCGAATAACCGGCAGCAGGCACCTTCTCCATCTCCATTCGACCCTCTGCACCAACAAACAAGAACTCAGCGTCCGGTAATCGTTTCTTCAATGCATTTGCAATAGAGATAGCCGGGAAAATATGTCCTCCCGTACCTCCTCCACTTATGATAAATTTCATTTTTTTCATATCCAAATATTTATTTAATCTTTCAACTTAACATTCTCCTCGTCATCATTTCTCTTTGCAACACTCTGTTTCCCATTTGACGAAACATCATGTGTATCTTCAAAAATGGTTCTGCTGATATTGAGCATTAACCCAAAATAGACACTAAAAATCAAAATTGAAGTTCCACCACGACTGATAATCGGAAGTGGTTGTCCTGTCACCGGCACACATCCCAACGAAACCGCCACATGAAAATAAGCTTGCACCAATAACATAAGAGATAGTCCTAGAAGGATATAACATAAAATAGGGTCTTCCAAACGTTTTATCAAAATAATAGCCCTATAAAAAATTAATAAATAGATAAATACCACAATCAAAGAGAATACACCCATCTCCTCCACTATTATAGCAAAGATAAAATCAGAGAAAGCTTGCGAAAGGAAATCACGCTGTTCACTATCGCCAATACCCATACCAAAATAACGCCCATTAGAGATAGCTATGCGGGCATGAGATTCTTGTCGGTTCTTATCCGTAATTTCAAAAGAATCATCCAAGGGTACATCGGTAAAAAAATTCACAACACGACCTGACCAAGTTGTTGCACGATGAAAAGTATCCTTCAAATCAACATCTGAATAGAAGAGCAAAAATAATCCTCCAACTAACATTGCTAAAACAGTGAAGCGAAAAATCTCATTTGTGCGAAGAAGATTTAATATTTTCTTTAAATAGAGCCATATCGTAGTAAAGAAAGGTCCGGAAAATATCATCATAAGACTACAAACAAAGGTTAATAATGCAGCCGTAGATAAGTTTTCCACTAAGATTAAACATGACGGCACAATCCATATGAGCAAACAGCTCAAAAAATACTTCGGATCACTATATTTCTTTCGATGTTGCGCAGCCCCTAAAACAGAAGCTAGCAGAAGCACAGTTGACAACTTTGCAAGTTCAGACGGTTGAAACTGAATGGGTCCTATATTAATCCATCTTGCTGCTCCATTTGTGGCAATTCCCAGTACCAAAACATACACAAGTGCACACAATGAAAGAAAATATCCAAGAATAGCAAATAGAGGAATATACCTATAAGAAAGAGAGCGATGAATAAAAATTGCCAAGGCTACGCCAACTAATAATAAGATAACATGACGTTGGATAGGTGTATTGTAATTCACTGCACGAAAAGCAAGAGTACTTGACGCCGAGTACATCTCCACAATAGAGATAACAACCAACGCAAGATAACAGAACCATAAAATTCCGTCACCCTTAAAAAATGCTTTAAAAAAATCTCTTACACCCATCTACAATTCTTATTTTACAACTGTTTCACAAACTCTTTAAACTGAGCACCTCTATCTTCATAACTCTTAAAAAGATCAAAGCTTGCACAGCATGGAGACAAAAGAACTGTATCTCCTTTTTCTGCCAAGTTGTAAGCTGCATTCACAGCTTTTTCCATCGAGTCAACATCTTCAATATGCGGAACTTTTCCATCGAAGAAAGCATGCAACTTTGAGTTATCAACTCCTAAACAAATCAATGCCTTAACCTTTCCTTTTACCAATTCTTCGATTTCTGTATAGTCATTCCCTTTATCCTTACCTCCAAGAATCAATACAACAGGAGTTGTCATAGATTGTAAAGCATACCAGCACGAATTTACATTCGTTGCTTTTGAATCATTAATATAGGTAACACCCTTCACATTTGCCACTCTCTCTAATCGATGTTCAGCACCTTTAAAAGTTTTCATAGCTTCACGGATAGAGTCGTCAGAGATATTGGCCAACAAAGCGGTAATTCCTGCCGCCATTGAGTTGTACATATTGTGCTGTCCTCGCAAAGTAAGATCTGAGATTGTTGTTTGGAAAGATCTATTTTCGGTGCTGATCTTTATCAACTCATTCTCAATATAAGCAGCCAACCCCTGTGATTTTTCAAGTGCAAATGGATAGGTCTTAGCAGCAATCTTACGTTCGCTCAACTCCTTCTGAATATATGGGTCATCATTCCAATAGATAAAATAATCTGAGACCGACATATTTTGAACAATACGGAATTTCGAATTGATATAATTTTGGAACTTATACTCATATCGATCCAAGTGATCGGGAGTTATATTTAACAAGATAGCCACGTCCGCTTTAAATTCAAACATACCATCCAATTGAAAACTACTCAATTCGATTACGTAGTAATCCTTCGGAGTTAATGCAACCTGACGCGCCAAACTATTACCGATATTACCAGCTAACCCTACATTAAGACCTGCACATTTCAATAAATGGTAAATCAACATTGTAGTAGTTGTTTTTCCATTACTACCAGTAATACAAATCATCTTTGCATTAGAATATCTACCGGCAAATTCTATCTCCGAAATTACCGAGACCCCAGCATTTTTGAAAGAGACAATCATTGGTAAATTATCCGGAATACCAGGACTTTTCACAACCAAGTCTGCATTTTCAAACATCGACAAGGTGTGATGTCCCTCTTCCCAAACGATGGCATGATCATCCAACTCCTTTTTATATTGCGGTTGTATGATACCTGCATCCGATACAAATACATCGTATCCTTTTTCTTTCCCCAAGATAGCAGTACCTACACCACTCTCTCCTGCTCCTAATACAATTAATTTTTTCATTTATAATTCAGTAATTTATAGAATTATCTAATTTTCAATGTAACAATCGTCAATACTGCCAAAAGAATGCTGACAATCCAGAATCTAGCTACAATTTTCGACTCCGGAATATTTTTCTTTTGAAAATGATGATGTATTGGCGCCATCAAAAAGACACGACGCCCCTCGCCGTACTTCTTTTTCGTATATTTAAAATAAGAGGTTTGGATAATTACCGAAAGGCTCTCCACAAAGAATACACCACAAAGAATTGGCAATAACAACTCTTTCCTGATAATGATTGAAATAACAGCAATTATACCACCAATCATCAAACTACCCGTATCACCCATAAAGACTTGCGCCGGATAGGCATTGTACCATAAAAACCCTATCAGAGCACCAACAAATGCACATATAAAGATAACCAACTCTTCAGAATTAGGTATATACATAATATTTAAATAACTCGCAAATTCAGTATGTCCTGATAAATAGGTCAGGATGCCCAATGTAATACCAATAATTGCCGAGACTCCGGTGGAAAGTCCATCCAACCCATCCGTCAAGTTTGCTCCATTAGAAACAGCCGTCAAAACAAAAACCACAACAAAAACAAAAAACACCCAACCCAACATCTGTGCATGATCTCCTGCCCACGAAAATAAATCTGCATAATCAAAGTTGTTTCCTTTTACAAAAGGTATGGTAGTTTCTGTCGATTTTTCACTAACAGAAGAGTAGTGAACAACCTCATGTGCATTACTTTTAGTAGTAATATTCTCTCGAATCACCACATCATCATTGATATAAAGAGTTAATCCCACCAACAATCCTATGAAGACTTGTCCAACAATTTTGTAGTGCCCCTTCAGACCCTCTTTATCCTTTTTAAACACCTTGATGTAATCATCCAAGAATCCCATTCCTCCCAACCAAAGAGTTGTAATAATCATAAGAATGATATAAACATTATTCAACCGAGCGAGGCAAAGAACAGGACATAATATCGAGATAATGATAATAATCCCCCCCATTGTAGGAGTTCCTTTTTTAGCCATTTGTCCGGCCAGATCCAAATCTCTGATTGTCTCACCAATCTGTTTCTTCTGTAGAAAATTAATTATCTTTCGACCTATAACAGTTGCTATCAACAGCGAAAAGATAAACGCCAATGAAGAACGAAATGAAATGTACTTAAACACTCCCGCACCGGGAATATCCAAACTAGATAAGTAATCAAATAAATAACAAAACATATTGAACAAATTTACTTAATTTTACACAATAATTTTAACAACTATCTCATTGTTTCTCTCACCACCTCTTTATCATCAAAATGAGAGCGGACACCATTAACTTCTTGATAATTTTCATGTCCTTTCCCTGCAATCAGCACCACATCTTTCGGCTTAGCCAAAAGCATAGCAGTTTTAATTGCCTGGTATCTGTCAACAATTGTAATAACTTTCTTCAAATCCTCTTGTTCCACCCCAACCATCATCTCATCGATAATCGTTTGAGGATTCTCATTTCGGGGATTATCGGATGTAAAGATAACCTGATGACTTGCTTTCACGGCTTCCTTTGCCATTAAAGGTCGCTTCCCGGAATCACGATTCCCTCCACATCCAACTACAGTTATCAATTGAGCTTCAGTAGCCAAGATATTATCTATCGTTTCCAACACATTTTTAAGAGCATCCGGCGTATGCGCATAATCCACAATAACTTTATAGCCTGATGGAGCATCAATCGACTCAAATCTGCCGGAGACCGGTTTTAATGCACTTAGAGTCAACAAAGCTTCGTCAGGCTCACAACCCAAAAGAATAGCAGCACCATAAACAGCCGTCAGATTATAAGCATTGAATTTACCGATAAAAGGAAGAAAAACCTCTTTACGATTGATTTCCAACTTCAGGCCATCAAACCCATCCTCTATGATCTTAGTCTTAAAATCAGACATTGAACGAACAGAATACCCCATCTTCTCTGCCTTTGTATTTTGCAACATCACCATTCCATTCTTATCATCGACATTAGTTAGAGCAAAAGCCTCATCACTTAAATCATCAAAAAAACGCTTTTTCACAGAGAGATACTCAGCAAAAGTTTTATGATAATCCAAATGGTCTCGCGTAAGATTGGTAAATATTCCACCCTCAAAACATAACCCTTCTATTCGACGTTGATCGATTGCATGCGAACTAACCTCCATAAATGCAAATTTACAGCCAGCCTCAACCATTTGAGCCAGTAATCGATTTAATGTCAATGGATCCGGGGTTGTATGTGTAGAAGGAATTTCCAATTGATCTACATAATTACAAACAGTAGAAAGCAAACCACACTTATAACCCAATCGTTGGAACAAACGATACAAAAGAGTCGCTATAGTTGTTTTCCCATTTGTCCCAGTCACACCGACCAATCTCAAAGAGGAAGAGGGAAAATCATACCAAGCAGATGCGATCCGCCCCAAAGCTACATTCGTGTCATCAACACAAACATACGTAACATTTTCAGCCAATTCAAGAGGCAAAATATCACACACTACCACAGAAGCCCCCTTTTCAATAGCCGAAGCAATATATGCGTGACCATCCACTTGAGTTCCCCTTGTCGCAACAAACATATAATTACACCCCACTTTTCGGGAATCAGCCTCTATACCAGAGAGTTCAATCTCAGCAGATCCAATAATCTGCCTTACTTCCAACGAGGTTAATATGTCATTTAAATTATTCATAATCACTTTAACTTTAATGTAATTTTAGCACCTTTCTTTGCGTTAGAACCAGGCGAAATCGATTGCGAAATGACAGTTCCAAAACCATTTAAATCAACTTTTAATCCTCTATTCTCCAATAAGAAAACAGCATCTTTCGCACCCATTCCAACAACATTCGGCACAATATCTGATCTCAAATCCTGACCATTCAAGACTAAATCTTTTTTGGAAACTTGAGAACGTCCCCATTCATTTTGCACATTCACTTTGTAAGGAATCTCCAAATTTTCCAACAGATAAGTCAAATCAGTCAGATTTCCATCTTTCGTGGCAGGATAGAATATCTTAGTCGTATCACAAATCAACTGCGAACGATTTCGAAAGACCGAACTTTGCGCATAAAGATGCTCAGCAATCTCCTTAAATGCACTTCCTGATATTCCTCCCGCCGAAGGATAAACACCACTTCTAGGATACCAAACCACGACGATTGCACTATATTGAGGATCATCCGCCGGAAAGAAACCGCAGAATGTCAACTGATGCTTTCTCGCTCCATTGATATTTTGCACGGCAGTTCCCGTTTTCCCCGCAATTTGGAAATCCCTACTTCTTACATTCTGAGCCGTTCCATACTCCACAACATCCACCATCATCTGCTTCACCTTACCCAAAGTAGATGGAGAACAAATTTGAGGATTGATAACCATCGGACTCTTTTCCACAGATTTCACTCCATTTAATTCTACCGAATTAACCAAGTACGGACTCATCATCACACCTCCATTTGCAATTCCATTATAAAGAGTCAATATATAAATCGGAGGCACCTTCACTTCATAACCATGAGCAATCCATGGCAAAGAAAGTTTAGACCAAGTAGCATCATCCGCACTCTTTATATAAGGTTTTGCAACTCCCTTAATTTCCAAATTCAAATCATTATTAATCCCCAATTTATACAATCCCTCTATAAACTTTTGAGGAGACTCTTTAAACAACTCATCAATAATCAATGCCGAAGCAATATTAGAAGAGACTTGAATACCTCTGTTTAAAGAGATTTTTCCATATCCCCCCTTATTATAATTCCAATCTCGCATAATCTTTCCATAAAAATTATGCGTTCCGTTCCCGGTCGGAATCATAGTAGAAGTATCCACCTTACCAGTCTCCAAAGCAACAATTGCAGAGGCAATTTTAAATGTCGATCCAGGTTCTGTTTGAGAAGCCAAAGCATAATTTGTTCCCTCGACATAAGAACCATCCTCTCGACGTTTCAAATTACTCAAAGCTCGGATTTTGCCGGTTTTCACCTCCATTACCACAGCACAACCATGGTCAGCCCCATATTTAGTCAACGTTCTCAACAAAGCCTGCTCTGTTATATCTTGAACATTGACATCCAAAGTTGTATAAACATCCTCCCCATTAATCGGTTCAACAACACAAATACTACGATATTTCCCCGCCACCTTTTCCACAGAAGAAAGACCAGGTTTTCCTTTTAGTAACGAGTCATAATACTGTTCTATTCCGCTTCGTCCACCTTTCCCCTTTTCGGCATAGAGGCCTCCGATTGTTCTGGCTCCCATTCTATTCGTACCATACGGACACTGACGAGCCACCGACTCTTCCCAAAAGACTCCACTCTTATTTACACCTCTATTCACAAAAGGAAACGATTTCAACCTTTTCAACTCTACATATGACAAACGTTTGTCGCCCAAACGATAATGCCGGCTCTTTTTCTCCTTTCCTTTTAAGATGTGAGCCTTTATCTGTTGAGGAGTCATATTTGTATAGATCGTTGACAATGAATCACACAATTCATCCAAAAAAATGGCCAACGTATCATACTGATAACTCTTCATCTTATTCTTTCCCTCGCCTTTGAAAATTTCGTACCCACCGGCAAGAAAATCCATATAAACACGATAAGTTGGAATACTTGCAGCCAACAATTTACCATCCTCAGCCCAAATATTTCCTCGAGTTGGAGGCGCAGCCACACTATCATTTCGCACCTTAATGTCATGACCCAATTTGATCCAAAAATCTCCTTCTTCATGCATAACCTTAACCATTTGAAATGCAAATGCAAAAAAAATCAGCAATGCACAACAAAAGGTAATCACTACACACCGAAATAGATATTTTTTTTCTGACATCAATACATCTCAATTATAAAAGGTGGACGATCTAACATATTTAATGAACTATCCGATGCATTCAACCTTTGTCTCACTTGTGATTGTTTACTTTCACCCAACAACTCGGAAGAGAGTGTCAAGGTCTCCTGTTTCAAATCCCTCAACTCTCTTTGCAAATTATCAATCTCCGCAATTTTAGTCTCACAACCATAACGAAACGTAATACTGAGAATAAGAAAACCAACTATCAACCCAGCAAGAGGTAGATATTTAAAAAAGTTTTTCTTTTGCAAAAAAGCACCGGAAATCAAATCCCTAAGACCATACTTTATTGCATCAGCATTAAGAATCGATTTATTGGAAAACTCCTTAACTCCATCAATATGTTTCTTAAAAAAAGCCATTTACTCTATCCTATAAATTCTGCTATTCGCAATTTTGCACTACGAGAACGAGGGTTCATTGCAATCTCTGCATCATCCGGAACAATCACTTTATTATTCACTAAACGAAACGGAGAAATTCTATTTCCGAAGAAATCTTGTTGAACCTTTCCCTCAAAATTACCGGATTTCATAAAATTCTTTACCAACCTATCTTCTAAAGAGTGGTAAGTTAATACCACTAAACGACCACCGGGATTGAGAAGCGATAAAGAAGATTCTAACATTTTCTTCAACACATCCATCTCCCGATTTACTTCAATACGAAGAGCTTGAAACAGACAAGCCAAAATCTTCTTTTGCTTATCTTTCCCCACCCACGGTTCAACCACACCCACAAAATCAGAAATGGTATCAAATTTTTCATTCTTTCGGCGAGCCTCTATTGCAGAAGCAATTTTACGTGCTTGCTTAAGCTCCCCGTAATAGTAGAAAATATCCGCCAACCGATCCTCTGAATATCTATTCAAAACCTCGGCAGCTGTCTGTGTAGCCTTTTGATTCATTCTCATATCCAACTTTCCATCAAAGCGAAAAGAGAACCCCCTATCTGATTCGTCAAAATGATGAAAAGAGACCCCTAAATCAGCCAATATTCCATCCACTTTTTCCACTCCATAATACTCCAAAAAATTGGAGATATAACGAAAATTACTTCTAACAAAGGTAAAACGCTTATCGTCCACAATATTTTGCATCGCATCCAAATCCTGGTCGAAACCAAACAATCGCCCCCTCTCATTCAAACGAGACAAAATCTCTCTAGAATGACCACCTCCACCAAAAGTAACATCCACATAAACTCCTGATGGATTAATCGAAAGCCCCTCCATACATGGATACAAAAGAGCCGGAGTATGATAAACATTTGCCATAACTATAACACGATTTGACTATTACCCATCTTCTCCTGCAAAGCCTTTGAGAATGCCTCATCATCCAACAAACTATCTTCAAACTGACTCTTATTCCAAATTTCAAAATACCTACCAACACCCACAACCAAAGCATCCGACACAAGACCTAATAAATCCAAGTTCTTCTTCTGAATCAAAATCCTTCCACTTGCATCCAAATCCACCTGCTCTACACCTGCAGTAAATTGTCGATAAAGACGTAAATCATTTTGATTCCACAAATTCAATTGCGACATAAATTGTGCGTTTAATTTCTCCCACTCTGATGCAGGATAAAACTTAGCACATTTATTCACCGTATCAACACGCAAAAAAAGTGTAGCATCCCCTTCCAAAGCACGACGAAAAGCGGCAGGAACAAACAATCGTCCCTTCCCATCCAATTTAACTTCTATGTTTCCTGAGAATCTACACATGTACTATCACTATTTTAATGTGCCAAAGATAGAAAAAAAAATTTATCCCCCACAACTCCCCACTTTACTTTTTTCAAGGTATTTACTAATTAGTTTTCAACAATTTGATTCTTGTTAAAAAAAATTAACATCAAAAGATATATAAACCATTTTTTTAATTAAATTTGCGTGGAGATTTTTTTACAAAAATATCGATGGAAAACAAAACAATGATTGAACAAAGGATTGACATTGAGCGGATTCTTGAAAAGAAGATGCCTTCTCTAAAAAAGAGGCTTCCTAAGTTTGTAATTTCATACATCAAACGAGCTATTTGTCAGGACGAAATCAATCGTGTTTACAATAATTTGGGGCATTTGAATGGTTATGATTTTGCTCACGCATTGTTACAAGACGAGTTTAAAATCAAATACAATGTAATTGGGGAAGAGCATCTTCCAAAAAATTCACAAGTCATCTTCGCTTGTAATCATCCATTAGGTGGAGCTGATGGTATCGTGATGATTGATATTTTAGGGAAAATTTATTCCTCCTTAAAGATTCCTGTCAACGATTTTTTGATGAACATTGAGAATTTAAGAGAATTTTTCATCCCCATCAATAAAATTAGTGGTCAAGCTAAGAGTACATCGCTAATCTTGAATGAAGTTTGTTCTTCTGATGATGCGATTCTTTTCTTTCCTTCAGGTCAATGTTCCAGACGTCAAGATGATGGTACGATACGAGATAACGAGTGGAAAAAAACCTTTATTTCTAAATCCACTCAATATCAACGAGATATTATTCCTATTCATTTTGAAGGTAAAAATTCCAATTTTTTTTACAACTTAGCTTACTACAGAAAAAAGTTAGGAATAAAAGCAAACATTGAGATGCTCTACTTGCCAAGTGAACTATTTAAACAGAGAGGTAATACCTTTACCATAAAGATAGGAAAACCTATCCCCTACACAACTTTCGACAGATCAAAGAGCGAAAAAGAGTGGGCTCAGTGGGTAAAAGAGATTACGTACAACCTATAATCTAAAACAAAAAATAAATGGAAGAGATTATAAGTCCTATAGCAATTGAATTATTGGAAAGTGAATTAACTTCTGATAAGTTTTTACGAAAGACAAACAAAGGTGGCAATGATATTTATCTTGTAACGGCACATAATTCACCGAATATTATGAAAGAGATTGCTCGGTTGCGCGAAATATCGTTCCGTTCGTCCGGTGGTGGTTCTGGCCTAAGTTTGGATATTGACGAATATGATACTTGTCAAAATCCTTACCAACAACTAATTGTATGGAATCCGGAAGCCAGAGAAATTATTGGTGGGTATCGTTTCATTCACGGGAAGGATGTTGATTTTGATGAAAACGGTGCTCCTAAATTAACTTCATCGCATCTGTTTGCGTACTCTGAAAAATTCATAAAAGAGTACCTACCATACACATTAGAGTTAGGACGCTCTTTTGTTAGACCTGAATATCAATCGTCTAAAATGGGGGCAAAGAGTTTGTTTGCTTTGGATAACTTATGGGATGGAATTGGAGCTTTAATCATCAAACTTCCGGATGTAAAGTTTTTCTTTGGAAAAGCTACCATCTACCCATCGTTTGACGAAGATGCTCGTAATATGATTTTTACTTTTATGCAAAAATATTTCCCTGATAATGACCATCTTATCTATCCTCACATTTTATTAGACACCCGAAAAAAGTGGGATGAGATGAATCAAATATTGTGCGGAACAAATTACAAAGAAGATTACTGCATCTTAAAAAGTTACATTCGCAATAGAGGATTAAATATTCCCCCATTAATCAATGCTTATATGGCTCTATCTCCAACGATGAGAACTTTTGGTTCTTGCATCAACGATGAATTTGGTGACGTTATCGAGACTGGATTAATGATTACTATCAAAGATATTTTCGAAGAAAAACAGCAGAGACACATTCAAACTTACGTGGAGCAATTGCAACTTCAGAAAGAAGATATACTAAATGATGCAAAATCTATATTAAACATCAGTTGAATCTGCAATAAGAGAGGCAATTGTAAGGGAACAATATGCGATTAAGTCTTGTGGAGATAACTTAATCTGAAGTCCTCTTACACCGGCACTGATATAAATAAAAGGATATTGAATAGCGGTTTCATGTATGTACGTCGGGAACCGCTTTTTCATTCCCAATGGAGAACATCCTCCTCGAATATATCCTGTCACCGGCAACAACTCTTTCATTGGAATCATTGCACAACTTTTGTTCCCCGATGTTTTGGCTGCCTTTTTCAAATCAACCTCCTTATCACCTGGGATAACACAAACAAAATAGCCCGATTTATCGCCTTTTAAAACCAATGTTTTAAATACGCACTCGATGGGCTCATTCAATTGTTCGGCTATATGCACCGCACTCAAATCAGACTCATCCACTTGATAAGGAATCAGCTCATACTTTATTTTTTGTTGATCCAACAACCTCGCTGCATTGGTCTTCTGTATCTTCATAACAAAAACTTCAAAATATTACATAAAAAGTGTGTCAGCCTGCAAAATCACAGGTAACTGACACACTCATTTTATTTATGATAATTTCTATAGGTGATTGCAAAATAATTCATAGAAGTCACCTATAAAACTCTAAAATCAGTTAAAAACCCATCCCAAACGCAAAGATGGAGTTACAAGTGGAGCAAAATCTACTTGATGATGATCACTATCAATTACATCGCTTGATGAAGAGTTTCCATTTTCACTTTCAGTTTTCACATCTCTCTCAAAATGAGCTGCAACACCAATTCCGATTTCAGCACCTATGAACAAGTTCTTTACAAAATAGTAGTTGAAACCTAATTGACCGGAAACGCCAAAAGTATTGTAACAATTCTCATTCTTCAAAGTTGAAGATGAAGTGTTGGTTTCTTCATAAACTTTATTACTTGTCAAAGCAAAAGAGACTTCAGCACCAACGTATGGACAAAGTTTTTCTGTTCCTTTAAAAGTGTAGTTGAAGCCTGGTGCGATAGAGAAACGAGATACTCGTTCAGAATTTCTTTCCCACTCATCTCCCTCTTCGCCATTATCTACAACATCTTTGCTAAGCCCGAAACCTAAACCTAACTTTAGTTCTACCTTTTCAGATACAACATAGATTCCGCGCAACATACCACCATTTAGGCTTACGGCATTTGACAAAAGCGGAGCAAATCCGATTTCTGCCATGAAGCTACCTTCATCTGCTTTAAACTTGTTTTGAACTTCTGACTCAGAAACCTCTGCTACATTAGCAGTTGTAGAATTAGCGGCTGTAGAATCTGCCACCTGCGCATTTAGACTCACTGCGGAGAATAATAATGCCATTAAAAATAATTTCTTCATTTGTTTTTATTTTTTTTGGAGAACAATCTCCATTGTTAAAATTTTCGCAACCTACCAATGGTTTTTCAAAACCGAGCGCAAAGATAAATCAAATAATTTATATTAACTACCTATCGTAGATATATTCCTCGACAAGTTTATCAAAATTTTAATCAAAGGGAAATATAGAGGAAAATTATAGATTTTACCTTAAAATAAAAAATTTGCACATTAGCCCTCTCAAATCAGTTAACAATATCGTGACGAAAAAAGAAAGAAGTTTGCCAACAAAGCTTACCCTCAATTTCAAAATAAATAAGTACTTTTGCATCACGGATGTGGTATATACCGCTTTCAAAACAAGA